>Ga0326513_10003361_pt1 | contig 11628 bp, 9 predicted proteins | sample 2_2465_0518_D_FD_203654 | JGI IMG/M metagenome (GOLD analysis project Ga0326513, IMG submission 203654) | Bovine rumen microbial communities from UC Davis, California, United States - 2_2465_0518 | ecosystem: Host-associated > Mammals > Digestive system > Stomach > Rumen | place: USA: California... | reverse complement strand
AAATATACAAGATTGTACTTGACAAAATACAATCTATGAACTATTATTAATTTACAAGAGAGGTGAGTCAATGAGCGAAAAGAATTACTTGGATATTATGATTGACAGCCTTTCTCAGAAAAAAGATCTGCTTGAGAAAATAGTTGAACTTAATGAGAAGCAGAAAGCTATTATTGATGCTAAAGAAGTTGATTCTGATTCTCTTGATAAAACTTTGAGAGAAAAAGATGCTTTGATAGATAGAATCAATACCTTGGACTCGGGGTTTGAAGCCTTATTCGCCAGAGTTAGGGAAGTGCTTGATGTGGACAGAAAGCCTTATTCGAAAGAGATTGAGACTATGAAGTCTTATATCAGAGATATCACTGATCTGACAGTTAAGATTCAGGCTGGTGAACTTAGAAATAAGCATAAGATAGAAAACTATTTTGCAGAACAAAAAAAGTCGATTGTTAATGCCAAGAAGGCAGGCAATATGGCTAGTCGTTATTACGACAGCATGAACAGGTTGGATTACAGTCCCCAGTTTATGGATAAAAAAAATTAAAAAAGATTATATACGAGACTAAACTTTTTGAGTTTGGTTCCGATATAATAAATAACAGGGAATAATCCCTAAACAAAATCAAGAGTGGCAAGGATGCCACCGAAAATTCAAGGAGGAAGCATTATGGTAGTACAGCACAATTTATCAGCAATGAACACCAACAGACAGTTAAGTGGAGTTACAAGTTCTTTATCTAAGGCAACTGAGAAGTTATCTTCTGGTTACAAGATTAACAGAGCTGGTGACGACGCAGCAGGACTCTCAATTTCTGAGAAGATGAGAAGCCAGATCAGAGGTCTTAATAAGGCATCTGACAATGCTCAGGATGGTATTTCACTTATCCAGACAGCAGAAGGTGCTATGAATGAAGCACACGCAATCTTACAGAGAATGAACGAGCTTGCTACACAGGCTGCAAACGACACAAACACAACAGCAGACAGAGGTGCAATCCAGGATGAGATGGATCAGCTCACAAGCGAGATCGATCGTATTTATTGCACAACACAGTTCAACACTCAGAATCTTCTTGATGGAAACTTCACAAAGAAGCACCTCCAGGTTGGCTCACTTGCTAACCAGTCAATTGGCATCAGCATTAGCAGTCTTTCTGCTACTACTTTAAAAGTTGACGCACTTAGCGTTACTAGCTTCTCTAAGGCTGGCAATGCAATGACAAAGATTCAGGCTGCTATTGAGAGCGTTTCTAAGCAGCGTTCCCAGTTGGGTGCACTTCAGAACAGACTTGAGCACACTATCAATAATCTTGATACAACATCTGAGAATACTCAGGCAGCTGAGTCTCGTATCCGTGATACAGACATCGCTGAGACAATGGTTGACTACAGCAAGAATAACATTCTTTCTCAGGCTGGCCAGTCTATGTTAGCTCAGGCAAATCAGTCAACACAGGGTGCTTTGTCACTTCTTGGCTGATTTCAAAATTGACTACTGTAAAGGGTGGGCACTGGATCCGAAAGGATCTGGTGTCCACTTTTCCTTTTGTCTGAAAATTTAAAATCATATCTGGACCGTAAAAATACCATTTATGCCTGGCTTTAGGCCCGGTTTTAGGCCAGCTTTTATGCCTGTTTTCTCCTATTTTGAAATTAAATTTAAAAAAATTTGAAAAAGGGGTTAAGTATTTAAACTTGATTCCGATATATAAATCAAGTGGATGAGAGATCAATAATTGATAAGAAAAAGATCTAAATCACATAAATAAAATTTAAAGGGAATTATTTCAAAATCCAAGGAGGAAATTATTATGGTTATTCAGCACAACATGTCAGCAATGAACACTAACAGACAGTTAGGTGGAGTTACAAATTCACTTTCAAAGGCAACAGAGAAGTTATCTTCTGGTTATAAAATAAACAAGGCAGCAGATGATGCAGCAGGACTTTCAATTTCTGAGAAGATGAGAAGCCAGATCAGAGGTCTTAACAAGGCATCTGATAATGCTCAGGATGGTATTTCACTTATCCAGACAGCAGAAGGTGCTATGAATGAAGCACATGCTATCTTACAGAGAATGAACGAACTTGCAACACAGGCAGCTAATGATACAAATACTTCAACAGATAGAGAGGCTATCGGCGATGAGTTAAAGCAGCTCTCAGCTGAAATTGATAGAATTTCTTGCACAACACAGTTCAATACTCAGAACCTTCTTGATGGTACATTCAGCAGCAAGAACCTTCAGGTTGGATCACTCTCTAACCAGAGCATTGCTCTTAGCATTGCAAGCCTTTCAGCTAGCACATTGAGCGTTAAGGATACAGACATTGATGTTACAACATTCTCAAAGGCTGGAAAATCAATGACAAAGATTCAGAATGCTATCAAGACAGTTTCACAGCAGAGATCTAAGCTTGGTGCTATCCAGAACAGACTTGAGCACACAATCAACAACCTGGATACAACTTCTGAGAATACACAGGCAGCTGAGTCTCGTATCCGTGATACAGATATCGCTGAGACAATGGTTGAGTACAGCAAGAACAACATCCTTTCTCAGGCTGGTCAGTCAATGCTTGCTCAGGCAAATCAGTCAACACAGGGTGTGCTTAGCTTAATCGGAGGTTGATGATTAGAAGCTAAGTAGGAGAAGCCTATAATTAATCAAGCAGCTGAGCTTGATAAAGCTTATTTAAACATTAGCATATAATTCTCTTGGATAATAAATTATAAATAACTACAGAGTCGCTTTTGACTCTGTAGTTTTTTGTGAGCAATTTTTTAAAGGAAATATTTAAAAGAAGTATTTAAAAGAAATATTTAAAGGAAATATTTAAAGGAAATATTTGAAGGAAAAATTTAAATGGCTTGTAATTTTTTTTCCTTTCTTGCCTCTTAAGTAATTCTTGGAACTAAGCCGCTTCTGTGGCATAAAATTCTTGGAGCTAAGCTGGCTCTGTGGTATAATTTTCCTATATGTATCGTGAATTATTAAATAGGAGTGAGCCATGAATTTTAATTTTGAAGAAGATTTTTTTAGGGAAGAAATCAGGGAGGATTTTAGGATTTCTCCTATGATGAAAAAATATTGGGCTACGTGCATGAAGACTTTAGATGCTGTGGCTGAGGTTTGCAAAAAATATAATATTAAATACTTTGCGGATTATGGAACTCTTTTGGGGGCTGTGAGACATAATGGCTTTATACCTTGGGATGACGATATGGATATCAGTGTCATGAGAAAGGATTATAACAGGCTGCTTGATATACTTAATAAAGAACTTGCTGACAATTATGTTGTTCACAGCATTTATACCAAAGATAGCCATGTTCAGGCTTTTACTACGATTTTGAACAGGGCTACTATTGATGTTGGTAATGAAAAGGATATGGAGATAAGCCAGGAATTTTTTGGATGCCCATACATTGGTGGCGTTGATATATTCCCTTTGGATAACATACCTGACGATGAGGAACTCAGGGATACATTTATAGAGCTTTATGATTCAGTCTACTTTATATCTCATTTTTATGACAAGATTGAGGCAAATGGTTTGATTGATGAAAATCTTGATGCTATTGAGGAGATGCTGAATTGTAAGATATCTAGAGGGGATAAGGCAAAGACAAAGAAGGAGCTCAGATTCCTTGTCGATAAGGTTTCAGGTCTTTTTGCTGAGGATCAAACAAGATACTGCGCTGTTATGGCAGATATTGGAAAGCTAAAGTTTGAAGATGATAAGGACTACCATGAGGCTTTTAAGGAGACAAGCTGGTTTGAGACAAGCACAAGTCATAAATTTGAAAGTGGGCAGATTGAACTTCCATGTGGCTTTGACGGTGTTCTTAAGTCTGAGTATGGAGACTATATGACTCCTAGAAAATATCTTGCGGATCATGCATATCCTATCTACAAGTCGCAGGAAATCAAGAGAAGGAAGTATTTAGGCCTTTCTTTAGATAACATGGATAGTTTTGATCAATAATTGAGTAAAGAGTGGATTTGCTTATGGAATTAAGGCTGCCGGAAGGCTTTTTAAATGATGAAGTAAGAGATGATTTTTTGATTGTCTCTGAGATGAAGAGGGCCTGGGCGGCATCTATAAAGACTCTTATGGATGTGGCTCGGGTTTGCGAGAGACATAATATAACTTATTATGCGGATTATGGAACTCTGCTTGGAGCCATAAGGCATGATGGCTATATTCCCTGGGATGATGATATAGATATCAGCGTTATGAGGAAGGATTTCAGGCCCTTGCTTGAAATTTTGGCTCGTGAATTGCCTGGTAATTATGTGGTGGCAAGCATTTATACCCAGGAAACTCACAGTATGCCTAGTGCCTCGATTTTGAATCGAAGACGTATAGATTTGGGAAGTGAGGAAGATAAACTTATCACTGGGCAGTATTATGGCTCGCCATATGGATGTGGTATCGATATATTCCCTATAGACAAGATTCCAGACGATGAAGAACTTAGAGATAATTTCTTTAACTTGTATAATATAGTCTATTACACAGAATATATGTATATGGATTTGAAGAAGTCGGGCATGTTGGATTCTATGCTGACTCAGATTGAGAGTATGTGTGACATAACTTTTAGCCAAGATAGAGATAGACAGGCTTTGATAGAATTGAGGATTTTGCTGGCTGATATAGCTGGAGCTTTTTCTGACCTTGATTGCCAAAGGTGCGCCCTTATGCAGGATATAGGGGAAAGGCAGCTTTTGGAAGGCTTTGATCCTATGTCGATGACTAAAGAGACAAAATGGTTTGAAAAAACTGAGACTCACAAGTTTGAGTATGTTGATATAAAAATCCCTAGTGCTTATGATTCAATATTGAAGGCTGAATTTGGGGATTATATGGTGAAAAAAAGAATTTCTGGTGGACATGATTATCCTTTTTATAAGGATCAGAAAGCTGAGAGAGAGCGTATATTAGGCCTTTGATGAAGGAGTATATTTTAGATTATGGAAGACTTGGCTGCTTTTTTAAATGAAGAAATAAGATGTGGATTTAAGATTTCTTCTGATATGAAGAAGGCTTGGGCAATTTCCATGGCTGTCTTAAATAAGGTTGCGAAGATATGCAGAAAATATGGCATTAAATATTATTTGGATTGTGGCAGTCTTTTGGGGGCTGTGAGACATGGTGGATTTATTCCTTGGGACGATGATATAGATATCAGTGTCATGAGGAAAGACTTTGAACCCTTGATGAGGATTCTTGCTAAAGAGTTGCCAGAGCCTTATGTGGTTAACAGCATATATACTCAAAAAGGTCATAATACGGCCAATGCAGCGATTGCCAACAGGTCTAGAATAGATGTAGGATCTGCATCAGATCAAGAAATTAGCCGCCAGTTTTATGACCTGCCATACGTGTGTGGAATTGACATATATCCTATCGATAAGCTGCCTGATGACGATGAGGAGCTAAAAGAATTCCTTTTACTTTACAATATAGTATATTTTGTCCTTTTTAATTATGACCGCTTAGCCAAGGATGGGGAGCTTGAGGAACATTTGACGCAGGTGGAAGAACTTTGCGGGGTCAGTATCAGCAGGGATAGCTACGAGAAGACCAGAGATGAATTAAAGTTTTTGGAGGCAAGAGTTGCTGGCCTTTATGCTGATGAGGATTGCGAGCGCTGTACTTTTATTCAATTTTCATCGGGAATTAATCTGGATACTTCAGACTTGTCTAGGATGTTTAAGAAGACTGAATGGTTCGAAAAGACGGTGACATTGCCATTTGAGCATATATTCCTTGAGGCGCCGGCAGGCTACCAGAAGCTTTTGGAATTTGAATTTGGCGATTATATGACAATTAGGAAGTTTACCACTAACCATGAATATCCATTTTTTAAGGCCCAGGAAATCAAGAGAAGACAGTATTTGGGGCTTAATTGTGATGATGTGGATCAAATGTGGAGTTAGGTTTTAGGGCTTAATTGCCGTAAATTATGATGCCTATAGATAATAATGAGGTTTTTATGGACGAGATGAGAGTTCTGATATACAGATATGGAAGTATATGCGAGGATGATGTGATTGATTCACTAAAGAGGCTGGGAATCAAGGTGGATGAGGAGAGAGCTGAGATTTACAATAAGGAATTGACTCCGTCTGATGGCTTGGCCTTGATGAGAAAGTGGGTGGATAAGAATAATTACGCATTTATTTTTACCATTAATTTTTTCCCTTGGATAGCTGAATTGTGTCAGATAATAAAAGTTAGATATATTTCTTTGATTGTAGATAGCCCGGTTTTGGAGCTATATTCAAATTCAATTAAGAGGGAATATAACAGAGTCTTTCTTTTTGATGAGGAGCTTTATAAGGAGTTTAGTCCTAAGAATCCAAGCGGGGTTTTTCACCTTCCTCTCTGCGCTAATACTGAGAGAACTGACAAGTTTATAGCTCAGGCATCACCTGTTTTGAGACAAAAATATAAGAGCCAGATTTCCTTTGTGGGCTCTACCTATCAGGAAAAATGCCCATACAACAGGGCAAAATTGTCAGATTATGACAGGGGCTTCTGCAATGGACTTATAGAGGCTCAGCTGGGAGTATATGGTTATAATTTCATAGAAGAACATATAAGCGATGAATTTGCCGCGCGCTTTTTGGACTCGACACCCGGCTCTTACAGGTTTCCTGAGAATTGTGATGAGAATTACAGAGCGGTGGTTGCTCAGCTCTATATTTCAGTCAAGGTGGCAGAACAGGAGAGGCTTAGAGCTTTGAAACTTTTGTCAGATAATTTTGAGGTGGATTTTTACACGGGTTCGGACACTTCTGGCATGCCAAATATCAGAAATAGGGGCTTTGCAAAATCTCATGAAGAGATGCCTTTGATTTTTCATGAATCAAAGATTAATTTAAATATCACAGCTAAATCCATAAGATCGGGAATTTCGCTGAGGGTATTTGATGTGTTGGGCTGTGGCGGATTTTTGCTGACAAATTATCAGAAGGAAATTGGTGAATATTTCGAAATTGGAAAGGATTTAGTCACCTATGATTCAATTGATTCCTTAAAGGAAATATGTCAGTATTATCTGGCTCATGATGACGAGAGGGAAGAGATTGCAAGGCATGGCTACGAGACAGTAAAAAAATACCACACCTATGATGTGCGCATGTTGCAAATCATAGATGCTGCATTTAAAAATTGATATTAAATCAAATTCGGCTTTTTCCTCAATTAAACCGATTTTGCTCTCATATATATTGAGCTTATTATGTGAAAGCCAAACATCGAGCAAAAATTCTGACAAAAAGCCATAAACTCTCTTTATGGCATTTTTGCAGGCTAGCATATCCTGGATGTTATGATATAATTATAACAAATTGCGGAATTTAATTTTATTGTGATTATTTATATTTGGCTGATGTATATAAGTTGATGCGCATGAAGTGATGTATATAAGCTGATGTATATTAAGCACAAATTAGATGGTGAGGAACTTATGAGAGTTTTAATTTATGAAATTAAAGATTTTGGCGTGCTTGATGTTGTAGAGACGCTGAAAAACATGGGACATGAGGTACTTGCGATTGAGGATGACAGAAAAAGAGAACGTGTAAATGCTGAATTTGATAGCGATTTTGATATAAAAGTTGAGAGCTTTAAGCCGGATTTGCTTTTTACCTTTAACTATAGCCCTATTATATCTAATGCCTGCATGAGGCATGACTTGCCTTATGTGGCCTATGTATATGATTCGCCTCAGGTGCTTTTGTATTCTTGCACTCTTATCAATAAGAATAATCATGTTTTTATTTTTGATAAGGCCCAGTTTGAGGAATTGTCAAGGCAGGGAATCAACACGGTCTATCACTGCCCTCTGGCCTGCAATGTGGACAGAGTGACAAGACAGATTGAGGCGGCAGACCGAAGGAAGTATGATGGCGACATAGCATTTGTCGGGCAGCTCTATAATGAGGAGCACAACTTCTTTGATCGCCTGCATGACTTAAATGAGTATACAAGGGGCTATCTTGATGCTATTATGGAAGCTCAGTTGGGAGTTTACGGCGAATACTTTATTCCAAAGCTTCTGACGCCTGAAATCGTCGCTGATATGCAGAAGAGCGTTCCTGTGAAGACAAATAAGTATGGCGTTGAGACGGTCGAATATATATACAGCGATTATTTTATTGCAAGAAAGCTTGCGACTATGGAGAGGACTCGCCTTTTGAATGCGGTATCTAAGCAGTTTTCGATTAATGTTTATACGCCGGGCGATATTTCAAAACTTTTGCCTCTGGCTGCGGCTAAGGGCAAGGTCGATTATTATGAGCAATGTCCGCTTGTCTTTCATGACAGCAAGATTAATTTAAATATTACTCTAAGGAGTATAAGAACTGGTATTCCGCTCAGAGCTATTGACGTCATGGGCGCAGGTGGTTTTCTGCTTTCAAATTACCAGAGCGAGTTTTATGACTTTTTTGAGCCGGGTTCAGATATGGTGATTTTTGAATCTGAGCAGGATTTGCTGGATAAATGTAGATATTACCTGGCACATGATGCTGAAAGGGCCCAGATTGCGGCCAATGGACTTGGAAAAATCAAGGACAATTATACATATAAAAATATTCTGACTCAGATGCTTGAAATTGCTATGAATTAGTGAGATGTGGATGCCCTTGAAATAGGGAATGAGACTTAGGGCTGTGGGTGCCATTGAAATAGGGAATTGGATCTGGGCTGGAAAAATTTGGAGGATTTATTGGAGGATTTTAAGATGAAAAATCTTTTTTATGATTTTCTTAAAGAGATTAGTGATACATATAAGGATAGGACTGCCATTCTCTATGATACCATGGAGGTCAGCTTTGAGAAGCTTTTTGAGGATGCTGTAAAAAAGGCTATTCACCTTATGAGATATGATGGCAAGAGCATAGCTCTCTATGGCCCTCTGTCTTACAGAACTTTGGTAAATCTTTTTGGAGTACTCTTGGCTGGAAAAAATGCGGTTATTATTGACTTTTTCCTTCCACCTGAAGTTAGATTCAAGCTTCTCGACAAGGTCGGTGTTGAGCATATCTTGTGCTCGACCAATCAGTATGTATTGTCTGATTCTAAGGCTAAGGTTATTGAGGGGGCTGAAAAGGATGACGTCACTGGGCTCAACTACAATAAACCAGAGCATGAAGGCTGCATAGTCACATTTACCGCGACAGCAGACCAGTGCGATAGGCCAATAGTTATAGGAAATGAGAATATATTTGCCGCAGTTGATGCAATTCGCAACAATTTTAATTGCGGCGAGGATGACAAGGTTCTTGCTATGTCGGGCATTCACAATTCTTTTGGACTGATTTATAGCCTTTTTTGGCCATTAAAATCCGGAGCTTGCGTCTGCATAGGCCGAGGACTTAAGCATATCGATGCAGACACAACATACTACAATCCGACAATCTTGCCTTTAAATCCGGCAACGACTGAATATATGAGGAAGATTTCGACTATCAATCTCGGGGTTAAACAGATTCTCATCGGCGAGGCACCCGGCCAATACAGACTCATAGATTACCTTCGCCGAAAGGGTATACAGACTTACAGCATTTACGGCATGGATGAGTGCTGCGGATGCATTGGCTATAGCTACAGTGATGACGGCGCATTTGACGAGATGATCAAGGGAACTGTCCAAATTGACGGCGATGGCAAAATTGTGGTTAGCGGTCCTTGCGTGGCGAGGGGCTATGCTGATTATTCGGAAAAGAATACGAATATGGGTGGATTTGCAGTAGCTTCTGCGGCAGATTCTGAGGCAGGTTCTGAGGAAGGCCAGATTAGGACCTTTAATACTGGTCACAGCGGTAGAATGGACGAGAATTCGAAAATATTTGTAAGCAAGCTTGATCCTGATATTATCTTGCTCCCTACAGGAGAAAATATTTCAAGAAGGGTGACTTGCTCTGAACTTGCTCAATTTAGCGGCGTTGAGGCTGCCTATTTCACTAAATATAAGGAAAAGCTTACAGCTGTGATTCTTCCGCTCGATAAGGAGGAGAAGAAGGAGCACTTTGTGAGAAGAATTCGAAACTATAACAAGAAGAAGGGTTATAGATGGGAGATTGAGAAATTGGTTCTCCTAGATCAAATGCCGGAAGAGAGCGATATGGATAAGGCAATCGAGGAGATCTATGAATCAAGGCCAGACCGCTTTGCAGATGTTATAGAGGAAGACCAGTTTAAGAACTGATGGTCTATGCTGAGGGGCCTGTTCTGATGGTCCTGTGCGGATGGTTCTGTTATGATGGGGTCTGCACTGATGGTCTATGTATAAGTTGATTTAATTTCTTAAAAAAATCTATTATTTTATGTTTTTAGAAGTGCGCTGGATTCTGAATCTGGCGCACTATGTTTTTGAAAAAGAACTTGACAGGGCTTTTGAGGGTGATTGACAAAAGTATGTCTTTGTGAGATTATTAGGTTGAATAAAAGCCTAAATTTTATTCTTTATGGGAAAAGGAATTTCCATATCTATTTCCTAAGATTAACAGACAAGGAGGTGACTGTTATGATTAGCACTGCTTATAGCTATTACATTTCGCAGTACGGGCATAAGGCCAGTACCAAGTATGATACGCATACAAAATCTCAATTAAAAGATACTACTAAAAGAGTGCGCAATGTAAACAGTCGTACTCCTGTATATAAAGTTGATGTGTCTGAAAAGGCGCAAAAATATGCAATTGACCTAAAAGAACATGCCAGAGAGATAACTAATATTGCAAAGGATTTGTCGGATGAGACCAGCGGAGACCTGACTTATAGGAAGAATGCTGAATCAAGCAATCCTGAAGCTGTGTCAGTTAGGTATATAGGCAATTCTAAGGAGGCAGCTGAGGAGCAAAGCTTTGATGTCGAAGTATCCCAGATTGCTGAACCGCAGATCAATACTGGCAATTACTTGCAACCTACAGGTAAGGCACTTCCTAACGGAGCCTACACATTTGACCTGAATATAAATAATCTGACCTATGAGTTTGAGTTCAATGTTTCGGAAGACGAGACGAATGAAGATCTTCAAAACAAGATTTCTCGACTGATTAACAGATCTAAGGTTGGTTTGAATTCTGAAGTTATTACGGACAATCTCGGAAATAAGGCCATTAACATCGAGTCTGATGCGACTGGCGTGCCTCAAGCTTCGCCTTATATCTTTGAGATAACGCCTCAGGATAATCCTGTTGTCAGTGAATTTGGCTTAAACAGGACAAGGCAGCTCCCGTCAAATGCTATTTTTGAGCTCAACGGTGAGACTAAAAGCTCACCTAGCAATGAGTTTGTTGTAAATAATAATTACAATATTAAGATTAAGGCCCCTACGCAAGAGCCGGTAAAAATCTCCCTTGTCGATGATGATAATTCTATTATTGAGAGTATTGCTGAGTTGGTCAGCGGATATAATTCTATGATGGGTGTTACAAATTCTGCTGAGGGAGATGAATTTAAAGGCAATGAGCTATTGAAAAGAGAGTTTATGTCTATTGCAAACAAGCACAGGACAACCCTTAGCAACAATGGCTTGAATATCAATGATGACGGCACAATCAGTCTGGATGAAGATGCGATTCTTGAGGCTGCTCATTC
>Ga0326513_10003360_pt1 | contig 11630 bp, 5 predicted proteins | sample 2_2465_0518_D_FD_203654 | JGI IMG/M metagenome (GOLD analysis project Ga0326513, IMG submission 203654) | Bovine rumen microbial communities from UC Davis, California, United States - 2_2465_0518 | ecosystem: Host-associated > Mammals > Digestive system > Stomach > Rumen | place: USA: California... | reverse complement strand
CCCTAAAGGAATGGGGTATTCTGCTTCAAAAACTAATCATCCTTATCTGCGAGTAAGTGATTTTAAAGATGGCTCTATCGATTCATCTGATATACACTATATTTCTGAATCCGTTTTTGAAACCATAAAAAATTATACGATATCTTTAGATGAAGTGTATATCTCTATTGCTGGAACTATTGGCCTTGTCGGAACTATTCCTCCTGATATGGATGGTGCGAATTTAACGGAGAATGCAGCAAAAATGACAATTAAAAATCATGATTCACTTATTAAAGAGTACCTCTGCCTTATTTTCAATTCTCAAAGAGTTCAACTACAAATTGAGGCAGAAACAAAGAGTATAGGTGTTCCGAAATTGGCTCTTCATAGGATTGAATCCTTAATGATTCCATACATAGGGAAGGAAAAACAAGAAGAATTTGTAAAGATAGCTATGCCTATAGTTGAAACCATAACAAGAGCTAAGTCCGTCGTACAACAATCGGCAAGTCGTAAACAAGACATACTTGATAAATATCTTAAATAGTGACAAATAATTACAAGATATGCTGTGTGAAAATTGAACATTATTATCTTGACTTCATTAATACAATGTATTACAATATAATGTTACTCCAAAAGAAAAGAATCCTTAGAAAATGGCAAAAATAATAGACCTGATTAATTATTATAAGCAGGAGGTACTCAAACAGAGTATCAAGGGGACTATTGTATCTTCATCCGACTATAGTAAGTCTGATAATAAATTGAATAAAGAAGACTATCTTTACTTTGAGGAACAAACGCCAGACCACATCAAATTTTCAAAGAAGGGTAAACTTTACACCATTCGTACGAAAGAGGACTATGACATTCAAGAATCTAATATTTCAACAGATTTTTGCAATTTGTATATGGTTTCTAATATTGCTGATGATGATATAATTATTGAAAGACTTAGATGTGCCAAAGGAAAAACATTGCCTGCGGAACAGCATATTTGTATCAGTAATGAATATGTTAGAAAACTGTCGGCAAATGTGGATCCACACGAAGAGTGTAGGAAATTAAAACGTAATCTGGTCTTCTGGGATGGTAGGTATGAATATCTTATTATTGAAACATTTCCTTCTAATACAGGAAATCAAAGTAATATCACGCTTCATGGACTATCTATGCAAGCGAGTGTTAGCATAATTGATGGTAAGTGGGTTATTACAAAGCAGACAAAGAAAAATCTTTCTCGAAAGCATAGCAAGTTCTTAGAATATCAAATCCAAAGATATTCATCCGTTAATGTAACGGAAGAAACTGAAGCAAAAGCTGCACTTACTGCTCTTGACGAGGATGAAAAGCATGGTGGTAGTACGTTGTTGTCTTTGTGGCAGAAGTACTCTGCAATAGAGAGAAGGGATAAGGAGGCTTTGCGTGACCAACTAAGTTCAATGAACTTTACTCTATTGGAGTATTTGCCAAATGGCCGTACAAGAGTCAAACTCAACGTAAGTTCTGATGTGTGGAGAACATTCATACAACACAAGGATGATCTTATTGGTGAACGTTTGGAACTTGTAACGAAAAAGAATGTTCCTGTAGAATATCCTGACGATGAATTGATGGAGCAAACACCTTTTATTATTAGGAGCATCAACGAAAAAAGGGAGTTGGAAGTGTCAGATGAATGCTACTTGATAAAGAAGGATGGTATTTTCGTTCTATCAACCGTGGGTGATGAAACCATGGATGACAGAAGAAATTATGCTTTAGAAACAATTAGAAACCATGCCAATCAAGTTTTACGAGCATTGAGATTATCCATTGAGGATCAGGCAGACAAAATATTAGTTAGGAAGCAACATGAACCTTATGATGCTATTACAGAAAGAACAGATGCTTTCCTGAGAAAGGAATTTGGCATTAGTTCGAAGGATTTAACACAAGACCAGAGAGATGCAATTAAAATGGCACTTAATACACCTGATATAGCATTGATACAAGGTCCTCCAGGTACTGGAAAGACAACAGTTGTGGCTACAATCTGTGACAGGCTTGAAGAAGAGGCAGAAAAGGATCCTAATTTTGATGACAGGCGAAAACTATTCTTAATTTCGGCTTATCAAAATGATACGGTTGAACATATCGCTTCTAAGATTAAGACTCATGGACTTCCAACACCTAAGATAAATAAGGAAACTGGTGATGCCAGAAAAGAAGGTAGTTTGCCAGCAGAAAAGAAATTCATAAACGAAATGAAAGCGACTCTCGCTCAAAAGAGCGAAGAGTTGATTACGGCTAATAGAAGAAGAGTATCAGTTGAGTTAACTAACATGCTATCGCTTCTAAAAGAAGGGAAAAGCATTAACCGCATTAAGAGTTATGTGGATGATATTATAAGGACTTATGATATTCCAGAAGAACTCAGCAGGGAATGGAAACAAAACGTTTCTGACGGTGTTATAGAAGACAGAAATAATGAGAAGTTGCAGGAAGCTTTAGAGGGTTTGCCTAATAATTTGGACGAGTTCAAGTCATTTGGCAAATCTGCATTAGCTCGCGCTATTCAGAAAGTGGAATTTACAAAGGAAGAAAAAGATTCACTTCGTAAGATTGCTATATCAAAAGATATCACAGAAGCGGATATGGAGGCTATGGCTGTCATTCGTGACAAGTATTTAAACGAATTAAAAACCAAGCCAAAAAGCGTTCATGATGACTCATTTATTGAGCCATGGCTCAATAAAGCTATTGAGTTCTTTGTCGAAAAAGAAGAAACTTCTTACGAGGATCCAGACACGTTTTATGCAGCAATAATAGATAGCATACAAAAGGATCTTAAGGGGAATGATGAACATATATTAAGCTCGCTGAAAGCATACTCTTCAAGTATAGCAGCAACTAATCAAGTAGCTGGAGGCAAAGCTGTTTCTGATGTTGGAAACGTCCATAATGTTATACTTGAAGAGGCTGCCAGATCTAATCCTTTGGATTTGCTTATCCCAATGACAAAAGCCGAAGACAGAATAATAATGGTTGGTGACCATCAACAGTTGCCTCACATGCTTGAACCCAAGATAGCTGATGAAGCAGTCTCAGGAATAAAAGATGACGAATTAAGAGCACAACTCCGCAAAGGCTATGAAGATTCTTTGTTCAAGAGAATATTTGATAATCTCCAGAAAGACGGAGTTGTTCCCCAAAGACAGATAATGCTAAGGAAACAGTTTCGTATGCATCCTGTTATTGGTGACTTTGTTAGTCAGGTATATTACCAAGGCAAGTTGGAATCTGGTAATACCGAAATTACCCCACATGGATTATCTTTTGATTTAGTTAAGGATAAAGTAGCTGTATTTGATGATATTCCTACCAGCCAAGGTCAAGAAGAACAAGAAAGGAGTAAGTATAGACTCTCTGAATGTGCGAGGGTACTTGAAATTCTCGATCTGATTTTTAAAGATCCTGAAAGTAAAGACCTTAGTGTGGGGGTTATAACCTTTTATGCTAAGCAACGTGATACCATACTTGAAATGGCCTCACAAGACGGTAGAGTATATACAGAAGATGCCGGAGAAGGAATATACAGAATATCAGAAGAATTCAGAAATTTTGAAGATGGAAAAGAACGTCTCAGAATTGGTTCCGTTGACTCCTTCCAAGGCAAAGAATTTGACGTTGTTATACTTAGTACTGTAAGGTCGAATGACATTAAACCTTCTGACCCTATCAGCATTCAGAACGAAATCAAACGTGTAAAAGAGCGTAAAAAGATAGACATAACTGAAGAAGAAGCCAAAGAGAACCTATTGCGGCAAAAATATGGTTTCCTTATGCTGGAGAATCGTCTAAATGTTGCCTTTTCGCGAGCCAAAAAACTATTAATCACGATTGGAGATGGGGCTATGTATCAAGATGAAGATGCCCAGACTTACGTTGAAGGATTATACGAGTTTTACAAACGTTTTGCAAATAAATAAAGATATGGCTGAAGATACTTTCATATTCAACATAAAAAAACGTCCGTCTAAGTTCGCCTTTTTGGTCGCAATTCCGTTTTGGATGTACAGAATACAGTCCAGTAAATTCACCGATGGACTTAATTTCTTCCAAAGAACTGTTTTGAAGTTCTTTGCTAAACCCGGAATGTCTGTAGATGTTATATCCGAGTTTACGAAGTTTGACAAGAAACTTGTAACTCTCATAGTTGATGAACTTAAGAATAAAAAATACATTGATGCAGATAACGTACTAACCGAAGAAGGTAGATATTATCGCAAATTTGCGATGGGTCTTGCCATAGACGAAGGGGAGAAACAGATTGGTTACGTGTTCCAAATGCGTGACCGTGACGATTATTATCCTTTCTACATCAATAACATCGAGACTGTTTCAAGTTACTTAAATAAAGAACGTGAATTGGGCGTTATTGTCGAGGCAGATGAAAACCATGATGAATATCGTTCACGAATCTTCTTACTCAATGTAAATGAACAAGAAGGTGCCACTGCTCCTAACGAACGTGATATCCTTCAATTAATGGAAAATACATGTAAATCACGCAAAGTCAGTGAAGATGTTATTGAAGATACCGTCCGCAAATGTGACAAACTAAAACTGGATTTCTTACCTGACGATAGTCCAGAGAATGTTTATATATGTACTTACGTCTATCTTGAAAAGCTGGGTAAAGATATCTATAATCAAGAATGGAAAGTTCAAAATCCATTTGAAGATGGGTGTGAAAGCCCTAATTTAAAGTTTTATCTTCAATCTTTGCACAATAAGAGTTTTGAGAAGCATCTTTATGAACAGTTTAAGGATGCTTATACCGACAGCGATGTTACTTGGGCTGATGGTGAAAAGGAAATTGAAAAGAAACTCGACCTACGTATGAAGTTAGATTTCGGAGAGATAAAGTCTATCCCTTCAGATCCCAATAACAATTTTTCAAGTTGGTTGAGAACTGTTGTCGAGTATCATCTTAAATACACGGCATCAGAATATACAAAGGTTGAGTGTACTCACATGATTATTACATATACACAGCGTATTGTGGAATTGATTTTTGAGATTGATTCGAAAGAAAGATCAAATTTGTACTGGCGAATTCAAAATACTTACTTTAGAGAACAAGAAGTTAATAGATACGGTAAAACCAAATGGAGAAACAAGAATCTTTATAATGATACAAGTTTCACCAATAATGTGATTTCCGCAATTGATTGGCTTATGCCTTCAAGAAAGAGAAACAATGACGAGGTGTATAAAAAGTTGACACAATTAGCAACTAGATTCGATAATCGTGATGGATTGGTCAAAAGTATATATATCCTGATACTTGAAGCTGCATCTAATCAAAATAAGGCTCTTGTTGAAATGTTAAATCCACATTTAGACTTCATTCTTGACAAATGCAGTCAACGTAATTTGGAGTCTCATGCTACTTTGGAAGCCGTTCCTTCTCTTTCAAAAGAAGATACTGAGGCTTATTATGACTTTATTCATACATTGATTAACGATTATACAGAATACAGAAATTCATTATAGTTCAATATTATGGAGATTAAGATTAAAGAGTTTGAAAGACAACATGGTCTCAAACGAGATGATATTATAGCCTTTATCAAAAAGATGCCTGGTCGTTCCAATGACAAGGTAAACAAGAATACAATTCTTAAAGATTTCGAAATTCAAGCTTTGATGACAGAATTTGTGTCTAAGAAAGTTGATTCAGGAAGTATGCCATCAGGTGCGCCATTATCTTCTTCACTTTCTGCAACTTCTCTGGCTGCATTGCAATCCGCATCTGCTAAGATAGCACCCCAGAATACACCTTCACAAGTATCTGTTGGTACATCAATACCATCCCAAGCTCCAACTCCAGCATCAACTCCTGTTCAACCCACAAAGGAAGAATCTTCCATTGTTTCGAAGAGTACTACTACATTAGACTCCACCTCAAAAGAATCAAAAAGTGACGATGATACTTTACTTGGTATAGAAATACTCTCCGAAGAAGTCGCTACGAATTTTGAAGAAGAAAAAGCAACAAAAGTACCATTGGACAGGGATGAGAAGAAAAAATATGAACAGGCAGTAAAGAAAGGTGATCTTAAACTATATTTTCAGTATCTTACTACTGCAAACGAGCAGATTAATGGCTTGAAGAAAAAATACCAAGACGATTATAAGAGCAAAGTCGATGCTTTGAAGGATGCCAAAGATTCTATTGAAGCAGAAAGAAAGAAACTCGATAACGATATAGCTGCTTTTGAAGAGCGCAAGGCGACTATGGAGCCGACCCTTACCGCATTAGACGAGAGAGAAAAAGCTATAAGTCTCAGAGAGATGGCTGTTGCGAATGAGCGCTATCCTGAAATCATTCTTAGTCTCACAAAGACTATGGAACAAGCTCAGAAAGATGTATTAGAAGGCTCGCATCAATGGCTTGGAGAATTGACTGCAAAATCAAAAGAATACCAAGAACTTGTAAAAGGTATTGCTGGAAAGAAAATTGAACTTACTCAAAAAGAAAACGAACTTACCGAGAAGGAAGAAGAAGTTTCCGCTCGTGAAGAATTCGTCTCAATTCAAGAAGAGACATTGCGGCAGGACGTAACCGAAGACATGGAGTTCAAATATGGGAAAAAAATCGAAGAACTTGAAAGGCAGAAAGAAGTTGCACAGATTAAATATCACCGTTTAAAAGAACAAGCAGACGAAGCCAAAGAGCAATTAGAGCTTATTCGTTCTGCTTTCAATGGTGTTGATCCAAAGTTTATCATTGAAGAGTTTCAAAGAGTTCAAAATGAATCGAAAAAATATAAAGAAGAAAGAGATGCAAAAGTTTCAAGAGCTGACCTCAAGGATGCAGAAGAAGCTTATGAGGCAGAAAAAAGAGTAAATGCAGAACTAAGAAAACAACTTAGTGACAAGAGATTGGAGGCTGTGCTTCAGCAAGCCAGAGACACTGAAGAAATAAGGCTTCGAAATAAGGAACTTGAAGCAAAGAATAAGGCAGCTGAAGTTCAGCTTGAATCTTATGAGCATACATACAAACAACAACAAGAGGTCATTGAAAGACTTACTGGAGATAAGAAAGACCGAGAAAATGCCTTTGAATTTGCAAGGGCTGCTGATGAAGACGTATCACTCAATAATGGTAATATTGACTTCGACACTCCAGACTCTTTATCAGAACTGGTTAAGTATGTTCGTAGCAGGATGGCCAAAGGTAATGCTGAGGGGAAGGAGAAATTCTATTATTCTGAGAGAACCGTCAAAGTTTTCTTAGCCGGTCTTCACATGTCACCAATTAGTATCCTTCAGGGTATTAGTGGTACAGGTAAGACTTCTTTGCCTCGTGAGTTTATCAAGGCTATAACTGCAGGAAGTAAAATTTTCGAAGGAAATGATGAAAAGACAAAATTGCCAAGGGCTCCATATCGAATTTGTGCCATACAGTCAGGTTGGAGGGATAATATGGATTTAATGGGATACTTCAACTCTTTTGATTGTAAGTATAATGAGACTGACTTTTTTAAAGCTCTGTATGTTGCAGGTCTTCCTAAATATGCAGATACGCTATTCTTTATTATTCTTGACGAGATGAATCTGTCACATCCTGAGCATTACTTTGCAGATTTTCTGTCATTGCTGGAACAAGACGAAGAGAATCAGATTATTTCAATTAAAGCCCCAATGGATGTCCTCCGTGATAGAATCAAAGGTGGATTGAAAATACCTAAGAATGTTCGATTCATCGGTACGGCAAACCATGACGAGACAACGAATTCGTTTGCACCTAAAACACTTGACCGTTCAAATCTCATGCAAATGGATGGTGACAAGAACGACGATATTATACCTACAAATTCACAATATACTGTTAATTACAAGTGGCTTGAAGATAGGTTTGCTGAAGCAGAGAGACAATTTGCGTCGTATTATAAAGAATTCAAGAAATTTATTGAAGACAAAGAATTGGTAGGGCTTTTGAAGCAATACGGAATTGGTATAGGCAAACGATTTGCAGACAAACAAGCAATGCGATTCATCAGTGTATATATGGCATGTGGAGATGACCCTAAGCAAGATCTTGCAGATGCCGTTGATCAAATGATGACAACAAGAATGCTTAGAGTTCTAGCAAATAAATACGGATTGGATGCTCAGAAGATATTGCATATTGAAGAGCAGTATGTAAAAATCTTCGAACGTCATTTCAATTATTATAAACCAACCCAAGGCAGCAAATTCCTGATGGAACTGGCTGAAAATAACGACGAAGAATAATGCTGTTATTTGATCGATTCACGGGGCAATCCATAGATACAGAAATAGATTCGTTACCAAGACATATAGATTTAGGACGTTACTATTTCATTGATGGAGAACATCAAGGGAAAGACGTTACACATCGTTTGTTAAATCTTGGTAATGATAAGTTATTCTATGAATCTCTTTTGGAAGAGCCTTTTGTGCCAGACGTGCTTCGTCAGATTAATTACGATACTCAAAAGGCTGGCTTTGTTGCAGTTCCATTCCTTCAAGGAATTGAGGACTGCATAGATCTTACCAACTTTGAAAAGTTGTTGCTTAAGAAATTGAGTGACGTTAAGCACATGTGCATTAACCCGACAAGTTTGTTAGATCGTGAAATCCAGAAGGTTAATATAGGGAAAGCCAAACGCATATCCAATAGAGGTTACGAGTATTTGAGTTGTCATACAGAAGATTGGAATTACAAAAGTATAGTATCCTTCAAGCCCAATAGAGTTCTCTCAGAGGTTTTGGAGGAGAATACTGATGTATATGAAAACAGGCTACTTGTCGCTTTTGTAAATAGGGCAATAGAATATTTGAAAAGCCGTATTACAGTAACAGAGTATATTAAAGATTTTCTAAAAGAGTATCAGCGGTGTTTGACAGAGAGTTCTGAAAAGACAATGTATTGGGAAAAGCGTAATCGTAATATTGTACTTTTTACCGCTGTTTATGAGCCAAAAGAAGGTACTTCTTCGCTTGATACAAGTAGAATAAAGGTGTCGAATACTCAAAACATTTTAAAACAGGCATGTAATAAGTTGGAAAAATATTCTGCCTGTCCAATTTTTGACGAAATAAAATTCAACAAAAACTCAAAGATTGATTATCACGATACCAATGTACTACTTAATGATAAGTTCTATAAGTCATTGAGGTTATTGTGGAAAGAATTCGACAATACCCATAAAGAGAAAACAGAAGAAGATAAGATTCTGTATGAACAGGATGTGATTGACAGTGTAAGAGCTTATGCCCTCACTCTAATAGCATTTACATGCAAAAGGTACTTAGGGTATAAGAATTTGATGGGAAGAACTGACGAGTGGGTTGCTTCACATTCATATTTACCCCAACTATTTATTAGCTTAGATGACAATGGTTATATCCATATGAACATTGGTTTACATCATGAGGTTAAATTAATAGTGTCTTGTACAGAACATCATTTTGATACATCCTCTCTTGGACCTGATGAGTATATTCTGGCTTATGAATCTATGCATAGTTCAGACAAAACCATTGGTATAAATGTACGAGATGTTGATAGCACGGAAAGAATAGGTGCTTTATTAAGAAAATACATCCTGAAGGACTTTATCTTGAACGTGAATCAGTCACATGATTTGGATATTACAAACATTCCTAACTATAAGGATCTACTTAGGCAGTCTTTTATGAGTGAAATTGTAGGAAACAAATATACCTATATAGATTATCCTGAGCCCATCAATAAAGACTCATTCCTCTCAAAATTCGAGAATAGTCCGATTACCTTTGAGGTAAAGGCCCAAAAGAAACTTGACCGAAGAAGCACAAAGAATTCAGCGAATAAGGTATACATAAACACCACTTACGATTTGACCAAAGAACGTGTCCTGCAAGCGGTTAAAACTATAAACGAGCATTCAGATAGGCTTACAGAGCAATTAACATGCCCTCGATGTGGAGAACATTACACCAAATATGGCGTTAATAGGTTGCATTCATTTAAATGTATGAATCCTGCATGTGGTTTCATTATAGAATCTGAAAATGATTTGGCCTTACTTCACCACCCAAACTCTGGCAGGATGGATATTGACAATCTAGAAACATATTACGGAATGGACTATGTTGAATTTAATAGCTAAATCATGAAAGAGTTTGTTTTTCCAACTGTAGATGATATGAACGACGGATGTGGTGTACTTGTAGGAAGCCTATTTGTCACAGCTGCACACGTTGTTCAAGAACATGACTTCCATCTATTTCTAGATGGAGAAAGCATATGCCTTAAAAAGGAAGATGCTCTCCTTTTAAAATATAAGCAGGCAGAAGATGGAGCTGATATTGCTGTGTTTCGTTTAGATGGTTACAAAAGCCCTCTAGAATTTGACACATCTTCACCCCGAAAAGATATCCTTCTCGACAGTATTAGTTATGAGCACATTGTTGAAGGCAGCTCTGACACCGAGAATATTTTTCTTAATGAACCAAAGGATTGGTACAAGTTAATAGAATGTAAAGCCACAATAGACGAATTAGCAGGGAACTTTTATCAATGTAAAACCTCGGTTATCTTGAAACCTGGGAGTAGTGGTAGCCCTGTGTTCCGTAATGGAAAAGTGTTTGGAATACTTCATGGTGGGCAAGTAGGAACAAATCATTGTGTGTTTCAATCAAGTTCTTCCATCCTATCACTAATACGTCAGGTTGAAGCAATGGATGCATCTTTTGAAGAATAGATGAAAATTTGTTTTTCAAAAAAGACACTGAATATAAGAATCCGCAGATTTTTCAGGAGCAAAGAGAACGCCCCAACTTATATGTGGAGCGTTCAAAAGATATTAATTCATTAATCCAGAATGGTGTGGGGGTAGTTTACTTTATTCCTCGTCCGTTCCCATAACTGCGACCATATAATTCCTTTGTGCGTAGTTCTTCGAGCGCACTAAGGGTACCGTCCTGCCAATAATACTCAACCTGTGGCTTGGCTTTGTTCCAGATGTTCAAGCATAACTGATCCCTGTCACCACCATCGAAAGCAAGGAAGGCTTCGATGGTATTGGCCTGTTCTTGGTTCAGGTGTCGCTGGAACGAACAGTTACCCATCTCTATCACAGCCTTGACAGCTGCATCAAAGAGCTGCTCACGCTTTTCGATTTTCTCATGGTATGACTCCCAGGTACCATCAGCGATACGCATGGCATCTTCATGGAGGGGCTTCAGGTCTTCAAGATCAAGATTATAATCAGGGTCTGTTTTAGCCATCATCTTGGCATACTGGAAGGCATCAATAACGTAGCTCTGTCGTCCTTTCACCGTTTTCTCTCCACTCATGGCTTCCTGAATGATGTCTTTCAAGTCCTTGGTGAACTCCTTTAAGCCTTTCTTCCACTGGTCAAATATGATTTTGACCACCTTCTTGAAGTTCAATGAACAGAATGCAAAGATAAGATCGCGCAGGACTTTCAGCCTATCCAACAGGTCGTTGTTGGCTTTCTTGGTATCAGACAGTTCTTTTTCAAGCATTTCGATTCGCTCAACCTTGGTAATCTGATGGCGATTCCCCAGACCAAAATCCTTCATGATGGGATTGCCGTTCTTATCGTAGGCCAGTCTAG
>Ga0326513_10003359_pt1 | contig 11634 bp, 11 predicted proteins | sample 2_2465_0518_D_FD_203654 | JGI IMG/M metagenome (GOLD analysis project Ga0326513, IMG submission 203654) | Bovine rumen microbial communities from UC Davis, California, United States - 2_2465_0518 | ecosystem: Host-associated > Mammals > Digestive system > Stomach > Rumen | place: USA... | reverse complement strand
GCTATTTATATATCTACTGTTTCAACTAATCCAGGAATTTTATTTGGAGGAATTTGAGAAGCTATAAATAGTAGGTTTTTAATAGGCACAGGGACAGCTACAGGTGAAGGTGGAGAAACATATAATTTTGTTGCAGGCAATACTGGAGGAGAATATAGTCATCAATTAAAACAAGCAGAAATTCCTAACTTTTCAGGTAGTTTTTCAACTACTGTACCTGGCAGTCATAATAATTATGCAAGTGGAATATTTTCAGGAGATGTGTCAACTTGAAGTGGACAAACTTTAGTTTCAAACCAACAATCTGGAAGTAATATGTGAGGATATAAAGCAAATTTTGGTGGGAATGGTTATCATAATAATTTACCTCCTTTTTATGTAGTTTATATGTGAAGGAGAGTGTCTTAATGAAAAAAATATTTTTAAATAGGTTTGCTGATGAACCATCTGTTCCCGCATCTCAATTTTTAAAAATAAACTCAGAAATAAAAATTGATGGAACGAATAGAGATTTAAAAACAATTGATACAGATTTATCAAGTGTTATTGCTCTTGATGCTACGAGAGTAACAGTGCCTGTAAAATTATGAACAAATTCAAATCCCAATAGCACTTTCGCAGCTCAAACCGTTAATGTTCCAAATTTAAAAAATTATGATTATATAGAAATATTTTTCAAAAATTGAGTTGCAGGGCATTATGGATATATGAGTACAAAATGTCCTGTTGGTAATGGAAATGCATTTGCTTTATGTTATACTATTTGTTTAAATTCTGGAACAACAGCATCAACTCCGCACTGTGGAGAGCGTTTAGGGACTTTAGATACTACTAATAATAGGATTTCTTTTGGGAATAATTTTGGTGTAGTTATTAGTACAAACCCATCTCCAACCTCAGATAATTCTTGAGGAGTACCTCAATTTATACTTGGGTACAAATTCTCTTCGTAGGAGGTAGTTAAATGAAAATATTAAATATCAAAAGATTTGCTACAGGTGTCGGTGACGAAGAAGATTTTTCTGTTAATATTTCTTATCAGTATTTACAAAGCGAAGGCTTATGTACTGGGGTTATAGTATCTGTGTATGCAAATAGAACTTTTTCAGGAGTGGAAGATAGTAATGGAAATAACGTATCAAGTGAATGGAGTGAAGGTTATCCTACAGGAGAATTACATAAAACTTATTACGAAAATACGACAGAAACATTAACTTTTATTAGTAGGTATGGAGAAGAAGATGTTCAAACCATTACTATTGATGATATAGATATAATTTTTCCTGGTGAGGATAATTTAGAAAATCCATCTTTGAATGGGGGGTCAAAAATGATAATAAATTCAGATATAAAAGTTAATAATTTAACTTTAAGTCAAATAGATACAAAAGTAAACAATATTTATCCAATCAACTCTTTATTTAGAACAACTAATTCTGAAACAGATCCTAATGAATTATATGAAGGAATTTGAACTTTAATTAGTTCAAATGTTATTGATACAGGTTGACAAAATTTTTCTTGAACTAATTCTACATATATAGGGACAACACAATCCAGTTATACACTTAATAAATGGCGTATAACAGATAATGTTTTACACGTTATAATAGGTGTAGGATGTACATCTACTATTAATCATGGTAATGAAGATGAAATTGCTAGAGTTCCTATTGGAAACAGTGGATTAGATAATAGTGCGAATAGAGTTTGAACAGGCGCTGTTGGTGGAAGTGGATGCGTAGCAGGTTTTATTTTAAAAGAAACTGCAAATGGTGTAACAGTTGGAATTAAACCTCATGCATCTTCACAGTTTGCTGCAGCCCCTTGATATTCTACCCATTTTACATATCCATTGCCAAGTACTTTTACTTTTAAAAGCGGCAGTTATAAAAGAGAATATGTTTGAGAAAGAGTTTCATAAAGGGGGATAAAAAATGAAAACAATGAAATTAAATGTAGATTTTATTTATCCTATTGGTTCGGTATATATTACTACTAGAGCAGATGTAGATCCAGCAGTTTTATTTGGAGGGACTTGACAACAAACTTGCAGAAGTAGATATATGATAGGAGCTGGTATTAATGTTGCAAATACAGATACAACATATGGAGAGTTAGCAGCAAATACATTAAATTTTACTGGAGGAACTTTATTAGGTGCTAATGAAGTAACTTTAACTGAAGCGCAAATGCCATCTCATACACATACTCAAAAAAGTTGTACTAACCCTGGAGACCATGCTCATAATACATGGAATTATTTCACATTTAAACATGCTGGTGGTAGTGTATCAACAACCGCAACAGGAGAACCTGGAGATGGACGTGGAAATGCAACTCAGGGAGCTGGTAGCCATACACATACTATTACATTAAATAATACTGGTGGAGGTTCACCTCATAATAATATGCCTCCTGGTGAAGTTTTTTATATTTGAAAGAGGGTGGCTTAAATGAAAAAATTAATATTAAATAAATTTGCAGAAGAGCCATCTATGGCGACAACATCTTTTATAAAATTAAATGAAGATTTACAAATAGGAGATAGTGGAACTTCTTTTTCAGAACTTTCATCTATGAATTTTTTCTTTAAATTATTTAATTTTGAAACTAAAGAATTTGGTGGAGCTAAATGATTAAAAGTTTATTATACAAATAGTAATAATGGAACGGTACTATGAAAAGATGTAGATGAATTAGGTTGCACTTTTCAAAAATATAAATGATCTATTTTAGGCATGTTGCCTAATTTTTATAATAGTTCTTATGGTGGATATGAATTTTTATTAGAATACCCGTCTTTAGGAAAATATAATAGATGATGTCAAACAAGTGATCCATTATTAGCAAATCAGTCTGTAAAGGGATATTCTGCTATAAATGTTTCTATGACAGAAAATAATTGGGGAGGATTAGCATTATCTAGTACGAAAGGAACTTCAACTATCATAGATGGATCTCCTAAGGATACTAATACTTGATATTATGCAATAGGACAACAAACTGCTTATCAAGGTGGAATTCCTGCTAATAGTCCTGCTGTTCAAGAAGTTTATTTATGAATTAGAATAGGTTAATATCAATAAGATGTGGAAACACATCTTTTTTTTATTGGTCTAATATTAGAAATGTTTATAAAGTATTTTTAAAATATTTTTAGAAGAGAGAGATTTATAGGAAGAAAGGAGTTATGATATGGGACAATTATTGGCTAAATATAGCATTACTGAAATTGTTGTATTTTTAGTTCTTTTAGGATTTGCTATTAAAGAGCTTGTTACTTTTTTTGACTGGGCTCATAATAGACTTAAAAAAACTTTTGATAAAGAAGATGAACGTGAAGAAATTAAAGAACAATTAGAAACAGTTGTAAGTCATTTAAGTGATATTGAAACACATTTTAATACAATGATAAGTGAAAATCGAATAAAATATAGTGAAATGCAACAATCAATAGATTTATTAATAGCATCAGATAAAGATGATATTAAAGCCTGGATAACAGCACAACATCATTTATTTGTTTATGAATATAAATGTATAGATGATTATAGTTTAGATTGCATTGAAAAAAGATATTCTCATTATAAAGATGAAGGTGGAAACAGTTTTATTGAATTATTAATGAGTGAAATCCGCGCATTGCCTATAGTGTCTGTTCTACCAGAGCAGAAAGGAGTAGGAGAAAATGTTGAAGATAAAAGATAAAACAAATTTATGCTTCAACCGCGGTGATGAAATTTATTTAACTATTACTCTTGTAAATGAAACTTTTAAAGTTGGAGATAAAGTTCAAATGAATGTTGTTGAAAAAGAACATTATGAAAATGTTTTATTCACAAAAGATTTTACCGTTGAAGAAGAAGGTGCTTCATATGTTATACACTTAACACCTGACGAAACTAGATTTGGGACAGTATTAACAAAAAAAGGAAAAAATTATTGGTATGAAATATCTTTAAATGATATCACATTAATTGGTTATGATGCATGTGGACCTAAGATATTATCATTATTTCCTGAAGCGGAGGTGTCAGAATAATGGGTTGTCATTGCGCATGTTTAAAAGATAATGAAATAAAAGTCATGATGACTCCTGGAGCAATTTCTACACAAGATATTCATTTAGAGAATGTTTATTTAGATGGTACAGATTTAGTATTAGAAATGAATAATGGAAGAACTTTTAGAATAGATTTATCATTAGTTCCAGGAAAACAACAAGATATTACAATTTCTAGAGACTTTGATACAGGAACAAAAATTATGACTTTCTCTGTTGATGATGAAGATTTTGATATCTATATTCCAAATGGAGAAACAGAAGACATAGAGTTGATTACAGTTAATAATGAAACTTTTACAACTGTAAACAATGAAAATTTTATATTAAAGGAAGGAGAATAATAAATGGCAAATTACAAAAGTGCTTATACTGGAGCAGAAATAGATGCAGGAATTGCAAAAGCAAATAGCGCAGCTCAAGAGTTAAACGATTTAGATTTATCTTATGCTAAACAATATGAAGAACTTCCAGTAAATGTTGAGGATTATGTTGGAAAGATAATTCAATATGTAGGTCCTAGTAAAACTATTAATGGAGTAGATTTTCATAGAGGGGATTTTTGTTTAGGAGATACTGGTGATTCTGGCGAAATTACTTTCTTTTGAACTAATTTAACACACTCAAGAAATATGAACTTAGCAACAAAAGGAGAAGTTTTAACAAAAACTAATATATATTCTTATACACCTACACAAAATTATCATCCTGCAACTAAAAAATATGTAGATGATGCTATCGCTACTGCTATCGCTGCCGCACTAGAAAAATAATATAAAGGAATTTTATAATGTTAAAATTATCTATTATTATTCCTTATTATAATACTTATGATTTAACAATAAAACTTATAAAAGAATTAGAAATTCAAAAAACTGATGAAGTAGAAATTATTTTAATAGATGATGGTTGTAATGAAAGTCGTTTTGATAATTATAATTTTATAAATGTTATTCATAATAAAACAAATCTTGGGGCAACATGTTCTTGAAATATAGGAATAAAAGCGGCTCAAGGAGAATATATAGCTTTTATAGATAGTGATGATATGGTAGTTCCTTATTATATAGAAGAATTATTAAAAGCAATAGATGAAGAAAAAGCTGATGAAATTCAATTTGGTTGATTAGATAGAACAAAAAATATTCATGTTTCTAATCCTATCAATGTGGCAATATGAAAAGCTATTTATAAAAGAAAAATTTGTCCTTTATTTAGAGAAAATTATAAATATCAATCTGATATACCTTTTCAAAAAGATTTAGCAAAAATAAATCATACTAAATGTCTTTTACACAAAACTTTGTATTTATATAATTCAAAAAGAGTGGGAGGCTTAACATGGGAAAGAATCAATTCAGAAAAAGAAAGAATAAGACGCTCATTGTTGGATATGGAGTCGTCGGAAAAAACCTCTCAAGAGAAATTCAACAATTAAATCCAGATATATATGATAAATATAAAAAAGAGAATAATATAAAAACAAAAGATAAATATGATATAACTTTTATTTGCGTAGATACGCCTTTAATAGAAAATAATGAATTAGATATTACAGAAGTAAAAAATGCTATTTTAGAAAATGATAGTGAAATTTATGTTATAAAATCTACCTGTCCATTAGGAACAGTAGAGCAGCTTAAGAAAGAGACTGGAAAAAGAATATTATTTAGCCCAGAATACTATGGCGGAACTCAACATTGTAATAATTTTGAATTTGATTTTACAATTCTAGGCGGAGATAAACAAGATTGTATTGAAGTTATTCAAGCATTACAATATTGCTATGATGGGAGACATCAATTTAGAATTACAGATAGCAAGACCGCAGAGTTAGTTAAATTTATGGAAAATTCATTTTTAGCTACTAAAGTAAGTTTTTGTAATCAATTTTTTAATATTTGCGAGAATAATAATCTTTCTTATGAAGAACTTCGAGAATTATTTGTTCTGGATAAAAGACTAGGTGAATCTCATACTTTTGTGTATCGTGATCAACCTTATTGAGATAGTCATTGTTTAAATAAAGATGTTACTTATATAGCTAATAAAGAACAGGCTAAATTATTATTAGATGTTTGTGATTTCAATAAAGAACAAAAAAATAGAGAGTAGATTTATTCTACTCTTTTTTTATTTGGACTAAATAAAATAATATGAGCTAGGAGTTTTTTATATAATTTTAGAATAGAGAGAAAAGGAGTGTGAATTAAATGGCAGCAACAAATGCTTTATACCCAGCATTAATTGAAACATATATGCCCGCTTTTTTAATTGACAGTGGAGACGAAGAAAAAGATATTTGTAAAGTTTATTTTTCTATATCTCAATATAATAGTTTCTCAAGAATTGCAAATGCTCAAGTTTCAGTAAGAAACCAAAATACTAATTTATCAGTATTAAATAAATCGCAATATCCTTGTGAAGTTATGGTAACAAATATTTATATAGACGACACAATTACAACAGATGCTAAATACTATATAAAGATAAGAAAAACAGATATGGAAAATAATAACTTTAGAGTTGATGAATATTATAAGGTGCAAATTAGATTTACAGATGTAGATGCTAGCCCTCTTCCTCAAGGAATGACACCTCCGCAAAGAATTGATAGCTGATTAGTTAGCAATCTAGATCATTTTTCAGAATGGTCAAGCGTATGTCTAGTTAGAGGGATTTCTAAACCAAGTCTAGAGCTATTAGATTGAGATCCCGCACAAGTAAGAGAAATTGATTGAAGTGTTCAAAATACTCAAATAAATGGTTCTTTAACTTTTGCTGACGAAAATGAGAATGAAACTTTGAAAAGTTATAGAATAAAATTATATGATACTGAAAATAATCTATTAACTGATAGTGGAGATATTTTTACAAGTAATTATAATAATGAAAATACTATTAATTACACTTTTAAATACAATTTTAAAATAGATACTTCTTATTATTATACTCTTGAGTATACAACACAAAATCTTTATTCAGAAATTTCTACTTATAATTTTAAAATGATACAAGGAAATACTCAATCTTATAATTTACTTTTAACAGGGTATATCCGCCCAGAAGATGGACATATAGATATTCAAATTAGAAGAAGTACTGATCAAACCCCAGTATCAGGAAATATTGTTATTAGAAGAAGTTCTAGCAAAGAGAACTTTACAATATGAGAAGACATCCATACAGAAAGTATTTTAAATGTTCAAGAGGTAGATATAACATGGTCTGATTTTACTGTTGAAAGTGGAGTATGGTATAGTTATTGTGCCCAAGTTGTTTTACCTGATAGGACAAGAGGGAAAATAACTGAAATAGCAAAACCAGTTATGATAGTTTTAGACGATATATTTTTAACAACAGCAAAAAGACAATTAAAAGTTAGATTTAATCCTTCATTAAGTTCAATTAAAAGAAATATAAACGAAACAAAAATTGATACTATTGGTTCTCAATTTCCTTATATAAAAAGAAATGGAGATATGAATTATGTTTCTTTTCCTATTGGTGGACTTATTTCTTCTGAGATGGATGAAAATAGAAAATTTACATCTAAAAAAGAATTATATGGAGAAAATAGAGAATATTATAAAGATTATAATGAACAATATGAAATTAATAAACATTCAGATGTAGTGTATGAAAGAGCTTTTAGAGAGGCGGTTATGGATTTCTTATATTCTGGAAATGTTATGTTATTTAGATCGCCTACTGAAGGAAATTATTTAGTAAGAATTATGGATTTAAGTTTCTCACCTGAGAATACTTTAGGTAGACGTCTTTGGTCATTTAGCGGAACTGCCTATGAAATAGATTCTTGCACTATTGATAATTATGATACCTATGGAATAATTGAAGGAAGATATTAATTATGAAACGTAATTATATATATTTAAATGACTCAAATTTTTTAGAAGAAATTAATAGTAATAGACAACAAACTCAATATGTAAAAATTACGTTATTAGATTGAGAAGAAAATCCTATAGAGGAAATTCAAGGATTAACTACTGGGGGTTCTATAAATTTAAACGGTGACTCCGCAGTAAGAAGAACTTGCAATTTAACAATGTATGTTTATAAAGAAAACTATATGAGAATTACAGATCCAAACAATATGATTTCAATAAATAAAAAAGTTTTTCTTGAAATAGGCTTAAAAAATAATACAGATAAATATACTGATTATGATATTATATGGCAACCTCAAGGAACTTTTGTTGTTACAGCATGTGGGACTTCACACAGTACAAGTGGAGTTACTTTGAACTTAAACCTACAAGATAAAATGTGTTTATTAAATGGTACTTGTGGTGGAGTCCTACCTTCGTCAATTCAATTTGATAAATATGATACTATTGATGAGACAGGAGAATATGTAACTCAAAAGCCTACCATTGTTCAAATTATTCGTGAATTAGTAAATCACTGAGGAAATGAACAATTAGGTAAAATTATTATAAAAGATATAGACGAAAGAATTAAATGCGTTATGCGTTGGGTTGGAGATACACCAGTTTATGCTTATTATAAAGATGGTCAATATAGGATGACAACAAATAAATCAGAAGCTGAAGATACTGGAGAAGTCTTAACAATAAATAATGATGGTGAATTAGCAGGAGTTCAAAATTTTACCATTGATGAAAATGGAACTCTTGATTATCCAGATGGACTTTTTATAGCTTCTGATGGAAATATGAAAGTTGTTTCTCATAATTGTATAGAATATAATTGAGGGCAAGATGTTGGATACATCTATACTGATTTTACTTATCCTGAGGATTTAATTGCTAACCCAGGAGATACAATTTGTACTATACTAGATAAAATAAAAAATAGACTTGGTAATTATGAATACTTTTATGATGTTGATGGTAATTTTCATTTTCAACAAATTAAAAATTATTTAAACATAACTCAAGCAACTACAAACTTGGAAGATATGCATAATGAAGATTATTTAGTAGATATATCAAAAGGACAAAATGTTTATAATTTCAAAGATAGTGCTTTATTTACAAATTATTCTAATTCTCCAAATTATAGTAATATAAAAAATGATTATGTCGTTTGGGGTATTAGACAAAATACAGAAGGAATTAAAGTTCCTATTCGTTATCATTTAGCTATTGATAGCAAACCACAAACAGGAAACATATACAATGTATTTTTCTATAATGATCCAGATGATGGATTGTTAAAAGCTAAAGTGCCTATTGAATTTGTTGACAAAAGTCATTTTCCAACTCAAGGCGCAGCAGGTTGCTTTTACATGGATAAAGCTACTAATATTATATATAAATGAGATGGAGAACTTATGGATTTCGTTATTGTTTTTGGAGGAGAAACTGAAACCTATGCTACTGCAAGCGAGTTTCCGCAACCAGGAGAGCAAGGAAAAGTTTATATAGATGACTCAACTTCAAAAACATATAATTGAGGATTAGATAAAACATCAAGTCATTTTACGACTATTCAAAAACAATTAGATGATTTATCTGAAAATTATTATCGAAATTTACAAAGCATACAAACTAATATAGATGATACTGACAGTACTTTAAATAATTTACAATATTCTTTAGATGAAATAACAGAACAAATAACCCCTATTGAAGAAAATATTGTTAAAACAACAAAAGACAAAATAAATGCAGAAAGACTAAAAGAAAAAAATGAAGATGAAGCGGATGCTCTTCAAGATCAATATGAATATGATTTAGACCAAAAGCCTATCGCAGAACAAGAAGTTGCGACGGCAGAAGCTACTTTAGAAGAATTAATAGAAATGAATCAAGCTACTGTAAGCGGAGAATTAATCGAGGTTAATAATGCTGATAATGCAGATATATTATCTATTAAAGTTTATGGTAAAACTGTTCAAAGAGCTACACCTTCAATGAATAGGCCTATTAAAGTATTTCCTTTAACCGGAAACATATCTATTACCGCAAGTACAAGAAATGGTCTAGAAAATACTCTATATTATTATTTTAATGATAATAGATTTTTTGCTCTTGCAGAAGATTATATTCAAGATGGAATATTAGTTAATAATTATGATAGATATACTTTTTCAGGACATGAAGATTGGCTAGTGACAGCTACAACTCCTGACTATATTGAGTTTAGCGCAAATGTGCCTACCTCTAAAGGAATTGTGGGAACCACTTATTCAAGCTATTTTCCAAATACAGATGATTGTCGTGTAACTGTTATTAATAAGATGGTTTCAGTTAGAGTGCCTGTAAGTATGAATATTACTACTGATACAGAATTCAATAATTGAATCATAGAAAGTCTTTCTAACACAGGTATTCCTGTTGAAGTTTATTATAAATTAGCAACTCCAAAATCAATACAGATTACATCTGTTGGAATATTAAAAACTTATAATCCGCAAACAATCGTTTCTAATGATATTTCATCTCAAATAGAATTAACATATATAACAAATACTTATTCTCAAGAAATTGAAGATGCTAAAGCAGACTTAAAAACTGCTACTAATACATTAGAACGAATTGAAAAAGAAATTGCTGAATTACCAGACACTATTCAAACTCATTTAGATATAGCTCAAGAATTAGAAAGAGAGATTGCAACTTTAGAAAATATTTTAACTACTCTAAATAATCAATTAGATCCTTTAGAAGCTCAAGAAGCTACTATTCAGGATGCTATTACCGCCCAAGAAGATTATAGAGAAGATTATGAAAATCAAAAAAATATATTAACATATGAATATAATGAAGATTATGCTGAGCTTGCGGCTACTCAATATGAATATGTTGAAACAGAATTAGTTGCAATGGAAAAAGTTCAAACTACAGATTGGCGTTCTGAATTATATCTTCAAGGAGCTGCCGCAGAACCTTTAGGAGTTTCAAGCAATTATTATTATCCTGAATTAGCTAATGAATGACCAAAAATTTATGATTTAAAACAAAATCATTATACAGATGAACATGGAGATATTATCTATACTGGTGGATTTAAACAAGAAGTTTTAGATAACCCAAGTAACATGGATTATTTCTTAGATTTTATAGATTCAGATGCAGCCATTTCTCAATTTAATGTAAATGCTATTGGAAGACGTTCTATGGTTGAAAGCAATGATGGCTTTAATTGTGTATTTGAACCTATCATTCCTGATTATGTTATTATTGGGGTTAACGATCCAGATATAGAACAAAAAAGAGAAGAATGTATAAAAAGAGGTCAAGCATTTATCCAAGTAGAATCAGCTATTTATGATACATTAGCAACTGGAGGAGCATCTAATGGATGTTTTGAAGAAGTAAAAATGTTATTATATAATTATACAGGTTATAATGAACAAATTAACTTAAATATGATACCATTATATTATTTAGAACCAAACATTAGAATTGGAGTAAGAGATGTAGAAGCCGATATCTCAGGAGATTTCGTTATTAAAACTATATCTTTACCATTAGCTGTTGGTGGAACAATGTCTGTTTCAGCAACAAGAGCAGTTGAAAAACTATAAAAATTAAAAAAGACTCAAGAGATTTTAAAACTCTTGAGTCATTTTTTTT
>Ga0326513_10003358_pt1 | contig 11638 bp, 14 predicted proteins | sample 2_2465_0518_D_FD_203654 | JGI IMG/M metagenome (GOLD analysis project Ga0326513, IMG submission 203654) | Bovine rumen microbial communities from UC Davis, California, United States - 2_2465_0518 | ecosystem: Host-associated > Mammals > Digestive system > Stomach > Rumen | place: USA... | reverse complement strand
CAACGAGCTCCCGCGGGCCGCACAGGTATCGGGGAGCAATCTGATCGCGGTGGAAAGCCCCGCCGGAACGGGGACGGAAGCGGCGACGGTCGAACAGCTCCGGGACTACGTCGCGCACGACGCACTGGAAGCGATCAGCGAAGCCGCCGGGGACGCCGTCGAAGCGGTAGAGGAAAAAGGCGCCGAAACCCTCGCCTCAATCCCCGAGGACTACACGAAAATCACCGGGGATGTTGCTGATTTAAAAAGCGCAGTAACCAACCTCGAAAACGACAACTTTTTTAACTTCGGATTGTTCGCACAGAGTACGACCAAAACGAACAATGATGTTACATATACAAGAGTCAGCGAAAAACGGTGGACTGCGGTTGGTACATCGTCTGCCACAAGTCGTTATTGGATTTTCGATGAAGAGACATTTGTTCATCTGAAAGCCGGGAAAAAGTATCGGGTTGAGTTCAATTCTTCCGACAGCAATATCATGCTTGCCACGCATAAATATGTTGGGTCGACAAATACGGCAGTGCCTATCGTAAACGGTATTCTCACTATTCCGTCAGATGCGACCGGGTTCATGTTCCGGATAGATACGGCGAGCGGCAAGACCGTCAATGCGACGATTGACTTTGCCATTTACAATATCCCGGACGGCATTGAAGCCGTGAAAGCTGACTATCATGCGTTGTTTGCGGAAACCCCAATGGCAAATATTATCCTCCCCTATTTGACAACCATAAACGAAACCTATAAAGGCATTACCTATGCGTGGACGGGAAATACTTGCCATGTGACGGGACGGGCAACCGCTACCTCTTTTACCGATGTTGTTGACATGGCAAGCGGATTCCCTGCCGGGATGAAACCGGGCGGCACATATTGGGCGCATTACTACGGAGAATATATCAGCCTCCGTGTTTACAAGTATGTCAACGGGACACTCAATGTATCTGCGGTTTTCGCCACAAATACTGGCGGGCAGTTCACCATTCCCTCGGATGCAACAGGAATTCTGATTCGGCTATACATCACAAACACAACCGTCACTCTCAACGACTACGTTTCGGTATCCATAACACGGACGGACAACCCGGAGCAGTTGGTTTTTTCTCACAAGATAGCGTTCTTCGGTGATTCTATCGTGCTGGGAAGAGATGGGGACGGTTCATCTACGGATGTAACGCAGTTTACTCTTGCCAATACGATTTCCGAGCGTCTAAGCGTTGTCTGCGACAATCTTGGCGTGGGCGGCATGGGCTATATCGCTCAAGGGAGTGACAATAACAACGCCTATGCGAAAATAGCCGCCACGGACTTGACCGAGTACGATACGGTAATTATGTGCTTTGGCGTTAATGATGGTTTTGACCCTATCGGAACGTATGACAGCACAGATGAATCGACCTGTCTTGGACAGTTCAACAAGATTATCACATATGTCGGGACAAACTATCCGAGTATGAGGATTATTGTTGTTGCTCCGTTAAACGGCAGGAATGTCGGAACGTTCCCGAAATACTGGTACGGCAACGTACCGAGTACGGCATACTCCCGGGGCACGTTGAGCGACACGCTCAGACAAGCGTGTGAATACTACAACATTCCGTACATTGAGCAGAAAGACGGGCCAGTCAACGGATATTCCATCGCAACCCTTATCGGTACTGATGGCGTACACCCGGGCGATGCCGGGTACAAAGCCATTGGTGGATGGCTGTCCGGGGAAATCGCAAGGCTCATCGGATAAAGAAATCTTTAAGTCAGTAACCGCAAGTAAAAAAATAGGCCGCTTCCTTTAATTAGGCGGCGGAGTTCACCACATAAATAAAGAAAGGATTATTTATGACATGGTATGAGATAGCAGCCACTATCGTTTGTTCTATCTTGGCCTCCAACGGTCTGTGCAAGCTGGATATCGAAGACAGATATCGCGAAAACATCGCTTTCGTGAAGATGCAGTTCGGCACGGGATCGAGCAGGACGTTCAACATCTGACGGGGGCGCGACATGCCAACCAAAACCGAACAGCAGCTCGATAACCGGCTTCGCGCCCTCGAAGCGTGGCTCCAGAGGCTGTACAAGGACGCCGAGAGCGAAATGCGCGGGAAGTGGGATAAGTATATGTCCCGCATGGAGGATCGCGCGGAAACCCTGCTCTCGCGCATCAGAGAGGCCAAGACGGACAAGGAACGCGCGGCGGCTGAGACGGCGTACAAGAATTTCCTCAAAAGCAAGACCGCCGGGGATAAGCACTACCTGGATATGGTGCGGGAGCTGGCGCGGGAGTATTCCCGGACGAACGAACGTGCCCTCGAGATCATCAACGGCAAGCGGGCGGAGTTCTTCACAGATGGCTACAACCTCTCGGCTGACAGGATAAACAATGTCGCGATCCGTGAGGGCATCGGCATCCGGTTCGATCTCGTGGATGAGGGCACCGTCGCGTATCTGGCAAAACAGAGAAACGACATGAACTTCCCGACGCCGAAATATCTGGAAGTCACAAAAGACGTGCTGTGGAATATCCGAAACATCAATTCACAGGTGGCGCAGGGTATCGTTCAGGGCGAGGGCATCCCGAAGATCGCGGAGAGAATTCAGAATGTGACCGGGGTCAATGCGGCATCAGCTGTCCGGACGGCGCGAACGATGGCGACGAATTGTCAGAACGCGGGCCGGGTGCAGAACATGAAGACGGCGGAGGAATGGGGCGTAAATACCCGGAAACGCTGGCTTTGCACTCATGACAGCCGGACGCGTGACAGTCACCTCAATATCGACGGCGAGACGGTCGCGGATGACGCAACCTTCTCAAACGGGTGCCGCTGGCCCGGCGACCCTATCGGCCCGCCGGAGGAAGTCTGGAACTGTCGGTGCACGCTGATCACCGTCGTTGATGGGTTTTCGTCGAATCTGCCGAAAGGGAAGGAAAATGCCGTTCATGTCTGGATTGACGGCGAAGAAGTGCGTTCGCAAAATAAGTCCCGTGATATAGCCACAAACCGATTTGGAGAAAAAATTGAGTTTTCAGAAAAGCTAAACTCAAAAAAATGGGATATTGCAAAAGAAACAATAATTGATCTTGCGGAAGAATACGATACAAAACTAAAAACCGTACGCCCCGGAATATCATCGCACGGAGCGGGTTCTGTTCAAATAAGCGGAACTGTTATGGATTTATCGAGTTCGGAACTTAATGTGGTTTTTCACGAATTCGCACACTCAATATCTATTGAAAATCAGACAAAATACGGATTATATAATGAAACAGATTTTTGGAGTGAAATCAAAAGGATTCAAAGAGCCTACAAAAAAGCCGTAAAAGACGATTCGAGCCGTTGGATAAGTTCATACGAGCATTCTTCAAAGGGCGCAGACGAATTTATGGCAGAAGCGTTCACACAAGCCAAAATGGCCGAAATGGGTATTGATATTCCTGAAAAATACGGAAAAGACTATACGTTTTCAAATCAAGTTCTCGATGCAATAGATAAGTATTTCAAAAAACATCGGAGGAAATAATGCCGGATCAAAACGTAAACATCCAGATTCAGATCACGGACAATTCCGCCGAAGTCCTGTCTGCCGTGAAGATGGCAATCAAGCGCGGGCTGTACGCAATGGGCGCAACGGCAGAAGGACACGCGAAAGAGGGCGCGCCTGTCGACACCGGGCGGCTCCGCAATTCGATCACGCATCAGGAGACAGCCGACGCAACGGTCATCGGCACGAATGTTGAGTATGCCGCCGCGCAGGAGCTGGGAACATCGCGCGGCATCCGTCCGAAGCACTATCTTAGAAACGCCGTCGCAAACCACACGGGCGAATACAAAGAGATCATCAAAAATTCGATGCAGAACGTCTGAAAACAGGCGATTTGACATTGCAAGGCACATTGTGATATAATAGTACCGGAGGGACGTATGCAAAAGGACGTTCTCTGTCCCAAGTGCGGGAAAAGGCTGGCGCGCGCGAGGAATGGCGTGAAGCTGGAACCTATGCCGCGCGGGTCAATCCTGCTATGGTGCAAGGGCTGTCGGGCGGAGGTTCCGTTCGAAGCACACGAACCGCAGAAAACACAATATCCAGAGCCTATGAGCCGATAACGTGAGTGATCACGCTGTCGGCTTTTTATATTTCAGATCGAAGCGGGGAAGAAATCCCGCCCGAGGAAAAGGAGATCAAGAAATGGCAAAGTTCACGCGGAAAGAAATTCGCGAAATCATCGGCGAAGCCTGCACGGACGAGATGGAGAACAAGATCATGGCTCTGCATCTCGGCGTTGTCGATCCCATGAAGGACGACATCGCAGACCTGAGGGCGAAGGCCGAAACGCTGGAAGCCGTCACAAAGGAACGGGACGCGCTGAAAGCGGGCGGGGATTTCAAGCAGAAGTTCGAGGACGAGCACAAGGCGTTCGAGGACTACAAAAAGGGGATCACCGCGAAGGAGGCGCGGGCGGCGAAAGAAAAGGCTGTCCGGGCTTACCTCGAAAGCAAATCCATCACCGGAAATAATCTCGAGATCGCAATGCGCGGATGCGGCGCGGAAATCGACGCGGCGGAACTGGACGGCGAGAAGATCAAGGACACGAAAGCCTTTGACGATCTCGTCGGCGGCACATTCAAGGGGCTTGTCGTGAAATCCTCCACCGTGGGCGTGAATACGCCGAACCCGCCCGCAAACAGCGGCGGCACGACCATGACCAAGGAGCAGATCATGGCGATCAAGGACACCGCGACGCGGCAGAAAGCGATTTCGGACAATCATGAACTGTTCGGGTTCTGATCCCGAAGAAAGGACATAACATGGCAAACGAAGTTTACACCACTGCCGAAACCAATCTGACCAAGGCCCAGCAGATGACCAAGGTTCGCGAAGTCGATTTCGTGAACCTCTTTACGCACAACTCCCTCGCAAAACTTATCGAGGTGCTCGGCGTCACCCGGAAGATTCCGATGCTCGAAGGCACCACGATGTACGTCTACAAGACCAAGGCCACGTCCGGCAATCCCCACAGCGGCTCCGTTCCCGAGGGCGAGATCATCCCGCTTTCGCAGTACGAGACCACAAAGGACCCCATCGGCTCGATCACGCTGAAAAAGTGGCGCAAGGGCGTTTCCGCCGAAGCGATCCAGAAGTCCGGTTACAATGCGGCGGTCGTCGAGACCGATGCCGCGCTTCTCCGCGATGTGCAGAACGGCATCCGCACGGACTTCTTCACCCTCCTCAACGGCACGATCACCGGTTCCGTGACCGCAACGGGCGTCGGCCTTCAGGCGGCACTCGCGAACGCATGGGGCAAGCTTCAGATCGCGTTCGAGGACGACACCGCCGAATCCGTCTATTTCGTGAACCCTGCCGACATCGCCGACTACCTCGGCACCGCGCAGATCACTGTTCAGACCGCGTTCGGTATGAACTACATCGAGAACTTCCTCGGTCTCGGCACCGTGATCATCACCAACCGCGTGACCGCTGGCACGTTCATCGCGACCGCGAAGCAGAACATCGTGATGTACTATCTGACCATGAACAGCGACATCGCGGCGTCCTTCGGCCTGACCTCCGATGAACTTGGCTATGTCGGCATCAAGTCCGGCTATGCGAACGAAGAGCGCGCGCAGATCGAGTCCCTCGTCATGGACGGCATCCAGTTCTTCGTCGAGTACGCGGGCGGCGTCGTGAAGGGCACCATCACCGCCGCGTCTTCCACGCCTTCCACCACCTGAATCTGACGAAAGGGGGCGGCTTAGATGACGATGCTGGAGCTTTGCATGGAATGCCGGAACTTTCATAAGCCCGACATTCTGCGCGGACACTATACTATATCCGGCGGCGCGCTGGAGCCGCTCCACGACATCCCGGACGGTGCGTGGGTCCGCATTGTCGGCTCCGTGTTCAACGACGGGTGCTGGCAGTATCCCGCGACCGGGCTGACAGATGAGGAATTCGACGGGGCGGTGTGGCTGATGCACGTCCCGCCGGACTTCATTGCCCTGCTGGACGACATCAACGCATGGGAAGCGGCGAACAAGGACGCCATCGCAAGCGCGGCGGCGGAGATCATCGCTGGCCCCTATACCTCTGAGAGCTTCGCGGGGTACACCTATACCAAAAAGACCAGCCTCGGGGATGTGCCGACGACGTGGAAAGACCCGCGCCTCGGCTTCTCCGCCCGGCTGAACGAATGGAGGAAAATCTGATGCTCTACGCGGACATGATGGAGCCGTTCTGCTTCATCGAGAAAACGCGCGTCCCGGACGGCGAGGGCGGACACACCGTCGCATGGCGGGACGGCGCGGAATTTCAGGCGCACGCGGCATTCGATTCCTCCATCGAAGCGAGGACAGGCGCGGCGGCGGGGGTTTCGTCCCTTTACACGGTCACCGCGCCCGTCTCCACCCATTTGGAATATCACGACGTCATCAAGCGGGTGCGTGACAACAAAATTTTCCGCATCACATCCGACGGCGACGACGTTGTGACGCCGAATCAGGCGACGTTCTCGTTCTTGCAGGTGACAGCGGAGGAATGGGAACTCGCGGGAGGTACGGCATGACAAAAGCGGCTGCATATTTCAATTTCTGGAACAGCTTCGGCGTTCCAGCATACGAAGAGAATTCCGTCCCGGACGGGGAGGACGCGCCGGGTTATCCCCGGCTGACCTACCAGCTCGGGACGGATTCTTTTTCTGACTACGGCGTCGCGCTGACGGTTTCCCTGTGGTATCGAGACACAAGCTGGGTGCCGATCAACGCGAAGACCGAGGAGATTTCCGCCGTGATCGGACGGGGCGGGGTGACCTGCCCGTGCGACGGCGGGAATTTCTGGATCACACGCGGTTCCCCGTGGGCGTTGCGCATGGGGGACGAAAACGACGACATGATCAAGCGCGTCGTGTTCAACGTCACGGTGCGCTGGAATACGCCGGAATGATCCGGCTGAAAGGACCGACACATGAAATTTACTCGTATTCCGACGAATACCTTCCAGAACCTCGCGATGAACGCGGGCGTCATCGCGACTGACTTCACGCCGGGGACGGGCACCCTCGACGAGGCGGACATCCTCGGCGCGACCACCGGCGGGCTGACCGTCACATGCGTCCCCGAATTCGCGGACATGGGCGAGGACGTCGACAACTGCCCGAAGAACACCAAAGAACTCAAAAAGATCACCGGCTGGACGGTGACGGCATCCGGCACGCTCGTCACGATCAACGCGGACGCGGCGAAGCGGCTTCTCGGCGCGGCGACCATTGCGTCGGGCAAGATCACCCCGGACGCAGACCTCGACCCGACGGCAACGACGGGCGACTTCGGCGACATCTGGATCGTCGGCGACTACTCCGACAAAAACGGCGCGACCAACGGCGGCTATGTGGCCTGTCATATCCTCAACGCGCTGTCGACGGGCGGCTTCTCGCTCGTGACTGCGGATCAGGAGAAGGCGCAGTTCGCGTTCGAGTTCACCGGGCACGTTTCGATCTCCGCACAGGACACCGTCCCGTTTGAACTGTACATCAAGGCTGGCACGGCGGAACAGTGACCGGATCAAAATAAGGAGGACACGACATGGGACGCATTCTGGATGCGCGGGGCGACGAAGCCCTTGACGTTCTCGCGGAACTCCTCGGGCCTGTCGGCGAAATCGCCGCAGACCCGGAGATCGCGGGCATGATGAAGACGGGCGGGGGCGGCACGATGCTTGACCTCGCGAAAGCGATGCTGAAAAACCACAAGGCGGCGGTCGTGGAGATCATGGCGATCGACGACAGCAAGACGCCGGACGAGGAACGAGGGATCATTACCGCTCTGACCATCCCCGGGCGGCTGATGAAGCTGTTGTCCGTCCCCGCCGTTTCTGAGATGCTTTTTGGCTCGGCGGCGACGAATCCCTCCGGGACTGGTTCGTCTGCCGCGTCGGGGAAAGGCAAAGAATAACCTCCGTCCCCGCCTTCCTCCGGACGCTCGGACCGATGTACAGGGAGCACATCCGCGACACGTCGTACAGAACGTATGTCACGGATGCGCTCCGTATCATCGGCGAGAACACGGCTAAATTCGGCGGGGGCACCTCCATGACGAGGAGGTGGGCGGAGGTCATAGAATCGCAAAATAGGGGCCTTCTCGCGCACGACACGCGGCCTCCGGAAGAAATCATCGCGGACGTCGCGGAGAAAGCGGGGTTGATTATAACTCATGAACATTTTTGATTTACAGGCGACGATTGGATTGAACGGCGACGCGTTCATGGATGGTGTCGGTCAGGCGCAGACAGCGTTCGAAGGTCTTGGGTCGTCGGTCAAACAGCATTCCGAGGCAATCAAGAAAGGATTGCTTGTTCTCGGGAGTGCCGCTGTCGCGGCGGGCGGTGCTGTTGTGAAAAGTACGGTTGATGCCGCATACGCCGCCGATGATCTCAACACGCTTTCGAAGCAGACGGGCATTGCGACCGATATGCTCCAAAAATTCAAGTATGCCTCCGACGTGATTGACGTACCGCTCGAAACTATTACCGGAAGTCTTAAAAAGCTGACAATGAACATGGACGCCGCGAGAGACGGCACAGGGGAGGCCGGCGCCGCGTTTGCCTCGCTTGGCGTATCTGTTGTAGATGCAAAAGGGGAGCTTCGCAATAACGAAGAGGTGTTCTACGAACTGATTGCCGCGCTCGGGCAGGTAGAAAATAGCACGGAGCGGGACTCCCTTGCACTTGACATTTTCGGGCGTTCGGCGCAGGACTTGAATCCTCTGATACTCGGCGGAGCCGATGCATTACAAAGTCTTGGACAGCAGGCGGAGGATGCTGGATTGATTCTTTCGCAGGATGCTCTCGATGGTTTGAATGAGCTGTCCGATGCGCTTGATACTGCAAAAGCAACTGCGGCGGGTTTCGTAAATGTTTTTGGGACAGCATTTGCCGGAAGTCTTGCAAGCGCATTGAATACAGTCACGGGATTTGCTCATGAGGTTACCGGAGCATTTCAAGAAGGGTTTTCAACAGACGGGATTTCAGGCGCTTTATCATCTGTTGGCGCGGTAATTTCGTCAAAGTTTTCGGATATTTCTTCGGACATATCTTCTAAAGTGCCGGAAATCACGGGTCCGGTCGGTGAAATTGTATCCGCGTTCGAGACGGCAAGCGGCGGCGCGATCTCTACGTTCACCGGCGCGATTGCAGAATTCGCGGGCACGGTCGCGTCCGTGTCGGCAGATACCGTGCAAAGTATTGCGGCTGGCGTGCGAAGTTTCATCAGCGCGTTTGATTCGGCGGAGGTTTCCGGGATCATCGGGACCATCGCCGGGGCGTCGTCCAATTTATTCAGCGCGCTCATGTCGATCCAGTCCAGCGTCATTGAAGATCTCGGGAGCGCGATTCAGACGTTCCTCGGCTCATTTGACTATGAGGGGGCCGCGGGTGCTATTTCGTCCATCGCAACGAAGGCGGCGGAACTGTTCAGCGCGTTCTCGAATGCTGTTGCCGAACGCATCCGGGCTATTGCGGAGCGGTTCTCTGGGTTTGCCACAAAAATAGCGGAACTGGCAACGCAATTCCCGGTTGACTTCGGGAAAATCGGCGGAGCAATTTCGGGCATTATCGGAACGCTGACGGATTTCGCAATGAAGGCCGAGGAGGCGACGCGACCGATCCGCGAATTCTTCGGGAGTGCCCTTGCCACCCTGTTTCAGGGAGCAGTCGGCGTCGTTGTCGGCGCGGCGGGCGGAATCATTAACGCGCTCGCAGACATCGTGAACTTCATCAACGACGTTTTCCGCGCAGGGATCGCGCTTCTTTCCGGTGATTTTACCGGGGCGGCGGAATCGATCAAGTCCGCGTGGGGCAACATCGGCGCGTTCTTCGCGGACATCTGGCAGGCGATCAAGGGCGCGTTCGCTGGCGTGAAAGAGGCGTTCGGCGACATCGGCAGAGACATCGTCGATGGATTGAAAAACGGTATTCTCGGTGCGTGGAGCAGTTTCACAAGCTGGCTCGGCGAAAAGTGCAGTTCCATCGTGGACGGCGTGAAGGGGTTCTTCGGCATTCACTCCCCGTCCCGCGTATTTGCTGGAATCGGCGAAAATCTCGTTGCAGGTCTCGCGCAGGGCTGGTCGTCTGAATTCGGAGACCTCGAACGGACGGTCGGCGGCGATCTTGCAGACCTGACCGGCACGGCGAAGGTCGGCTTTGAATCCTCCGCCCTCGGGCGGTCGTCTGCCGCGCAGATCAACTCGTTCATGGCGGGGCAGTCCTCCGGCGGCACGATGGAGATCAACCTCGTGCTCGACGGCGACGTTGCCGCAACCGCGCTTTATGATCCGCTCCGGCGGGTGGCTTGGCAGAAGGGGAAGGGGGAACCGGCGTATGCGTAAAATCACGATCTCGGACGGGTACGACACGGTGACGCTCCTCTCCGATCTTGAATTCACGTGGAAACCGGAGATCATCGGCGTCCGGGCGCAAATGGCGTCCGGGCGCACGGTGATGGATGTGTCCGGCGTCAAAAACCGCGCGGAAATCCCGACGGGCTGGCTGTCCCCGGGCGACCTCGCGCTTCTGAAACGGATGATCACGCGGAATATTGCGCTGACGGTCCGCTATCCGACGTTCGACGGCGACCGGAGCGACCTGTGCTATATCGAGATGCCGGAATTCAAGGCGTTCAAGTACGGGCCGGACGGCGTGTCTCAATGGTACGGCGTGACGCTGAACATCGAACAGCAGGGGGCGGATGAAGTGTTATGAGACAGACGGGCGAGAACTACAACCCTTTCCCCGATATCCGGTCGCCGAACGTATTTTTGACGTTTCAGGTGCTGTCGACATCGATCACGAAAAACCGAATCGCGGTGACGTCAAACACCGCAAACAAGATGGAGACACCGGCGGCGGCGGTCAACGGGCAGGCGCAGATTGCGCGGAAATATGCGACGCTGGAGCGGTTCGGGTGGAATCTGGACGGCTCCTGCTCCATCCTCCCGGATTCCGGCGCGGAGGTGGGGTACTGGCCCAATATTGTGACGGGCGCGGACTATACGTTCTCCTCGCCCGTCGTGATCTCCTGCGTCTTGCCGAAGCCCGTTCACACGCTCGGCTGGACGTTCCACTTCGACGAGCCGACGCGGATATACTCGCCGGAGGTCCGGGCGGTCTGCTATGACGCGGACGGCGTGCAGATTGATGACTACACGGGAATGTTGGTCGACGGCACCGAGGCCGGGAACGGCTGGCGACTGACGCATTCGGTGACGCAGTATAAGCGGGTGGATTTCACGTTCTCCGCGCTTAATGAGCCGTATCGATTTCTCCGGCTGGTTGAGATCGATTTCGGCATTTCGAGGTCGTTTGACAAGAGCACCATCGGGAACGTGCGCATCCAGCACGAACTTGAACTTGACGGCGGTGCGCTCCCGGCGAAGAAGCTGTCGTTCACCTTCGACAACGCGGACAAGGAGTTCAACGTCCTGAACCCGATTGACGTATACCAATACTGGCGCAACGGGCAGAGCGTCTCCGCGTCCATAAAGATCGGCGACGAGATGATTCCGATGGGAACATATTTCATCAGCCGTGCGGAGATCGGCGAGAACTACTTGACAGCGAAGGTCACGGCCTACGACGAGGTGAACCAGCTCGG
>Ga0326513_10003357_pt1 | contig 11639 bp, 5 predicted proteins | sample 2_2465_0518_D_FD_203654 | JGI IMG/M metagenome (GOLD analysis project Ga0326513, IMG submission 203654) | Bovine rumen microbial communities from UC Davis, California, United States - 2_2465_0518 | ecosystem: Host-associated > Mammals > Digestive system > Stomach > Rumen | place: USA: California... | reverse complement strand
CCTCACATTTATTGAACGGGAATTCTTGCCATTGACAGGTACGAACATTGCAACTAAAGCATCAAACATGGGATGATCCAGCAAGCTTGCCCTTATTTTTCTCGCAAGCAATTCTTCCGGGCATTCCCTAGCCATATTCATAACTGTGTTAAACGAATCATAGAATCCGCTTTCAGCGGTTTTATAAACGCTCCTACCAGTTTTATTCGCTCTAACAGTGTGGCATCGTAACAAACTGACGATTCTAGGATTATTCCTGAGCATTTCCCACATAGCTTCTTCAGTCGCCTCGCCACCGCAAAGGCTCTCACGTGATAGCTCATAGCTAAAATTACCGTTGAATACGGTGAATTTGAGATTTGGATCAGCTAATACTTTAATGATATCAAGACCAGATAACATGCTTTCAGATATATATCCAAATGCCCGCATTTCAACACGGTACTGAGCATCGGTCATTCCACCATCTTGCTCAGATAATCCAATATGAAGGGCTTTATTAGCTATCTCAGATTTAGCTTTTTCACCAGAACTAGCTGTTTTGTTCATTTGCGCACTAATCGCATCAACAACAAGTCCTTTAGGTATATCAACATACAAACCAGGATTATCAGCTAATTCACTGATAAAGCTCTCCAATAACCCAGGATCACCAAAGTCATGATAAGCTCTCTCAACTTCTTGCTGTATCGTATCCCAAGCTTTAAGATTGGTTCGTTTCATAGTGCTGATACCTTTATTCATATCAGTGACTATTGAAGGTTGATCATGATAAGCCATAAGATTCATCGATACATCTTCAGCACTTGGTTCCATATATAACTGATAGCCGATTTCATTAATGCTGATATCGTTATAATGAAAATGCCATCTTAAAACATCTACAGCTATTTGCTCTTTAACATGCTTTGGTACATATGGATCTTCCAGAACTTCGTGCAAGCCATTATATCTTCCTTTACCCTCTCTCCTAAGTTTATGTTCCTGCTCCCAAAATCCGCAACCAGAACTTTTTATAACTACGTTATCTTTCCTCTTTTCCTTAGCATTACAAGCAGAACCATGACCTTCTATACCATTTGCTCCCCTTGCAACTAGATCATCAAAATCACTGGTATCTTCATCTCTGATTTCAGCTACAATCAATTCCCATAATGGAGAAGATGAAGCAATGGTTTCGTATTCATTCCATATCCTTCTAGCAACACTTTGAACCCTATCGAAAGCCTTGTCAGTATCTCCATAAAGCATATGATCAAGGAATTCTTCCGAATTGAAAAACTCATCTAATTGTTTTTCTTTTTCCCTTACACGACTCATCCTGTATTCAAATGTCATAGAGTAATGAACGCCACCAACATAATCTTCTGAATCCCATTCATGTTTCTTTGTATTTTTCACTGGTTTAAAACCATTGCTCTTATCGGTATACATTGTTTCATTAAATCTATTATCTACATTTCTTTTGAATATACCCTGTTGTCCAGGCATCCCCTGTGATCCCCATTTAATGGCATCGGAAATAATTCTTCCCCATTTACCATTCATGAAATTTTTAACATTGATCATATCGAAATGATCAAACATCTTCTTACTAGACAAATGCAATGCAGATACAATGGAATCAGCGATAGCTTGGTTATATGCTCTCGAATCATCTCGCAACTGTTGATCTTCGTTTTTCTTAAATAATTCTTCAGCAGTTTTAAAATGATCGGTAAACATTTCAACCAATGGTTTAAAAGTTCTTGTAGCAAAACTAATGCTTGCATTTGTTTTTTGAGATGCCAATGCGAAAAACAAATCAAAATTACTTGCTTCACTATCTTTTCTAGAACCTGGCTTTTGACCAGTTGGAATAGGAATTCTATTATGCTTAGCAAATTCTGAAAGAGTCATAGTTCGATAATGCTCAAAAAGAATCATCTGACTATTCTCTTTGTCTAATTTGTAGTACCTATTCTTTTCTATGCTTTCATTATCAAACTTAAAACCTTCGCGGAAGAATGATTCAAGAGTGTAATCACCATAAACAGTAAGAAGAGGTTTTATATATTTAAATAAAGTATTTCCAGTGATAACCAATTCATTGTAATCAGGATCAGGTAAATAATCTATTTCATTTGAGAATCTAGTATTGCTTATATCAACAATACGCATATACTGATTCCATTCATCGGAAAACCTTTTAAGAAAAGCATTGATACCTTTCGGTGTATCAAACCTATAATTCTCAATCTTGACTGATTCACTAATAGCTCTCTTAGCTACTTCTTTAGCATAAAGAACACGTTCACCAATCGATTCCCGTTCACTCATGAACTGGGTCATACCAAATGTAAGCGTATCTTTATAAAGATTGAAAAGTTCTTCTTCGCTACCTACTCGATACAAACCAGCATCATCCATATGCAAATACGTGCTTGCATGAATGGCTTTCGCATATTTAGCACCGAGTCTGAAGTAAACGTTTTTCCCTGGGATCTCACCGGCATATTGATGCATCATCCTAATGAAATCTTGAAAATTAGGAGGAAGCTTTCCAGCTTGCATATCGCCTATGACAATTCTCAATACTTCATCATTCGGTGATTCCTGAGCGTTTACACCATTTAAATTAAAACCATCAACGCCTTCTATTCTAACTCCAGTGCTGATTGTATAATTTTGATTAACCTGTCTAGAAAACTCATACAATTTTTTAAGCATGTCTGACATTGCAACATCAGGATTGGAAAACTTAAAAGAGACATCACGCATCTCATTTAACAACTTAACCCATAAATCATTGGTATAAGCTTCCATGTATTTATCATCGGAACTTTTAGGTGAAGGAAAATAAATATCATAAAAAGCGTCAGCAATGCCAGATACATCAACGATACTTGAAATATGGGAAAGCTTATATTTAACAGCCTCTTTAAAGTTTCTTGTCTTCCCCTTATCAATAGTCGGAATAATCCAATACTTAGTATCTATCATAGATTTACCATCTTGATTAACTAGGTAATTTACAGCATTGATTTGATGGTTACTCAAATCAAATGATATGGAAATACCATCACCATCAAAATCCAAAGTCCAAAGTTTAGTTTGTGTGGGATGAACCCAGATACCACGACCATATACAATTTTCATACGACGAGTATGAGTATCAGGACTACCAACAACAGGACTCTTAGTTGATACAACATCAATACCGCCGGCTTTATTAAACGCATCAGCGAATTCTTTAAAGATGTTAGGATCTGTTAAAAGTTGATCGACAGTGTAATTAGAGCCTATAGCTTCATTGGCTTTTTCTAAAAATCTATTACCTGGCTCCCTGATAATATCAAGGATAACAGCATGACCAACACCAACATCACACGGTTGAATAGTATCTTTAGCAATAGCTTTTTCAGTAAAAGCATTACCATCCCAACTTTTTTCAGCTATCTTTGCACCAGCTCTTTCCTTCTTATCCCTTTCGGATTCTGGGAAAATATAATCAGAACCAGTAACGGCATTTTGCCTCGGAGACGGTGAATACTCTTGATAATTAGGATCATCGTTATCTGTAATCGTCTTCAAAGCTTGAGCTTTAATATCTGAAAATACTTCAGCTGCATCGCTGACAGGCTCAGATGCATCGTTTATATCATTTATTCGACGCATTTGATCAAGTTGTTGCCTACCTAATCTTTCATTTATAGCTCTCTTTATTCTTTCACTTAGTTTAACTTTTCTTCTTTCAGCTTCTTTTATAAGTCTTTTATTACCTGTCATCGCATTTGACATGATATCTTTATCTGCTTCATCCCGTTCTCTAATAAACTTACGATCATACAACTCGGGATAAAGTTCAGAAGCTCTTTCTTGAATTAACTCATTGATATCGGAATCAGTTGGAAATCCATACCTACTTCCTTTATTGACATAAGATGCCGGAGTTTGCATATTTTCTGCAACTTCAGGTGAAACATTGTAGGTATCAGGATTAGGAGTAGATGTAACAGATGGAGCTGTCATACCTGCGTTATCTACTGAACTCTCGTATAAGCTAAAGATATCTACTGAATCAGGTGTATTCTCTACTACTTCATCAACATCGTTTCTACCTGTATTGACCTCTTGATTAATCAAATTACCATTAACCACAGCTTGCGGTCTACCACCGTAAATATTAGATTCATCTACAACATCTTGTTTTCTATCTTCATCTTCATCAGCATCAGGTGCAGATACTTCTTCTTGTTGAACTTCTTCTTGAGCAGGCTCAACAACTACGCCATTACTATATTCACCATAAGAATCTCCGCTTCCCGTATATCCCTCAACAGGAGAGAATTCTTGACCCTCCCCATTTGGAATTTGATATTGGGTAAGATCTACACCTATGCCACTATCAATACCACCGCCACTACTTTGAGATGCTTCACTAGGGGATGTAAGCCCAGCAGAACTTTGATTTAAATTTTGATCAATACGCACATCGGCCATAATTACCGTCCTATCCTTCTCATGTAATCCTCGAAATCAGTTCCATAAGAACCAAAGTAATTATTATCAAAATCATTAAAATGTAACTCATCCCAATATCCAGTATCCCTACCAGGATTCAATCTATAACCGCCTCTTAAACCTTTTATAGCGGTAAAGGGAAGAGCGAGAACACTACCGCCTGCAAAGTTTTCTAAAGCACCATCTGTGAAAAAATTACCTACCCTATTTATAATGGGAGTATTTAAATCACGTACAACATGACCAGTTTCATCTTGTTCTTCAACAGGTTTATTTGTATACGGATCAATTAAAATCTCACCAGTATTAGGATTCTTCTTCAATACAGGATTACCATACCAACCACTAAGACCATTTTGCTGAGCATCTTCCCATAAGCCAGCTACAATTTCTTCAAGTCCCTCTCCAGCTACATCTGCTCCTCCTCTAACTACAGCAGGAGCATTTCTTTTCGCTAATTCACGCATGATAGGTTTACCTAAAATACCACCTGTTCCACCGAAAAGACCAGCTAAACGTTCAGTTGCAGGAGATGTTGGAGTTAATAATACATTCGCCCAATATTGATCAGGTCTAATATCTTCAGCTAATCTTTTACGTGTACCATCATCTGATGAATAACTGGAATCAAGCCCACGTAATGCCTGAGAACCACCAGCTAAAGCCATGGGCCAAGCCGTAGGATTAGTCCAATAAGGCAAAGATCCGGAAGCTAAATCCCAAAAAGTAGCTGGCATATCAGAAAAATCACCAGACCCAAACATCTCAGTTATATCTTTTCTATACTGAGAATCCTTTCCAAGATTACCTCTACCCCAATCAATACCCTGTTGATTCTGAACCTGATCAAGAACTTTACTATATTCTTCTGGTGTTAAAGTTATTTGCGTTCCATCTGATTGGGTATAAGTAAAATCAGGGAATTCTTTAACATGTACATTCCAACTATTTTGAGATGGAATTTGAATACGATTACGCGCCCAATCATCTAATTCATATATATCATTAAAAACCAAACCTTGGTCATCACTCATACCAGGTAATCTAAAAGTATATGTTCCATCACTGTTTGGATGTCTAGCAGCATAAATAGCTGCTTCTTCAATTTCTGATTTATCAAAATCATGATCACTATTAAAAGTAACTTCATTGCCACTTTGAGTTCTCAATGTATTAGTTATTACACCATTGTTATCATCTTTAATTACATCTTCTACTACCCTATTATATTTTTCTGAATTTTTATCAAAATCACGAAGATCTAATTTTTGACCATCTTGCGTTACAATTTCAGGACGATCAGCCATATATTGACGACTGTTTCTAAACGAGTTAAATATATCATTAACTCGATCAGCTTGACTCTGCTGATACCATTGAGCAGCTTGAATTCCATCCTTTATATAAGGCTTAAACCCATAATGCTGTTGTTCATATATCTTATCGTAAACCTTACCATCTTCTATATCATCTCTACCACCCATACCAAGTTCATCTCGGTATCTTCTATATTCATCTGCACTCATTTCCTTAGATGAAAAATTACGATCGGTTATATGTTTACCATCATCGATATTCTCATTAACAGCTTTACCTAAACCTTGACTCATTAATTGCCCACCACGAGCAATTTCTTCTTGATTCATCAATGTGGGATCTTCAGTAACAGCCCCAGCAAGCATAGCGCCACTAGCAAAATCTTGATCAGAGTAAGTATTATTTCTTCTATTATATTCACTCAATTGATCAAGAGGTACCTCATGCTGCATTGTGTCATATTCTTCTTGCTGTCGCTTTGCAAAGTAATCTTCATATTTCTTTTTAGTCTCATCATCACTTAGAGCATATGGTTTAAGTTGATCATTAGCAAAGTTAGCTTCCCTATTATAAAAATCTTGTTGAGCACCGCTAAAATTCTTACCAAGATTTTTAGCGCCTTCCATTACATAATTTCTAACATCGCTATAACTTTTAACAGCTTGATCAGCTGCATCCTGAAGACCATTCCAAAGTTCTTCTAAGGAAGGAGTTGATAACCCAGCTCTCCTATCAGCTTCTTCATTTGCTAAATAATAATCACGATCAGATAAATATCTATCTCTATCAAACATATTTCGAGAATCAGAATCATTCTCTAAAATACGTTGACCTTCTTCTTCATTTAATCTTTGATTAGTTTCCTCAAATTCAGGCTTTATTTCAGGATATGCAGAAGGAATACGCTCTATAGCTTTATTAACATCGTTTATAAAATCAATCGAATCATCAGAAGCTTGATTCATGTAATCTAAATTAGCCTGTTGAATAGGATCAAAATAATCAGGAGAAAACGCAGTTCTACCAACAAGATCAGCTAAACCAGAATAATCATCAGAAGCTTGATTCATGTAATCTAAATTAGCTTGGTAGTTTCTTTCATTTACATCATTTTCAATTTCTTTCTGAATTTTAGGATCTAACTTTGGAAGGTTTTCTTCTTCTAGTTCTTCAATATCCTGACCAACACCATTACCAAATAAATTCATATGAGCAGCAATATCCTCATTAGAATCAACTGGTTCATTAGGTAATTGTATTTGATCTACTGATTGAGCTTTATCAAGAGGTTTCTCATGTTCACTAATATCATATTCTTCTTGTTCTCGTTCACGTCTAAGCTGTTCTTCATCCTCATCTGTCCACTCATCAGAAACTTGTTGTGGTTCTTCAACCTGTTCTTCTGTTTGTTCTTCTTCACCGCTAGTATCCTCAGATTGTTGCTGAACAGGTTCAGAATAAGAAGGATTATTAACACTATTAATATAATTACTAGTATCTTCAACAGTGGTTGATGGTACAAGTTTTCCAAAAAGATAATCGATGACAATATCCATTAAACCCATATTCAACCCCTTTCATCTAGGGTTGAATTATACCAGCTACCTCGGAACAAAGTCAGTACAGCATATAGAGAACTTAGTGTTAAAACAATTATGGTGCAAGTCACATTTATGCAACTCGCACCATTCCTTATTCTTGTATTTAATTAACTTACATGGCATACCGAAGTATTTACAATCAACGCATTTATTCGGATCTGGTCTAGGTGATTGCTTTTTCTTCTCAGCTTCGATTAGCCATTCAGGTTTAGGCATTTTACTTCCCTGTCGATCCGTAACCGTTGGTACCACGGTCACCTGATTTAATCTTGTCAACCTCGGTATAAGTCGGATAAAGAACAGGCATAACGACTATCTGCGTGATCTTGTCACCACGCTTGAAATATTTCGTCATCTTACCATGGTTATAAAGCTTGACCATGATCTCACCGCTGAATCCTTCATCAATGACACCTTCAGTGAGAATGCTGTGTTTAATGTTTAAACCGCTCTTGCTCTTAACCATTGTCACGCAATTTGGAGGAGTCTGAATATGTACGCCAGTTGCAACAATAAAGCTACTATGAGGTTCAAGGATAATATCAATAGGAGTTCTGATGTCTGCTCCGGCATCTGTGTCATAAGCCCTCTCAGGCAAGAAAGCACCTTCATCCAACCTCACTTTGATCTCAGGGTAAAAATCCATTTTACTTTCCTTCCAGTTCGTCTTTTAAATATTTAAGACATTGAATGCATTTATCAACATCTTGAACACCGTTCTTTGAAGGCCATCGCCATAAATACTTAAAAGCACAGCCCCACCAATAGATTTGTATACCAGGTAGGCCGATATTATAAAGCATTGACCTTAATGCTCTCATGCAGCTTACCTCTCCATCACCTGCATAATGCTTCGGCTCTTTAACGGGATGAAACATCTTATCTCCTAACAATGGTTTCAAACGTGCCTTAGCTGACGTTTCGTATCTTTGTTTTCCTCATCAACCTTCGATAGCTCTTTCCTAAGCTTTTCGTTCTCCCTGCGGAGCCTCGCTATTTCAGCGTTAAGCTCAGTGATATCCTTCTCATACATTTCTCAAGCTGCGTAATGTATCGATTGTGCTCATCCATTATTCCGCTACCTCGCCTTCTTCGTAGAATTCCAATTCAGGTTCAACACCAAACTTAGTCCAATCATCTACTTGGTCCCTAATAACCAATAGGTAATTGACAAGATCACCAGCAGTAATATCACCGCGCTCACCAAGACGGTCGAGGGTAGGATCATCCAAAAAATCCTTAAGACGAAAATCAGGATGAAACTCACGGATAACAAAACGACGGCGATGCGCTTCCAAGGATAAGATTTGCGGGGCATGGTTAGTCTCCATCAAGAAGTTTGCATTACAAGGAACCGAAAGCCAAGCACCACTTGGAGTCTTAACTTCGAGGTTACCAGTGATCATTCGTTTGAGCCATTCCAAAAACTTGGCACTAGGATCTCCAACATCATTGAAGGTGACGATTCTTTTTCCGATGAAGTTATACGCAACAACGGCAGCGGCGTGCCCGGTGAAGTTGGGTTGCGGTGCATCAGTGAGTGCAAAGTCTCCATAGAGTCTTTGAACCAATCCCATGAACATGGATTTACCATTTCCTCCTCCGCCAACCAAAACGTGGGATTTCTCACGATATGGCTGGTTGAAATGGTAGAGCATGGTTTTTTCGAAGAAGAATGGTTCCCCAACAGCCTGGTTAAGTACGTTGAAGAATTTATAGATTGGCTCAAAGTTGTGTGGTCTAACATCATGTGCTCCATACTCCGGATAGGTTTCCATGCTTCCTTCTGTTACCGTTGCGCTTTGCAATGTCTTGAGATTTACATATGAATAACTTCCATCAGGATACTTGAGCAACATCACATCACGCCATGTAAGACCATCTACTATCGGAAAGTAACCTTGGAAGTTAGTCTCAAGCAAATCTATCGCTTTGCGTGCATCACGCGAATCGGTATGCATATAGTAACTAAGGAGATCAACGGCATCACCTAATGTATGCAGCGTATCACCTTCCCTAACATAGATAACATCGCCACCAAGCAATATAAGCTGAGCACGCATAAGGCTTGCTACCTTGGTCTTGATATCATCAGGGTCAGGTGCTTCAGGATCCATAGAAGAGAAACCGCGATATACGCAACGCACCGTCTCATGAAACCGATTAACGCAAACTAGATCTTCTGAGGTTGGATTGAAAATCCAATCGTCGAGGGTTCTTACCCTCTGTTTTCGCCCATCCATTGTCACTCCTTTCACGCCCATTTAATTTCTCAGAGGGGGGAGCGACCCCCCTCCGCATAAGGAGTGCAACGGGTAAATGAGCGAAACCCATCGTTGCAAATACATTATAGCACGTCAGGATGTCAATTGCGGTAACTCTGATATCCATCCCGCAATCTCCACTTCTTCCTGTTCAACCGGAACTGTGGAGAGTGTTTTTCGTCCACCGGTTCTTTCTAGTATCATGCGCAAGGCGGCATCGCGTTCCTTTTTAACCGAGTCGCTAGGTCGCCTGCTCTTAAGTTTCTCGCTGTCCCAATATATATCCTGTGTTGCGATCAGATACAAAGACTTGCAAAGAGCCATCATAACCGTGTCGTCAGGTTCTACCATAGTTTGCTTATTGCTTGTCATGCTCATTATTTCTTTAAGGCAATCACCGAACTCGGTCTGATAATACGCAACCTCGGTGTCCTTCGGCAAACCACCGTCGATCCTGTTTATAATAAGCTGGATAGACCTGATATCCTGAGAGAATACGGCATCAGTAAATAACCTAGACACGAGGAAATCAGCAGCATTGGATTGGTTGACCATACCGATCATCCAACGGTTACCCTCTGCTATTGACACCACATCGCATATCTTCTCACTCGCTAATCTCGCTATGCTTTCGTCTACCGTGGCGTCGTTTCTTCGAATCATCGATAGTGGATCGCCTCCACGGGTTTTTCCCATCTTCGTTCTCCTCCAATCTAAGCTTAAGAGAATACGGCCTACGGTTATCGAATGAATACTTGCTGAACTCGTAAACCCTTGAAACCTTCTTACCCATATACGTCGTCACACCAGTATAGCTTGTGCAATAATATTTAAGAAGCTCATGCAACATCCTACACACAGCTCCGTCACCCGCTTCTGGCTGACGACCGAATATCCAAGCGAACACAAGAGATGCGGTCGTCTTGTAACCGCCCTTCTTCATCCTTGTCCACTTCGTCTTCTTAAGGAACTCACGAACCTTTTTATCTAACTCATAAAGATCCTCATTGACGTAATTGGTCCATAGGTCCGCATCGGTAAGCTCGACTGGAACATTCAAGCTATCATCAAAACGAAGTCTATCTATTACTGACTTCTCTTCTGTGATCTCGCCGCCAACTGCTTCGAATAGCTTGCTCGTGTCTAACATCTCGTCTCCTTTCCTCAGTAAGATAATACCAAAAAAGGAAAACCTGCTGCGACCGATCAGCAGGTTTTCCCGATACTGGAAGATCTCCCAACGGAAGGAGACATGCATATTATAACATAAAATAAAAAGGAGTGGTTATCCCTGCCCACTCCTTTAAGATGAAACCCGCCCGTCCGAAGGCTGGCATTGACAATTATGAACCATATGAGCTATTATGTCAAGCGTCAACTATAGGTCCGTTCCCTGACGGAACAAGGTACCACCCGCAAGGTTGAGTCGAATATCAGGGTCATTGCCTAGAGCAACGTAGTCGCCTGCACACGCAGATCCGATAAGTTCCTTTAGCGCGTCTTCATAGTCGTACCGTATTGACCGGTCAAGCGAGGATGGCACGCATCCAAGACAAACAGTGAGGTTGGAAGTGGTTCCCGGGGAATACCTAGGGAAAATTTTTCGACACCTTAAACAAGGTGAACAAGGGGTCCATGAGTTTTAAATCGAAAAATTACCACCCTAGCGATAGCTGTAACTTGTTACAAGGATCTGTGGCAGCGTTGCCCCCCTTACCCTGTTTAACATCTTCAACCGTTTAAAGCTTTAAAGGTTTGCCTTTTTGGCTTGGTTGGTTGTGGTGCAAAGGCAATGACTGTTAACAATTTGAAGCGTTTCAATAGCGATAACTCATCCAAAGCGAATATATCCTAGCGGATTTGTAGCCATTAGAACCTGAGAATCTTTGGTTGACCTGGTAAACCCTTTGACTCTTTTTGACCTTGGAAAATTGGGGGATTTGTTGCGGGGGAA
>Ga0326513_10003356_pt1 | contig 11640 bp, 8 predicted proteins | sample 2_2465_0518_D_FD_203654 | JGI IMG/M metagenome (GOLD analysis project Ga0326513, IMG submission 203654) | Bovine rumen microbial communities from UC Davis, California, United States - 2_2465_0518 | ecosystem: Host-associated > Mammals > Digestive system > Stomach > Rumen | place: USA: California... | reverse complement strand
TGGGTATAGTAAGCTTGAGCATACACAGCATCTTATTCTAAATGGTGAGAACGTTACGACAACACATGCAGCGTTCAAGAATTATACAGAAGAGATGCTCGAAGCTATTAAAAGTTTCGGATACACGCTTATGATAGATGAGAACGTTGATGTATTGGAAACATGTGACATTCACGAGGATGACATACAGCTGGCTCTTGATGCCGGGTATATAAAGTATGAGGATAATAACTATAGTTTAATACGTGACGATTATCGTGGAACGGCTATGCGTGAGATGTTCTGGTTACTCAGATCGAGACAGATAACAAGGATCGATGACGAAGGCAAAGGCGGAGATGTTAAAAAGCTGTTCTATTGGGTGTTACCTCCTGATTTGATTACTGCGTTTCGTGATGTGTATATTATGACATACTTATTTGAAGGACAAAGCCTACACAGCTTTTTGGAAATATACGGTCTGCCTTATGAGAATATCGGAATTGAGAAGACCGATACCGGAAATGGCTTTAGGTTCTGCGAGTACCCAGGTTATACTCCAGAGTATGTATCTCATATAAAAGATATGGTCGAGATAGTTGACAACCCAAAGCTTAACGAGGTTGGTGAGCAAGAGTTCTCATTAAGTATGAGTTGGTTTGAAAAGAATAAGGGTGATGCTGGTGTTCAACTAAAAAGGAATATAGAAAATATATTCAAGAATATTTGGAAGGATTCTGCGGCTAATGAGAGGATGTGGGCAACATACAAGTCTCAGAAAGAATTCTTGAAAGGGAAGGGATATACAAATGGTTTTGCGATGTTCAACCTTAAAGCATCGAATAATTACAGGCAACGAAAGTATCTGGTCTATGCTTGCAATATTTACATGAACGTAAACGAGAAAAAGTTTTACGCTATGCATGGCATAACCGTTGACGAGGATAAATATGCGTTATCTATAATGATTCAATGGATATGGAGAAGCGCCATCAGAGATGGTGAAAAGATATACATATATCTACCTAGTAGCAGGATGCGGAGAATATTGACTGACTGGATGGAGAGCCTATGAGAAATGGAGAAAGATATTGGATAGAAGAAATTGTACGGAGTGTATCTTCTATGATATCTGCGACAATCATAGCGTCTGCAGCTACTACTCAGTAGATGATATTATAGATGATTACACCATTGATAAAGATATAGAAGAAGGAAGAATAGAATATTACGACGAATGGGTTTTATATGTAACCGAATACGATGACGATTATTTTTTAAACTAATCAATATAATTATTTACTTTACATAGTGCGAGGTGATTACAATTAGCAAGCAACTTGTGTGTCAGAAGTTTATTTACAAGATACACAGTGGCCGACTGAGAAAAGCAAAATGGAATCTAACGTTGCCGATCGACGAAGCGAGACGTAACGAAGAAGTAATATCTTTAGCAGACTCTTTAATTTTAAGATGGATAGATGAACTTAATGGTGTTATTGATGCAGATGAAAAGGCAAAAGTTATTAAATCAGAGATAAAAAGAATAAAATCTGCACCAAACAGTATACATAATAAAAGAGAAATAAAAAAGTTATACAGTGAATTAGATAAATTACAATTTCAGCCGGACTATATGTGTCTGATTATAGACAAGGAAAAAGATTACTACAGAGCGTGTAAGGGTTTTAGTATCAACGGAGTGAGGTACGAAAGGCTGCTTGGAACTAATGGTGGGATAAAGAATTCTACTATAGTATTCATTAGCACCAGACTTGCTCCAGAGATTAAACGTAGGATAGAGAATGGAAGGAATCCTAATAAAGAACTTGTCACAGCAAAACTTGAAGCGTATAAAGCACTAACATGCAGTGCGTCAACACCGGTATCACTTCCGCATGGAATACTTGTAGTAGATGATGCCGAGACAGAATTCGATTCAGAGATTATCTATCTAACAGATGAAAACGAAGGCGAGCCTGAAATGGAGTATAGACCGTCAGAGCATATAGTAATGGATGCATCAGATGGTTTCGGGTTAATGCTGCCATCTCTAGCAGAAAGATGGAGCGAGGAACTCGGATTAGACTATATTGTTTCGGGTGTAAATACTAGGTTTTCGTTTGAGAAAGGAATGATATTCACATTTGATTTTATAGATTTCGCAGAAAATGTAGCCGGAAAATATATTGTAAAAGATGCATGGGGCGAATCTGTAGATATAAGAGATGTAGAAATAATTCTAACTACATCAATGGTAAAGCTATGGGATAGCTATAGTAGTTGTGAAGATTATGTACAAACATCGTTAGATAATAAATATACATTCAGTATTACAAAGACATGCCCGAAAGAATTAGAGTCTGAACGTAATATAAATTATCAGTTTATCCAAAGCTATGATTTGGATGACTCCGATATAGATGAATTAATTGCTCCTACAATGAATGATATACGTGATGTACTAAATGGTGATTGGCGAAAGACATTATTATTCTTACGAGGAGACGGATTAGATAAGGATAATATAGATAAAGCACCAGATGATTTTATTAAAGCTATATCAATAGATAATAGAGTGTTGCAAGACCCATTTGTTCAGAATAGCATTTATCAACTTATTAAGAATAGAATAAACGAAGCTAAGGTCGGCGTGTTGAAAGTTCACGGTAACTACTCTATCCTATCTGGCGATCCATATCTTTTATGTCAGAGCGTATTCGGACTAGATAAGACTGGCCTCTTGAAGGCTGGTGAGATATATAATAAATACTGGAGCGATTTAGAATCAGAAAAGCTTGCTTGCTTCAGAGCTCCAATGACATGCCACAATAATATAAGAATAGTTCGCCCATCAAGAAGTGACGATGTCAAATACTGGTTTAGATATATGAATGCGTGTACTATTCTAAATGCATGGGATACTGCTGCCGCCGCAATGAATGGAGCTGATTGCGATGGCGACTTATGTATGCTTACAGATAATAAGGTTCTGGTAGGAAAGCATATACAGTTACCGACTTTGATGTGCGCACAGAGAAGAGCGACTAAATGTATTCCCAAAGAAGAGGACTTCATCAAATCTAACATAGATAGTTTTGGAAATGATATTGGTCAGACTACTAATTGGATTACAAGTATGTTTGAGGTTCAGGCTGGGTTCGAGAAGGATACTGATGAGTATAATACTTTGAGATATAGGATACAGTGCGGACAACTGTATCAACAAAATTCCATAGATAAAGCTAAAGGAATTGTATGCAAACCGATGCCGAGAGACTGGCACGACAAACATGCTGTTAATAAGATTGAGAGCACAGCGCAAAGAGACTTTTTTAGAAGCATTGTAGCTTCACGTAAGCCATACTTCATGAGATATATATATCCAGCTCTTATGAAGGAATACAATACATATATCAAAAATACGATGAAGAATTGTCTTAGGGAGTTTGGATTAACAGTAGAAGATTTAATGCAAATTCCAGAAGATGAGCTAACGGACAGGCAGAGTGAGTTTATTAGGTATTATAAATACCGTATGCCTGTTGGGACTAATGACTGCATAATGAATAAGATATGCATGAGATTCGAACAAGAGTTCGATGGATATATAAGAAGATTTAATGCTTCATCTGATTTTGATTATACGTTCATGCTTAGTGACGCAGAATACACAGATAAGCAAAAGCGAGAGGTAAAGCAATTATATGATGACTATAACAAAAGAATAAAGAGCTATTCTATTTTCTCCAAGTACGAAAGGATTAATGAGTTTGATTCATTTATAGCTCTTAGTGATATGAATGATGATTTTAGACGAGGATGCGACGAGATATGCCCTGATAAGAGAGCATTATGTAATATTATACTCGACATATGTTATCAGAGAAGTTCTACAAAAAGATTCGCATGGAATATGTGTGGAGAAGAAATCATACATAACTTACTTGAGAAAAACAATTATACGTACCACTACCCCACTCTAGACCCTGGCGGAGATATTGAATTTGGAGGAAAGATGTTTAGGGAAGAAGAAGTTAGGATCGAGGTGGCGGAATGAGTATTGTGTTAAATGAAAATGATTGGGCTGCTAAAATGATTAAGAGTAGGTCTTTAGGAAATAAACCATATGAAACATTATGCCGTGTAGCAAAGTATTACGCAGAGAATGACGGGTACTCCAAGAGCGGTGTCAGGGATAAGATAGAGGAGTTTCTTCTTTTATGCGAACCTAGCGCATCAATTACAAAGTGGTCTCACACACTTGATATAGTAGTTAATAGAGCATTTAAATATAAGTCCATTAATATAGATTGTATAAATATTACAGATAAAGAAATGGCAAAGATTGATTCTCTCGATAGCAGACAGATGAAAAGACTTGCGTTCACATTATTATGTCTTGCGAAATATTGGGATGCAGTTAATCCAAATGGAGACCATTGGGTTAACTCACGAGATAGCGAGATAATGTGTATGGCAAATATAAGTGCGTCTGTGAGAAGACAGAGTGCGCTATATCATGAACTAAATCAACTTGGTATGATACAGTTCTCCAAGAAAATTGATAATACGAATGTTAGAGTTCTATTTATGGAAGAAGGAGTTACTGTATATACAGTGTATGATTTCAATAATCTTGGATATCAGTATCAGATGTATCACGGTGAACCATTCTTCATTTGCGAGAACTGCGGTACTACTACAAAGATGAAGAATCCAAATGTAGGTAGAAGACAAAAGTATTGTAGTGATTGTGCGGCGGAAATAATGGTAAGGCAGAATGTGAATTCTGTGATGCGTGGCAGAGGTAAAATCAATGAAACACCATGAAATTTGAGCTGTTGGAAAAAACGATAAAAAGAAAGCGCCGAAGTCTCGGCGCTTTTTTATTACGCTAAAAATCACTAATATGGTAATACTAAAAAATGATTGTGTTGAAATCTCGATAATATCGGGATTTTTATATTTTAATGAATAAAAGAGCTAAAGTATGATTGGGGTATGGGAGAATTGCAGTTAAATAAAAGACCTGATGAGAATGATTTCCAGTACCATAAGAGACTTATTTATGGGAAACTGGTTGACAAAACTCTTTCTGATTATGACTACTCTGAGTTATCTGAATTTATATATGGTAAGAGATTTTCTCCAGACGTTGCCAGGAGGTTAATGTACGGAAGTAAAAGAACTCTTGATCTTATAGACAAGTACGGTATAAGAGTTGCTGACAGCGATGAAGCGATGAAAGAGTTGGACTCAAAGATTGATGAGTTGCGTAAGGAGCGTCAGAAATTCTTTGACCAGAGAAGAGAATATAATAAGATTCTCACTAAAGAAGCTAGACAAGAACATTTAGAATCAAAGTTAATTGAGGCTGCGAACTGTTTAAATGAAAGTGTCGGATTACTATTCGATGGTAGCGTAGACGATAGCGATTGCGGAGATAATGAAGCTCTACTTGTATTTAGTGACTGGCATTACGGAATGATAACGGACAATATGTATAACAGTTTTAATACCGATATATGCAAGGATAGAGTTAAGGCAGTTGTAAATAATGCAATAGAAAGAATTAAACTTCATAGGTGTGGTAGGTTACATATAGTTTTTCTTGGTGATGCTATAGCTGGTGCGATACACACATCTTCTAGAGTATCGTCTGAGGAGCTTGTTGTAGACCAGTTAATGCAAGCGTCTGAAATTTTGGCTCAGGCAATATCAAAACTAGCTACATGTGTACCAGATGTTATTGTATATTCAACATTCGGTAATCATGGTCGTGTAGTTCCAAGTAAGAAAGATAATGTGCATGATGATAATATGGAGCGCATTATAGGATGGTGGTTGGAGGAGCGGCTTAAAGATGTTGATAATATTACGGTAGTTAATTCTGAGACGAATGAATTTGTTCTAATTGATATGTGCGACCATGTAGTATGTGCGACACATGGAGATATAGATAATGTTTTCAGTTCGCCAAAGATTCTATATACATTATTTAGCAAAAAATATGGAATTGATTTAGACTACGTTATACTTGGTGACAAACATCACAGAGAAAGTTTTGAGGAGCTTGGTATAACATCTATGATTTGCGGTTCATTATGTGGGACAGACAATTACGCAAATGATAAGAGATTATTCTCTACTCCCAGTCAGTTATTATTGATATTTAATAGTGATGGTCTTGACGCAGAGTATAGGATTAACTGTTGTTGATTATGTAGTGCTTTGTTTGAACTAGAGCTGAGTTTATCTCAGCTCTTATTCAATTGTAGATTTAAAGGGTGGTGATTGATTTGAGTAGGAAGACGATTAGAAATAAACTGACTGATCCTGAAAAGACTGCAATGATAAATGAATCTAACCTCCTTCTCAAAGATGATTTCATCATGTATTTAAGGTCTCTACAGAGAAGCGAAGGTACTATTGTAGGATACGAAAGTGATTTATTAATATTCTTTACATATATACTTGATAACCTTAACAACAAAGATTTTAGGGATATATCCAAGAGGGATATTGTTAGATTTCAAAATTGGTTGATATCTAATGGCAACTCTAGTGCTCGTATAAGGAGAGTCAAAGCAGCTATTAGTTCGTTATCAAATTATTGTGAGAATATTCTTTCTGATGAAGAACCAGAGTTTGACGGATATAGGTCTATAGTCAGAAAGATAGAGAACCCACCGCTGAACACTGTTCGAGAAAAAACTGTTTGGGAAGAGGAAGAGCTAGAGAATCTTTTGAATACTCTTGTTGAAAATAAAGAGTATGACAAGGCTTGCATGGTAGCTCTTGCTATGTACAGCGGTAGACGTAAGTCTGAGCTTACTAGATTCAAGGTTAGTGATTTCTCTGAAGACAAACTTATGTTCGGTGGCGCTTTATATAAAAGCGCTCCAATACTTACAAAGGGTAATAAATATTTACATTGTTACACACTCGCAAAAAAGTTTAAGCCATATTTGGACTTATGGTTAAAAGATAGGAATGATAATGGAATAGAGAGTGAATGGTTGTTCCCTAGTCGTGATGATATGTCGCAGCCTATTAGCATTTCTACAATAAATAGTTGGACTAAAAAGTTTAGTTGTATAACTGGTAGGGATTTTTATATGCACTCTCTTAGACATTATTTCGTTACAGCGTTATCTAAAGCAGGTATCCCAGATAATGTTGTTGTTGAAATAGTTGGGTGGAGTAGCTCTGAAATGTTTAAGATATATAACGATGTATCAAAAGATGAACAGATTAGCAAGTTCTTCTCTGATGGAGATATTAACGTGAACGCTGTTAAATCTATTTCTGATATTTGATATTTGAGAAAGAAAGGTATTTGAATGAATAGAAAGGAATTAGTACGTAGCGCTGTCGATAGATTGAAGATGTTCGGCGCTACTAAAAAAGTTCAGCCTCAAAAACATGTATTCCATATATCAGACGATTACGGTAACACCAGAGATTTTACAGTAAAGCGAGAAGAGAAACACGTACAGTTCACTCCTGATGATGTAGATATGGTCTTAGAAGCTTTGCTTGGTGAGGTACTTGAGGCAATGAAACATGGTGACTGTGTATCCATACATGGATTCGGTTCGCTCGGTGTTAAGTATCATAAACCTAAAAAGGCGAAAATGGTAGGTAGCGAAGATTGGATTGATATCGATGGTGGTTATAAGCCGTGTTTCTCTGCAGGCAAAGATTTAAAAATTGCATCAAAGTTATACGAGTTATCGCAAATAGATGATATATCTGATGTTATAGAGGCTGGTGACATGTTATGAGTCTTGAATTGAGCACAGATAGAGTTGTATGCACACGATGTGGAACAGCTTTTAGTAAGAGAGATAGAAATTTCTCAGTGAACTATGGAGCTATATATAGGGGAACTACGCATCTATCAGTGTGTAAGGCTTGCGTAGAGAGAATATTCGAAGGATATTTGGAACAATGTAATGATTCAAGATTAGCTGTAAGGCAAACTTGTAGAAAGTTAGACCTATATTGGGATAACAAAATATATGACTCTATCGCAAGTAAAGCTACATTACGTTCTGTAATGAGTCAGTATATTCAATGCATAGCGAAGAAGACATATTTTGGTAAGTCTTATGACGACACGTTAGAGGCGGAAGGTAGACTATGGAGTTTCGCAGATGACACAACGAAACTATATGTAAGCGATACTGAACAATCTTCTGAGTCAGAACCTGAACCGATAACGGATGAAATTATGGCGTTCTGGGGGTCTGGGTACACACCTACCATGTACAGAGAACTAGAACAAAGAAGAAGATATTGGATGTCAAAGTTTCCGAAAGGCACTGAGTTGGATATAGGAACAGAGGCAATCATCAGACAAATATGTTCTCTTGAACTTGATATTAATAGAGATAGGTCTGCAGGTCGTTCTGTAGAAAAAAGTATAACAGCACTCAATACTTTATTGGGTAGTGCCAACTTGAAACCAGTGCAGAAAAAGGATGACCTAGATACTTCTATACAAAATACTCCAATGGGAGTGTGGGCTTATAGATATGAGAACGAGAGACCAATCCCTGATGTATACGATGACAGTCCGATACTCAAGTATATATTTACTTGGATGGGTCACTTATGCAAAATGGTTGGAACTAAGGATAATAAATATACACGACTATATGAAGAAGCAATAGCTAAATACACAGTAGATAAACCTGAATACGATGGAGATGAAGAGGATGCAATGTTAGATATGTTTGATAGCATTGCTGACGATGGTGATGATGGTTACGATGATGGCTACACATAAAGGCACTTCATCTGAAAGATACCAAAAGGTATTAGAGGGTGCAGCTCTATGGGTTTCATTTTATAGAAAGAATCCAGATAAATTTGCAGAGGATTATCTACATTTAAAGTTAAGACTGTTCCAGAGAATCATACTAGTCATGATGTTCTGGAGTACAGTATTTGTATGGATAGCTGCTCGTGGACAGGGTAAGTCATTCATAAGTGCAGTATATTGTGTTATTAGATGTATATTATACCCAGGTACTAAGGTGTGTGTTGTATCTGGTACAAGAGGTCAGGCAAATAATGTTCTAGAAAAGATTATCCTAGAATTGATGCCTAACTCAGTAGAGTTATCGAACGAAATAAAAGAAACAAAAATGAACGGGACTAACTCATATATCCTGTTTCATAATACGAGCGCTATCAAAGTAGTAACTGCATCAGATAGCAGTAGAGGAAACAGAAGTAATGTTTTGCTAATTGACGAGTATAGGTTAGTACCAAAGCCAATCATTGACGACGTACTTAGAAAGTTCTTAACGCAGAGGCGTATGCCTAGATATAGACAGCTTACTCCGGCTCAGGCAGATGCAGAATATGCAAAAGAAAAGAACTTAACGCTCTACCTTTCGAGCGCGTACTGGAAAGATCATTGGTCTTTCACCAAATGTTTAGATACATTTGCTGCGATGTGTGATCCAAGAAGACATCAATTTGTATGTAGCTTTCCATATCAATTATCTATAAAGGAAGGATTGCTAGATCAGGATGCAGTCGCTGATGAAATGTCTGAATCAGATTTCAGCGATATAAAGTTTTCTATGGAAATGGAAGCTTTATTTTATGGCTCTGATGAGAATGCGTTCTTTGATTTCGCTTCGATATCTAAAAATAGAAGGATTAAATATCCAATGTTACCAAATAGACTAGCATCTATTCTTGGTAATTCGTCACATATAAAGATACCGCTCAAGCAGCCGGGTGAGGTTAGAATATTATCAGCTGATATAGCATTGATGTCCAGCAAGAAACACAATAACGATGCGACTGCTATTTTCATCAATCAATTATCTAGGACTCGTGGCGGTAGATATATAAGTAATATTGTTTACGCAGATTCGTATGAGGGGATGAGAACGGATGACCAAGCGTTGATTATCCGTAAATTATTTGATGAATACAACTGCGACTACATAGTGTTGGATACATCTGGTCTTGGACTTGGTGTATACGACTGTTTAGCTAGAGATATATTAGACCTGGATACAGGTGAGGTATATCCAGCTTTATCATGTTGTAATAATTCTGAGATGGCATCTAGATGTACTGTAGTAGGTGCTCCAAAGGTAATATGGGCTATTAAAGCAAGCGCACAGTTTAATTCGGACTGTGCTTTTTTATTGCGTGAGGGATTTAGAAGTAGTCGTATTAGATTGCTTGAAACCGAATATGATGCAGATGTACTTCTTAACGATATTAGGGGATATAAGTCACTTAATCCAGCACAGAAGATTCAGATACAAATGCCATATATTCAAACTACATTACTTATTGATGAATTAACGAAGTTACAGCATGAGGAAGCTAACGGCAAAGTAAAGATATATGAGAGGTCTGGTATGAGAAAAGACCGCTACTCTTCTCTCTCATATAACTATTATGTTGCTACACAAATAGAGAATAAGTTAGTTAAACGCAACAACCTTAATGTTGGAGCTAACGATATGTTCATTATAAAGCCGCCATCATCATACGGAAAGAAGGTGAACAAGAGATATGGCAGAAATAGCCAAGAAGGTTGGAACTGTTAAGAAAACCGATAAAGCGTCTGTTGTCGCCAAGAAGCCTATTAACAGAAATGGTGGCGACGCTATTGGGTATGTTGGGATATCTAACAGATTCGCCATACTTAATAAACTTATAACGAGAGACCTTAATAACTATAGAACATCTCCAAATTTTTATCTGTATACAAAAGATGATATACAGAAATATTTATCGAATCCATATAGATATGAGAAACAGTTACGTCAAGCAATTAACTATATATATGGCGCAAGCCCTCACTTTAGAAGAATAATACAATACTTCGTTGGATTATCTGACTTGGCTTATATAGTTGAGCCGTACAAGATAGACCCACGAAAGGCAAACATAAATCGTACAGGTGGCAATTATAGAAAAGTTGTAAATATGTTGTCGTCAATGAATATTAAAACACAACTTCCAAAGATATTGACAGTGTGTTTAAGAGAAGATGTATGCTACTGCACGTTATGGGTTACTAGCGATAGCATAACAATACAACATTTACCTAGTGATTATTGCGCTATATCATCTGTTGAGGGTAATGTGCCGAATGTAACTTTTAATTTCTCATACTTCTCTGCAAGAGAAGATATGCTGGATTACTATCCGCCAGAATTCAAGGTTAAATATAATCTATTCAAGAAAGATAGAACTCAACCGTGGATTGAACTTGATGCTCCGAATTCTTTTGCGATCAAATGCAATTCCGATATTCTGGATTATGCTCTTCCTCCGTTTGCAGGAATCTTAAGAGAGATATATGATATCGAAGATTATAAACAGCTTAAGATGAGTAAGGAAGCTCTTGAAAACTATGCGATGATTAGTATGAAACTTCCAATGGATGATGAGGGAAACTGGGGAATTGATTTGCCAAAAGCAAGAGAGTTTTGGCAAAACCTTGATTCTGTTCTTCCAGAAGAAGTTGGTTCTATTCTTACGCCAATGGATATTGATAAAATCAGTTTTGAGAAATCGAACACTGGTGATACGAATACAGTAGCTGATGCAGAAGAAAGCTTATTTACTGCTGCTGGTATATCGTCTCTCTTATTTAATAATGCAAGGGCG
>Ga0326513_10003355_pt1 | contig 11641 bp, 9 predicted proteins | sample 2_2465_0518_D_FD_203654 | JGI IMG/M metagenome (GOLD analysis project Ga0326513, IMG submission 203654) | Bovine rumen microbial communities from UC Davis, California, United States - 2_2465_0518 | ecosystem: Host-associated > Mammals > Digestive system > Stomach > Rumen | place: USA: California... | reverse complement strand
TATATATATTATATTTGTTTTGCGCGTTTTAATGTTAGAATATAATGTCTGCATATGTGCGGATCAAACTGAATCATAAGGATGGGAATATGTCTAATTCGAAGAACGGCAATTACGGCGGCGGAGATTCAAGAGAGATCTTAAGCTGCTCTTTCTGCGGTAAGTCCGAGTATGAAGTTCCGAGACTTTTCTCGGGCGTTAATTGCTATATCTGCATCGATTGCATTCGTACTGCATACGGTATCGTTGCGGAAGAAGAGAAGGTTAGCAAGAAGCGCAAGATGAGAACCATCAAGCCCAAGAAGCTTGTTACGCCTCACCAGATCAAGGAGACACTCGACCAGTATGTAATCGGTCAGAACGAAGCAAAGATCGCTCTTTCCGTTGCTGTCTACAATCACTACAAGAGAGTCTTCTCTGATGTCCCCACTGATGATACCGAGATCCAGAAGAGCAATATCCTTCTTCTCGGACCTACGGGTTCTGGTAAGACATTACTTGCTCAGACTCTTGCGAGAACACTTAATGTTCCTTTTACGGTTGCTGATGCCACAAGCCTTACTCAGGCAGGTTATGTCGGTGAGGACGTTGAGAACATCCTTCTCAAGCTCATCATAGCTGCTGATTACGATGTTGAGCGTGCACAGCTTGGTATTGTCTATATCGACGAGATCGATAAGATTGCCAAGAAGACAGAGAATGTCTCGATAACAAGAGACGTCAGCGGCGAGGGCGTTCAGCAGGCCCTGCTCAAGATCCTCGAGAGTACGGTTGCAAATGTTCCTCCCAAGGGCGGAAGGAAGCATCCTAACGAAGAGTGCATCAAAATCGATACAACGAACATCCTGTTTATCTGTGGCGGCGCATTCGACGGATTGGATGATATCATCGCCAGCAGAATAGATAAGAAGCAGTTCGGCTTCGGAGCTGATGTTGCTCCCAAGAAGGAGATCTTCAGCGGCAAGTATTATCACGACGTTAAACCTGATGACCTCATGAAGTTCGGTATGATCCCTGAGTTCATCGGAAGAGTTCCGGTCACGGTGGCTCTCGATAAGCTTGATGCTGAAGCTCTCGTAAGGGTCCTCACAGAACCTAAGAATGCCATCATCAAGCAGTACAAGAAGATGCTCAAGATGGATGATGTTGAGCTTACTTTCGAGGACGAGGCAGTAAAGGCTATTGCAGAGAAGGCTATCGAGCAGAATACCGGTGCAAGAGGTCTGCGTGCGATCATCGAAGAGACCATGCGTAACGTTATGTTCGACGTTCCTTCCGAGAAGGACGTTAAGGAATGCATCATCAAGAAGGAATGCATTACTGAAGGCAAGCAGCCTGTGATCATCTATAAGAATGGTGCGGGAGAGACCGGCGCGGAACAGAGTTCTTCGGAGTTCAATCCCAATCTCGGTGCCACAGCAGGCTGATAATCATTAGAAGACAATATCTGTTCAAGAAGGAGGAATAACAATGGCTGAATCTTATAACATCTGTCTCGATATCGGCGGAACAAAGATCCTTGGTGTCATCTTCAACAGTAAGCGCGAGATCGTATACAGACTTAAGAAGAAGACAAAGGAAGGCGGAGATTCGTCTCAGAATGTCGAGGAAGTCATCATCAGCGTGGTTGAAGAGCTCATCAGCGAATCCGGAATCAAGAAGTCCCAGATCAATGCTATTGCTGCCGGCGCTCCCGGTGTTATCAATCAGGATACCGGCGTTGTTCTCTTCTCGCCCAACCTCCCTTGGAGGAACTATGATATCAGGAAGCCTATCGAAGATAAGTTCGGTGCCAAGTTCTATATCGGCAATGACGTTAATGTCGGAGTGCTCGGCGAATACAAGTTCGGCGCTGCAAAAGGCTATAAGAATGTAGTCGGTCTGTTTGTAGGTACAGGAATGGGCGGAGGCCTTATCCTCGACGGCAAGCTGTTTACCGGCAACCAGTTCAAGGCTGCAGAGTACGGACATATGATACTTGATCCCGAAGGCCCTCTTTGTAACTGCGGCCAGCGCGGATGCCTTGAAGCTTTCTCCAGCAAGCAGGGTATGAGCGCATATATCAGACAGCAGGTATCAAGAGGCAGAGAGAGCATGATGGCTGAGGCCGTTCAGGGCGGAGTGTTCAAGTCCAAGGCCCTGAAGAAGGCTCTCGAGAGCGGTGATGCAGTTGCGACTGAAGCGGTTGACAGAGCATGCCATTATCTGGCTATAGCAACAGGTAACCTGGTAAATACCTTCAGCCCCGATGTCGTTGTATACGGCGGCGGAGTTATCGAAGCAGTCGGCGATACATTCCTTGAGAAGATCACGGCTGAAGTAGACAGATACTGCATGCCCTCGATCAGAGAGACAGTTGAATTCAAGAAGGCTGCCCTGGGAGATGATTCCATCCTCTACGGTGCCCTCTCGATGATAAAGAAGTAAGAACGAAAGAAGGACAACCATTAACATGGCAAGAATCGACAACATCTCCAAGACCTTTAATCCCAACGAGGCCGAACCGAGATTATATAATGAATGGCTTGATAAAGGATATTTCAAGCCTTCTGATGACAAGACAAAGACACCTTTCTCCATTGTAATGCCCCCGCCGAACATTACGGGACAGCTTCATATGGGGCACGCTCTCGATAATACCCTTCAGGATATCCTCACAAGATTCAAGAGAATGTCCGGTTATGCTGCTCTCTGGGTTCCCGGTACTGACCATGCTTCTATTGCTACTGAGGCAAAGATCGTGGCACAGATGCGCGAGGAAGGTATCTTCAAGGAAGACCTCGGCCGTGAGAAGTTCCTCGAGAGAGCCTGGGACTGGAAGGCTAAGTACGGCGGAAGGATCGTAGAACAGCTCAAGAAGATGGGTTCTTCATGCGATTGGTCCAGAGAGCGTTTCACTATGGATGAAGGCTGCTCTGAAGCAGTTAAGGAAGTCTTCGTAAAGTACTATAACCAGGGCCTCATCTACAGAGGCGAGCGTATCATCAACTGGTGCCCTCACTGCCTTACATCGATCTCCAATGCAGAGGTTGAATATGAGGATCAGGCAGGTCACTTCTGGCATCTGAGATATCCCCTTGAAGATGGCAGCGGATATGTTGAGCTTGCTACTACAAGACCTGAGACACTTCTCGGTGATACTGCTGTTGCAGTCAATCCCAAGGATGAGAGATATAAGGACATCATTGGCAAGATGCTGATCCTGCCTCTTGTTGGAAGGAAGATCCCCGTTGTTGCGGATGATTACGTTGATATTGAGTTCGGTACCGGTGTCGTTAAGATTACGCCTGCTCATGACCCGAATGACTTTGAAGTCGGACTGCGTCACGGTCTTGAAGTGATCACGGTCCTTACTGAGGATGCCAAGATCACAGATGATTATCCCAAGTATGCCGGCATGGACAGATACGAGGCAAGGGAAGCCATCATCAAGGATCTTGACGAGGGCGGATTCCTTATTAAGACTGAGGATTACAACCATAATGTTGGTACATGCTACCGCTGCGGCACGACGATCGAACCCCGTGTATCACTGCAGTGGTTCGTTAAGATGGAAGAGCTAGCAAAGCCTGCCATTGAGGCCGTTAAGGACGGAAGGATCAGATTTGTTCCTGAGAGATTCAATAAGAATTACTTCAACTGGATGGAAGATATCCGTGACTGGTGCATCTCCAGACAGCTCTGGTGGGGTCACAGGATCCCTGCGTTCTATTGTGATGACTGCGGTGAGATCGTAGTTACCAAGGATGAGACAGCTGTCTGCCCTAAGTGCGGCAAGCCCATGCGTCAGGATCCCGATACTCTTGATACCTGGTTCTCTTCAGCACTGTGGCCGTTCTCAACTCTCGGCTGGCCTGATGATACAGAGGATCTCAAGCGTTTCTATCCTACTGATACTCTCGTTACGGGTTATGACATTATCACTTTCTGGGTATCAAGAATGATCGTTGCCGGAATGGCACATATGGATGAAGAACCCTTCAGAGATGTTCTTATTCATGGTCTTGTAAGAGATTCACAGGGCAGGAAGATGAGTAAGTCTCTCGGCAACGGCATCGATCCTCTTGAGATCATCGAACAGAGCGGTGCTGACTCGCTCAGATTTGCTCTCGTTACGGGTAATGCTCCCGGTAATGACCAGAGATTCCAGGAAGATAAGATCACGATGGGCAGGAACCTGTCCAACAAGATCTGGAATGCCATGAGATTCGTTATCATGAACCTCGAAGACGATGTCGACTTCTCCGGAGTTGATTCCGATAAGTTCACACTTGAAGATAAGTGGATCCTTACAAGACTCCACGATGTTACTGCAGAGGCTACACAGAATATCGATAATTATGACTTCGGTGTTGCTCTGTCCAAGATCGTAGACTTCATCTGGGATAACTTCTGTGACTGGTACATCGAGACATCCAAGAGCAGACTCTTTGATAAGGAGTGCGAGACAAGACTCGAAGCTCAGTATCTGCTTAATTATGTCCTCGGAGTATCCATGCAGCTCCTGCATCCTTTCATGCCGTTCATTACCGAAGAGGTATATCAGAACCTTGAGATCGGCGGTAAGGCTGAGTCCATCATGATCTCCGACTGGCCTTGTGCAGACGATATTCCTGCTTATGCTGAGGAAGCTGAGATGATGGAGACTCTTATGGATGCCATAAGAGGTATCAGAGCCGTACGTAAGGAGATGGACGTTGCTCCTTCCAGGAAGGCTCATATCATCGTTGTCACTACTGACGACAGGACAGCGGAGATGTTCATTAACGGTGAAGGATTCCTTGCCCGTCTCGCATCAGTTGAAGGAGTTGAGACACAGAAGGACAAGGAAGGCATTCCTGCTACTGCAGTTGCTGCAATGTTCAAGGGCGGTGAGATCTATCTTCCTCTCGAAGATCTTATCGATATCGACAAGGAGCTCGAGCGTCTCGATAAGGAGAAGGAGCGTCTGTCCGGTGAGATCGACAGGGTCAAGGCAAAGCTCGCTAATCAGGACTTTGTATCAAGGGCACCCGAGAAGGTAGTTAATGCAGAGAAAGATAAGCAGAAAAACTACGAAGAAATGTATAATAACATCGTATCAAGAATAGCGATGCTTAAGAAATAACGGAGGATTGATTATGGAACTTGAATTTGGCGATGCAGAGAAGATCGCAAAGCTGCCTCAGGAAGGCGTTCACTGCTACCCCGGAAGCGCTAAGAAGATCAACAGGAACAGGATCGTATCCGCTGTCTTTTGTGTAGCTCTTGCTGCCGGTGCTGTTGCATTATTCCTTTTGGCAAATGGCAGTTACACTTATATTCTTTTGGGCGGTATTTGCGCTATTGGTGTGATAGTATCGATCCTTGTGTTTTGCCAGACTTTTCTGGTAGCTAAGTATCGTGTTGCTGTAGACTACAATGAGAAGGCAGTTGTTCTTCGTTACCGTTACAGCACGATCAGCATTCCTTTCGAGAACTTTGACGGAAGAGTGGGCAAACCCGATGAGGCTCAGGCTCTTATTGACAAAAACTTCAACAAAGGTGTAAATGAATACCTTGTTCTTGATGATGTTTTTCAGGATGCATGCTATCAGACTTCAATGACTGATCTTGAGTCTGCTGAAGACTTCAGAAAGCTCAGGGATGACTGCTTTGCCATTGCTGATGCTTATGGTGCAAGGAACAGCAAGGATAAGGTCAAGTTCTATTATGAGAAGGACAAAGATGATCGTGAAGATGCCGATGAAGATGAGATCGAGAAGTTGATCGAGGAAGCAAAGGCAGAGCGTAAGGAAGAGGTATCAAGACCTGCGGTGTCTGCTGAAGAGAAGGCTGAAGAAGCTCCTGCAGAGGATGCCGATAAGTCTGAAGAGTAATTCAATAATCAGATTAATAATAATAATAAAGCGCTGTATCCGTCAGGATGCGGCGCTTTTTAGTTCGTTTACTTCTTTTGCGGTAAGATATCGCCACTGGCCTGTGCCGAGCGTGCCGAGATTGATGTTCATGAATCGGATCCTTCTGAGCTTAACGACCTTATATCCTTCGTATTCGCACATTCTCCTGATCTGACGGTTAAGGCCTTGATGGAGTATTATCCTGAACACTCTGGCAGAGACTCTATTGATCTTGCAGGGAAGGGTTATCTGCCCCAATACGGGAACTCCGGACTGCATCTCCTTGATGAACTTGTCGTCATAAGGCCTGTCCACAGTGACCTGATACTCTTTCTCGTGATTATTCTCGGCACGGAGAAGAGTATTGACTATCGAGCCGTCGTTGGTGAGAAGTATAAGTCCCGAAGAATTCTTATCAAGTCTCCCGATGGGGAATATCCTTTCCGGATAGCCAATGTAATCGATTATGTTGGAAGGATCTCTGCTGTCTGTAGTGCAAGTAATGCCGAGGGGCTTATTGAAGGCTATGTAAACATCATTGGTCTCAGGAATGATGTTCTTGCCGTCAACAAGGACAACGTCATCACCACAGACCTGCATACCGGATTCAGCTACGATGCCGTTAACCATCACGCGGCCTTCCTCGATGAGTCTGTCGGCTTCTCGCCTTGAACACAGACCTGATGAAGCTATATATTTGTTGATCCTGGATGTATCAGTCCCAGACATCTGCGGCCTCTGCCTTGGTCAGAGTGAAGGTGAAAGTAGAACCTTCCTCATACTTACTGCTGACCTTGATAGTCTCGCCCATATAGGTGAGAAGTTCTTTGGCAATGGACAGACCCAGACCGGAGCCCTTCTTACCCCTGGCTCTATCAGCCTTGAAGAATCTGTCGAAGATGTGGTCGATATCGTATTCGTGGATGCCCTGGCCGGTATCTGCAACTGATATGTACACTTTCTTCTCGGATTCGATGTAATCAGAAATGATTGTGATCGATTTGCCGGAAGGAGTGTATTTCTTAGCGTTATCGAGAAGTATTACAAGGATCTGCTCGACTCGGTCAGGATTACCCGTAACAGTAGGGAGCTTGCCCGAATTAAACTGAACGGAGAAATCTATCCCTGCTTCCTTCATGATCGGCTTGAACCTGACCTCAACGCTGCTGAGAAGTTTGTTGAGATCGAACGGATATGTCTTAAATGCGAGAGTCCTCGACTGAAGCTTCGACAGTTCAAGCATGTCGTCGATAAGTCTGGACAGTCTCATCGTCTCGTCGAGGATAATACCGTAGTATCTCTGTCTGTCTTCGTTTGTCTTGACCATGCCGTCCTGGAGAGGCTCGATAAGACCTCTTAAGGTCTGCAGCGGCGTGCGGAGCTCGTGAGAGATGTTGGCAACATAATCCTGACGGAAACGCTCGTTCTTCTGTTCTTCGAAGATATCTCTGAAGAATCCCGTAGCACCGATGATCTTAGTCTTGTCATCAGAGCTGTACTTGGGGATGATAGTCGTCTGATACGCATAATCACGGGCCTCGAGCGTTCTGGTCTTTTTCTCGCCGGTAGCGATACAGTCTTCAAAGTCCTGCCAGACTTCATCGAACGGGATGAGCTGCAGACGCTCGGTAAACATGTTATTCTTATCCGCTCTCTCGAAAAGGTTGGCAATGGCTTTGTTCGTTGTTACAGGTACAGCATTCTCATCCACAACGACGATACCGTCGGATATCGCATCGAATATCTCCTGAAGCTGATTCTTCTCGGCAGTAAGGTCGCTGATGGACTTGGAGAGCTTATCTGCAAGGAAATTAAATGATGTGCCGAGTTCGCCGACTTCGCCTTTGTGTGATTCATCGGCTCTGATACTGAAGTTGCCTTTACCGTATTCCATGGCGACTTCGTTGATCTTCTGGATAGGGAGCACCATTCGCCTTACGAGTATGAATGCAGGTATCATCATCACAAATGCAGCTATCAGGGTAGACAGGAGCAGTATGTTGAGATATTCGACAACAAGACCGTTATATGAATCCAGGTCACTCAATGACACAAGGTAGCAAAGGCTTCCGTTATAGATGACCGGCTGCTTTATGATAAGGATCTGGTCTGACAGCTTGTATTCATTAACGATGAAATATGACAGACCGTTCTCAACCTGATTGAACTTACCGGTCAGAATATATGAGAATGCCTCTATGGTCTCCGAATCGTTGAGATTGCGGTTCTCTTCAGGCGTATAATCATATATCGTCGACATGTCTTCAGACATAAGGTAGTAGTCATGCTCTGAAGCATATGTTGTCTTGAAGAAGAACATCCTGTATTCATCGTTATCGAAGAAGTTGGAAGTCTGTGAGAAAAGGTTCAGATAGACCTCATCCTGACTGATGGCATTATTGACTTCCATATCGATAGTGGCACGTCTGCCTGCAACGATGAATGCTATGGTAGCAAGTAAAGCGGACGCCAGGAGCGCCCACAATACAAGAGACATCGTTCGCTTAAGCAGTGTGCTCTGGAACATCAGTTGACCTCGAACTTATATCCGACACCGTAAATGGTCTGGATGCTCCAAGGTGCGTTGTCGTCAGCAACTTTTTGTCTGATCCTCTTAATGTGTGTGTCGACAGTGCGGTAATCACCGCTGTATTCGTTGCCCCAGACTGATTCCAGGATCTGCTCTCTCTCAAAGACCTGACCGGGGTGAGATGCGAGAAGATACAGGATCTCAACTTCCTTGGGAGTGCAGGGGATAGATTCGTTATTGACCTTAACGGAATAATTATTGAGATTGATCTCGAGTCCGCTGTATCTGAGAACGGAAGAAGCAGTTGTGGGTGTATCAGAGAATCTTCTCAATACTGCTTTGATCCTTGCGATAACCTCTCTGGGAGAGAAAGGCTTTACGATATAGTCATCAGCGCCAAGCTCAAGCCCCAAGATCTTGTCGATCTCCTCACCCTTTGCGGTAAGAAGGATAATGGGAGTAGACAGAGTCTTGCGAAGCTCACGGCAAACGTCAAGACCGCTCATCTCAGGCATCATTACATCCAGAAGTATAAGATCAGGGTTGGTCTGTGCGACCATCTCGAGTGCTTCTTTTCCGTCATATGCGTCGGCATGCGCAAAATTGTCATTGTCGAGATAAAGTGCAAGTGATTCGTGTACGACCGGATCATCGTCACAGATAAGGATATTGGGTGAAGCCATTTCACACCTCCGCATAATTTTACTATATATAATATAACCCTAATTTTTGGCAATTTGTGATAAAATTCTTAAATCATAAACGGAGGCAGTCTAAATGCTTGAACATAAACGTACTATGGCACTGCTCCTGAGTCTTGCGGTATTAACAGGTTCTTCGGCCTGCACCGCCCGGCCTGCTCAGGAGACAGAACCCGGAATAACATATGTAACTGAGGTCGAGGCTTCAGAGTCAGTCTTTGCTCTTTCTGATTATGTTACTGATTCTTATTGGCTCGGGTCTGAGACAGGGGAGTTTGAGAATATCTCCTTTCTCTCTATGGTTGTTAATATCGATGATTCCGTTTTCAATTCGGGTGAGACACCCTCTTATTATTATTCAGTCTCCAAAGACGGTGAACAGGTTTTTCTGAGCGATACTGTTGTTATGGAAGAAGCTGTTATCAACTGCACTTTCGGTACAGAGACGGGAGAACTGCTCCCGAACGGTACTTATTCTGTTACCTGTTTTGACGCAGACGGAGCAATTATCGCAGGCCTTACGGCCAATGTGGTCGAGACTCCCATTGTAGCTCCTCAGATGAATGAAGACTGGACTCCCTACGATGATGACGAATACCTTAATTCAAGTACTTATACCATTGATGAAGAGTACGCAGAGCTCGTAAACACAGAGCTTACAAACTGGTGGGATTACAGTGACACTTCAGTCGGTCTCAGCGCATATGCTTCTGATACTGAAGTGCTCGGATTCTCTCTTGTAATGAACGAGTGGAACAGTGAAGATCTGTATTATGCTTTCTACTTTACTGATGACGGTAATTTCAGCGAGGAGGATGAGAATCTGGATCCCATCTTTGTTAACCGTGTAGGCTTATCTCAGTACAATGATTTTGCAAGCTACGACATTGATGTCAAGCCCGACAAGGTATTGCCCGGATATTACTATTTTATAGTCTCAGATGACAGCGAGTTCAGTAATATCGTTATGGAAGGCAGTTGCCTGGTCGTTCAAGAGACAATGGCAGAGCTTGAAGAGGAAGACTGATACGTCGTAAATAAAGCATTTTATCTGTGAATGGATTATAATAGCGACTGTTATGAGTTCTAATAGAATCAGGATCGAGAATATTTCAAAGAAGACAGCGGCCGTTGCCTTATGTTGCGGCATGCTTGTCGCTCAGACAGGATGCCTCTCAGCTTTGGTTGAGATCATGGAGGAAAGTGATGCGGAAGAACTCGTCACTGACTTTATTGACGCTTTCCTCAAGGATCCAGGCAAATGCAAGTATTCCAAGTTCTGTGAAGAAGATCCTGAGTTTGAGCTTACTGATGAGCAGACTGAGATATTCTTTGAACTTACATCTGATGTGGATTCCGAGATCAAGAAGACGACAGTTAACAGTTCCGGCACCAAGGCTGATGTATATGTTAAGCTCTCCGGTGTCATAGACATCAACGAACTTGAGATATCCTCCGGTACGGAAGAGGCTTTACTCGAGGCTGCAGATGAGATCGATCCTGATACTTATGAAGTAAAGTTCAGCCTCAAAAAGAATAAGAAGGATAATTGGGTAATAGCTGATATGGAAGACTTTGAAGACCTTCTCATGCAGCCGTATGCAAGTCTGAACATCAATGACGGAACAGAGCCTGATCCCACTGATCCCATCGGTGTAACACCAAATATCGGAAGCGATGTTGCAAGTGATGCCAATCTTGTGCTGAATGCCTATATCTATTCAGTCTGGTACGATGTCGAGATGGATTTCCCTCTGACTACGGAATCCATTCCCAACGAGAAGGCTTATGCCATTACGAATGTTTTCTATTTTAGCACTCCGATCAACGGCACATTCAATGCCGTGCTCATCGGCAGTGACGGTAAAGCCGTAATGTCGGGTGATTTCCATGTAAATAATGAGGTTACAGTCTCTTGCGATTTCTCTGCCGGTATGGCCGGCTGGGTCAAGTTCAACCCTGGCGATTATTATGTTGAACTCTATTATGACGGCAATCTTGTCGCTACTTCCGAGGAAATTACTGTCGAATGATGTTTGTTGCGGATAAATGGTCAGATTATGAGATCATGTACGCCGGAGCCGGTGAGAAATACGAGCGTTGGGGCGATGTTGTGCTCAGACGTCCTGATCCTCAGGCTGTATGGCCGGTGTTTGCAAACGGCAGACCGGCATCCATGGATGATCTTACGGCTCCTGATGCCATATATCACAGAAGTGATAAGGGCGGCGGTTCATGGACAAGGAACAAGTCAATTCCCCAGTCTTGGAAGATCAATTATGACTGTCTTGGCAAAAAACTGACTTTTGGCGTTGAACCCACCTCTTTCAAACACACCGGTCTGTTCCCCGAGCAGGCTGCTAACTGGGACTTCTGCGGTGGGCTTATCTCCGATGCTGTTGCAAGGAGCAGAGATGACATTAAGATCTTAAGCCTGTTTGCCTACACAGGAGCCTCAACCGTTGCATGCGCTTCTCACGGTGCATCTGAAGTCGTTCATGTTGACGCATCCAAGGGAATGATCGCCAAAG
>Ga0326513_10003354_pt1 | contig 11643 bp, 6 predicted proteins | sample 2_2465_0518_D_FD_203654 | JGI IMG/M metagenome (GOLD analysis project Ga0326513, IMG submission 203654) | Bovine rumen microbial communities from UC Davis, California, United States - 2_2465_0518 | ecosystem: Host-associated > Mammals > Digestive system > Stomach > Rumen | place: USA: California... | reverse complement strand
CGAACTCATTGGAACACTTTACGATGAAGAGAATCGTCGAAAGCTTGAATGGAGCATTGGAGCGATTATTTCAGGCGATTCGAAACGCATTCAGAAGTTTATTGTCATTTATGGATCGGCTGGGTCTGGGAAGTCAACGGTACTTAACATCATCGAAAAGCTCTTCGATGGCTACTGGTCGGCTTTCAACGCAAAAGATCTTGGTGCGTCAAACGCAGCCTTCGCTCTTGAATCCTTCAAATCGTTTCCGTTGGTATCCATACAACACGACGGGAACTTATCGAAGATCGAAGACAATACCAGGCTAAATTCACTGGTCTCTCACGAGACGATGGAGGTAAATGCTAAGTTTGAGAAGTTGTATTCTTCCAAATTTAACACATTCCTTTATGTTGGCACCAATACGCCGGTAAAAATAACAGAGGCGAAAAGCGGTATTATAAGGCGACTCATTGATGTCAGGCCATCGGGTAAGAAAGTATCGCCTAACAGATACAAAAAACTCGTGAAGCAGATCGACTTCGAGCTTGGAGCAATTGCTTGGCACTGTCTTGAGGTGTATAAATCGCTCGGCGAGAATTACTACGACTCATACGTACCGATCGAGATGATCTCAGCAACAAATGACTTCTTCAACTTCGTATCTTATTATTACGAAGACTTCGCATCGGCGGATCAAGTTACGCTCAATGAAGCTTGGGCGAAATACGATGAGTGGTGTACTTTCACAGGCACCATCAAGCAGAAACAGCAAACGTTTCGCACCGAGCTTCTAAATTATTTTAGAGAATATAAAGAGCGTGCATATATAAATGGCGTTAGAGTACGCAGTTTATATTCTAGTTTTATAAAAGAAAAGTTTGAGATAGGAAAGGAGAAAGAGGATGGTAAAGAAAGCAATGAGTCTGGCAAAGAGGTTTACGAATCTGACAGTGTTCATCGCGGGAGTGATGATAGGATTTCCGCTGGGGCTGATGGGAGTAGACCTGACGAAGAAAACTGGCTCGAACTAACCGAGCAGCCGTCACTCTTCGATACTAAGTTTTCAGAGTGGCCGGCACAATATGAAAAAGACTACGGTAAGGGTGGACAGCCTGAGAAAGCCTGGGCAAACTGCAAAACCTACCTTAAAGATCTTGACACCACCCTTACGCATTATGCAAAGCCGCCGGGTGACATACCAATCATCATGGCGGACTTCGACTTAAGAGGAGAGGACGGTGAAAAGGATTTACAACGCAACCTCGAAGCTGCGGCAGCGTGGCCGAAGACTTATGCGGAGCTTAGCAAATCAGGTGGAGGTATTCACCTCTACTATTTATATTTTGGCGACCTTGATAAGATTTCTAGTGTCTATGCGCCGGGAATCGAAATCAAGGTCTTCAAAGGTGGGTCGGCTATACGGCGAAAGCTGACTAAGTGCAACAATATACCGATTGCAACATTCACAGGTGTGTTGCCACTGAAAGGAGAGAAAAAGAAAAAGGTGGACTGGGAAGGCTATAAGAATGCCAAGCATCTCCACGAACATCTGGTAAGGGAGATCAAGAAGAACTTAAACAAAGAAGTACACGCAGACACGACATCGTCGATCGATATGATCAAGAAGATTCTTGACGATGCACACGAGTCGGGTATTCCTTATGACGTATCTGATCTTCGTCAGCCAGTATTTCTGTTCGCTTGTAATTCAACGAATCAGAAGGATCGGTGTATCAAGACCGTATCGGAGATGCAGTGGAAAAGTGAAGAGATAGACGATCCTAAAATTAATCCATCTCAATCAGGAAAACCGATTGTCATAGACATAGAGATCTATCCACCCGATGAGGAGAAGGGAATGGAAGGTCTCTTTTTAATTTGCTGGAAGTATTATGGAGCGCCGGACGATTCTATCGTAGCAATGGTCAATCCCAAAGCATACGAAGTCGAGGCGCTCTTTCAGTATATGATGATTGGATACAACATCTTAGAGTACGATGCACCATTACTTTACGGTGCAGCGATGGGATGGACTAATAGGAAGCTTTATGACACGTCTGATGCAATGATCAATAAGGACCTGCAGCCGCCAAACAAGTATCAGGCGAAAAAGATGGTCCTTTATGACGTGTACGAATACTGCAAAGCTGCCGGTGATGGGAAGAGTCTTAAGAAGTGGGAAATCGAGCTTGGAATTTCACATATGGAGATGGGAATTCCTTGGGATCAGGCTGTACCGAAGGAAATGTGGCCACAGATTATCGAGTATTGCAAGAACGACGTCATTGCAACCGAGAGAGTCTTTGACCATACCAAAGGATACAGGATGGCAAGAGATTTTCAGGTTAACTTGGTTAAAGCTCTTCATGGCGATTCGATTCAGGTATCAACGTCTGATACAGCGAACACGTTAACCAAAAGAGCTATCTTCGGTGCTAATGTGAAGCCGCAGAATGAGTTTAACTATCGCGATTTGGCAAGACCTGTAGAGTCTAAGATGTACGATTCGTATCGGGAGAAGTTTGGTCCTGATTACAAGTTTCGTGTCTGGAACGATAAAGGTCTTCCTGAAGGACGCGATTATATTCCGGGCGAAGTTTTGCCAGATGGATGGTCAATCCTGCCATTTTTCCCGGGGTATGTGTTCGACAAGTTCGCTAAGAAGGGCTTCCAGTCATGCTTTCACGAAGACTATGGCGGTGAAGGCGGAAGGACGTACAGTAAGCCTGGCGTATATGTCGATGTATGGGATGGTGATATAGCATCGCAGTATCCTCACTCAATCATGGCTGAAATGCTGTTTGGGCCGCGCTACACCAAGATATTCGCGGAAATTGTTAAGGCTCGAATCGCAGTAAAGCATAAAGACTATGAAACAGCAAGTAAGCTACTTGGCGGAGCGTTGAAGCCGTTCTTGTCTGATGAGACAGCGAAAGATCTTGCTCAGGGAATGAAGATCATAATCAATGCAGTCTATGGTCTTACTAAAGCAAGCTTCGAGAACGAATTCAGAGATCCGAGAAACGTTGACAACATAGTGGCTAAGCGTGGAAACCTGTTCATGCTCGTATTAAAAGAACAAATCGAAGCCCGGGGTTATTCAGTCGTGCATATAAAAACCGATTCGATTAAGATAGCGAACGCGACGGAAGAGATAAAGAATTTCGTTGTTGAGTTCGGCCGCGAATACGGGTACGAGTTTGAAACAGAAGGCGAATTTTTAAAGTTCGCACTCGTTAATGATGCAGCTTATGTCGCATACGACAGAAAGGAGGGCTGGATTACAAAAGCTGCCCAGTTCCAGGAGCCCTATGTCAGGAAGACGCTCTTCACGAAGGAAGAAATTCAATTCGATGATCTGTGTCAGACCTTCAACGTTCACGCCGGTAGTTTATATTTGGACAGAAACGAGAAACTTGAGTGCGTTGACGATGAACTTGAAAATGCGCAGAAAGAATATCAGAGGCATTGTCGAAAGTTCGAAAAGCATTTGAAGAAGATCTATCCTGACATAACTGACAATTGGATTACTTCGTTTCTTTGGTGCGAAGATCGAGCATTCGACTATCTTCACAATAATCCGGAATCACAAACCGAATTATATTTGTGGCAAACGCGCAAGCTGATCGACAAAGTCAACGATCTCAAGGAAAGACAGCCCAAAGGGCATAATATGCAATTCGTTGGGCGTGTTGGGAGATTCTGTCCGGTGGTAGAAGGGGCTGATGGCGGCATACTTTATCGTGTCCAGGATGGCAAGAATTATGCCGTCGGAGGCTCCTCGGGATACAGATGGCTGGAGGCAGAATACATCCGGAAGTATGGTATGGAGAGTCAAGTTGACTATTCATACTATAGAAATCTTGTGGATGACGCTAAAGAAGCCATCACGAAATTACTGAATGGCACCGACATGGATCTTGAATGGTTCGTGTCGGAGCCTAATGAAGAGGACGATTTCCTCAATATTCCTGAAGAAGAGAATAGAGAGGTAGTAATTAAGGAGACAAAAGATGCAGACAGTTGATGTAAGTACAAATAACACAATTGTTCTGGGTCGGGCTAATGAATCCGGAGACCACGATACTGTGGTCTTCGATATTAGCTCGATTCGTAGTGAACACGGAGAGGGACTCGTATCTCTCAGGTACAGGCGTGCTGCTAACGAGCCTGTATATATTCCATCCGGCGTAACAGTTGATGGCGATACCGTAACGTGGGTTCCGAGTAAGATCGACCTTGGCATCAAATCTAATTCCGGTGAGTGCGAAATCCGCTTCGAGTACGATAACGGCGTTTATATTTCTCGTACATTCCCTGTTGTGGTGCTTCAAAGCGTCGTACATGAGCCTCAGGACCTGTATGATGGATGGCTTAATGAGCTTCAGGCGTATGTCACGACAATTACTGAAGCGGACGCGATTGACTATATCGAGATGGATGAAGACCACAGGTTGATCGTTCATTTTATCGATGGCACCTCTTATACCTCACCCTCGCTTTTAGGACCTAAGGGAGATAAAGGAGAAAAAGGAGATACAGGAGATACAGGAGATACAGGTCAACAGGGAGACAAAGGAGAAAAAGGAGAAAAAGGAGACAAAGGAGAAAAAGGAGACAAAGGAGACAAAGGAGACATCGGCGAGAAAGGAGATAAAGGCGATCGCGGAGCTAAAGGCGATAAAGGAGACAAAGGAGATAGAGGCCCGCAGGGACTGAAGGGTGATAAAGGCGATACTGGCGAAAACGGAGCATCGGCATACGAGCAGGCTGTAGAAGGCGGATATACTGGAACCAAGGCAGAATTTATTGATATTTTAGGATCTATTGGGGAAAGCGATTTCGATCTCCCTGTGGCAAAAGGTAGCGGATCGAATTCGTTAGTGGTAGGCAACATAGAGACAAATAAAGCGACTAATAACTATTCAACAGCATTTGGCCATCAAACAATATCGTCAAATAAAGAATCCCATGCCGAAGGTTATAGTACGTTAGCGTCTGGAATATGTTCTCATGCCGAAGGAAACTGTATTATTAAAACGATTACTCTCACTGGGGAGAGCGGTGCAACAGCGTATAACTATGGCGATTCTTTTGACGAATGGGATGTTAAATTTATCCAAGACCGGCTGATTTCAAATCAGGCAATGGTGTTAAGTCTTAACTCGTCTGGATCAGAGTTTGATACATCCGACTATATTACCGTTACTGGAATCGACCCGGATGCATCGACAATAACGTTCAGTAAGACTCTGTCGGCAGATCAAGCAGTTACTTCACGTAAGTTTAGATTAATTTACAGAAACGTGGCATCAGCAACTACAGCTCATTCTGAAGGATCTGCTACGCTTGCCATAGATAAATATGCACATTCTGAAGGATTTGCGACAATTGCTTCTGGCGAAGGAGCGTCAGCATCAGGCTATAATACTATCGCGTCAGGAGAATATGCATCTTCTTCCGGCGTCGAAACCAAAGCTTCTGGTTCAGCGTCGCAATCAGACGGAGTAGGCACAGTCGCTAATCATTTAGCTCAGCGCGCCGGAGGTATGTATAACGTTCCTGATTCTAGCGAAGCTACAGCAGATGCACTCGGTAATTATCTTGAGATCATTGGCAACGGAACTGATGAAGATCATCGATCAAACGCCAGAACTCTTGATATTAACGGTAACGAAGTTCTTGCTGGTAAAATAACATTAGGCGCATATCCAACAAATGCTATGGATGCTGCAACTAAAGGTTATGTTGATTCTACCGTGGAGGAATCTGTTGATCCTGCATCTATCGCTCAGGCTGTCGAGGATTATCTGGATGAGCATCCGGTCGTTGTTTCAGCCGCAGTGGTTGTTTCTGTAGCTGACTATGGCGCAGTTGGCGATGGTGTGACTGATGATTCTGCGGCAGTTCAGAGCGCTATCGATGATAATTATGATGTCTATTTCGAAAGCGGAAAAACCTACTATCTTGCATCTACAGTTACGATTGATCATGACTGCAAATTGCATGGTGGGTTGAACACTACGATCAAGACCAAAACTCCGTCTGGTGGCGTAGTTAATAACGCTTTTAACGTGCAGGGAACCCTGAAAAAGACCACTACCTTGACCACAGATTATATCAGTAATGGTTCCACAGATAACAGCAATAATAGATTTACATTGTCCGACATGACTGGGATTGACATCGGCGATGTGATGGTAATCACTGCAACTGACCAGTATTATAGTTATGCACGGCAGTATTACTATCTCGGGGCAACTCTCCTGATCACAGACATCTACGATGGTCATATTTACTCCTGCGACAGTATGCCTTGGGATATCGAGAATACAGCAAATGTCAGTGTAAAGATTTACGATGCCCCGGCTGTTATATTTGAAAATCTGCATTTTGTTTCAGATCTTGATAGCAGGGGTAATTATAGGTACTTTATACTGCTTAATCATTGCAAGAATTCTGTCATAAGGGACTGCTATATGACGCAGATGGATAATGGAATCCACGTCATTGAATGCGTCAACACATTAATTGATAATGTCTCGCTATCAAAATCGAAGTGGGATAACTCGCTTCAGGGAGACGGATATGGTATCCACATCGGCTCTTGTACGAATACAGTGCTTGAACGGATCATGGCAACATGCGCCCAGCATTCTGTCACCATTTCAGGCACGATCCCCGCCATTAATACCTTTGTGAGACATTGCGAATTAACGAGCGAATGCCGTGCGCCCGGTTTTGACACACATGAAAGCGTATACAATGTTGTGGTCGAAGACTGTGTACTTGGCACGGCATGCTTAAATGGAACCGTTACGATTAATCGCTGCCGAGTTATAAATAACAGGCGACATAGCGACCAGCAACAATATGTTAGTATATACGGAAATCATAATCCGGCATGGTCGAAATACCGCATCTCAAACACGGAGTTTGAGGGAACCGGAATCATCATTCGTAGCTCATCGCCGCAGGATCCAATTCAGTCATATGATAGCGTGGTTGGTGAAGTGATATTAGAAAACTGCACTGGCGGAATCGTGGTTTATGAGCCAACGACAAATGCGACAATCCTGTCGAATACGCTGAATGAATTGTCGGTTAAGAATTGCAAAGACTTTTCATATATTATGTATGATGGAAATAATGCCATCAAAAAGCTGATAGTAGAAGATTCAACGTTTACAAATAATCGGTGGCTTTCCGACGGTAACAGCAACCACGGGCTTATTACATCCGGGATCGAGTATCTTGAGGTAATGAATGCAGATCCAATGACACATAAAGTATCTGTGGATAAAGCAGATGCGTTCGGAGCCAATTATATCCTTCCGAAAGATGTTGGGATTCAACTTTCGTCAAACAATGCGAACGCAAAATTCGTTGTATGCGGATCCAATCTTGTGTCGAATAATGCGGATGATTATGTTGTCGGATCAGTTGGTGGCCCAGATGGCGGAACCCTTTCGAGAACAAAAGATACAAGTGGAGGTGCTTCGATTTCAATTGATACAGATGGCAATCCTGTTTTTACACAGAGCGCAAGTAGCACAGCGAAGCTGTCATTCTACCCAGTTGGAATGTTTTACATCAAGGAACCCGGCAAAGTCGAATTGTCTGCAACACTTAAAAATACAGGCGGGACAAGCGGCGCATCCTTTTATCCGACGATAGCGATCGTGGACTGTGATACTGGTAAAATCATCTGGAGAGGGCAGGGAACAGCTATAACAGCATCGGTTGAGGGAACTGAAGCGTCTTGTACTAGGGGTGTTGGAAAACGAAATTGTGTCGCAATGGGATATTTCTATTGCAATTCTCCTGTTTCTGGATCGGAAACTACTTTTGAGAATCTGCAAGTGAAGTTTGTCCCGACATTTGGATCAGCACCAATTGAAAAGCCATATGAAGCAAAAAGACTGACAGGTGATGGCACAATCTTAAGTCTTGATGGCGTAAACAACATCATGTCATCCGAAGCAAATTTCAGCGTGAAATTCATCGCAGATTATGTGAACAACCCGATTGGGTTGCTTGCTAGTGGCAAGGGGGTGAGTTTCTGATGGATTACAAGATAAGTGACACTGATTTGACATCAGTCGCAAATGCGATCAGAACTAAGGGCGGGACAAACGCACCTCTGTCTTTCCCGACTGATTTCATCGATGCCATCGGAGACATTAACATAAGCGGGTCAGTCACATTAATCACTAAATCTATTTCAGCAAACGGCGTGTACGAAGCGAGTGATGATAATGCGAATGGTTATTCGGAAGTATCAGTAAATGTTCCGTCTAGGCATGTAAGGGGGACGTTTACTGGAACAGCTTCTGGCGCCATGAATGTTTCAATCCCATATACGGGGAATGGTTATCCGATACTTACTATCATAAATCCTACTGGAGGGGCGTATAATTCAGACACGGAATTCTATCAAACAGTTAAGAAATTGGCTATATGCAGTTTCGTGCTAATTAAGAATGATTTTGGCTCAACGCCAGATTATTCCACATATGGAACCCCGGAAAACGCAGGAAGTGTTCTTGTGCGATACAAAAGTAGCGATTCTGATCCAACCACATACACTGCTGGCAATGGAACACTCAATGCTGATATGCATACTACTCGTGCCGCATCCAATGCAAGCAATTCATGCGCACGTTTTATAGGTGCTAAAACGCTGTCAGTTTACATCGCAGATACATCCTATGGCTTTATGAGAGACATCGAGTATACATACGACATTGTGTACTCAGAGTAAATTGTGTCTTGTTCGTAATAGGGGTCTAATACGAACTAAATAGGTAACCAGGGTTGCTGCGTAATGTGGCAGCCCTTTTATATTTGCTTATGAAAGGAGAGACTGAGAATGGGAGATAACATCAAGAAACCTGATCATTACTGTGAGGGAAGAGAATACGAGCCGAAAGATGTGATCCGGGATTGGGGACTTAACTTCAATCTCGGATCTGCTGTTAAGTACATCAGTCGTGCCGGGCGTAAGGGAGACAAGCTGGAAGATCTTCGTAAGGCCAAGCAGTTTCTGGAGTTTGAGATTGAGGTTTTGGAAGAAGAGGAGAGGATGCCAAGGGAGTTCTTTTACAAATCTATAGACGCTCTCGACGAATGTAAGGCGAGGCTTTCGGATAAAGATAAGATGGAGCAGGAAGAGAAATCCGATATCGGTATGACATGCAAAGAAGCTGCGGAGATTGGTGATGCAATAGCTAAAGGCTTCGAGAAAGGTTTCAAAGAAGCCGAGGAGAAACATGACGAATCTGAACTTGATATATATTGCAGGGGTTTTGACGCAGGATATGATTGGGCTCATAAAGACTTAAGAAGCGTCGAAGATACATTTACAATTTCATTCAAAGTAGAGGAGGACTAATTATGAAACTGGTGAGAAGAGAATGGGTTGATGCAAGAGGAAACATCAGAGATAGCCTTTACATCAAGGGGATTCAGAAGACTGACGTCAAGTGGAGTAATATCGGTGGAAGACTTAATCCGAATGACGATCCTTCGACAAAGCCTTCACATTATTTCGATCTGGATGTGACGGATCCGGAACTTCTTGCATATCTTGTGGCAGCAGGGGTTACTGTCAAGGAGACACCGGACTATCACAATCCGGACGAGATTAACCATCGTGTGCGGTTTAAGATTTACCCGAAGACGAATCCGGTAATCCGTGTCGTGACGCCTTCAACAGGAGTGGTGACAGACCAGCCGTATGGTACCTGGGGAGAAGTCGATGCTCTGAACTACACAGAGATGAAGATCGAGTTCCACATTTTCAAGTCAGATTTTCACGGCACACACTTCATTCCGTCAGTGAGTATCCTTCAGGTTGAGGCTGACGAGGGTGTCGGTGAGACCGGTCACAGCTTCAGTAACGAGTTCTTCGGCTACTCTTCGGAGGATGAGAACGCTGTCGAGGGCGATGCGTTTGTGTAAAATTGTGAACATTCTGTGAACAAATGGGCCACTTATGGGACATTTTATGGGACACTTTTTAAAAAATATTTGTCCCATTGGGCCAAATATTTGGCCCATTGTCCCATTGGTGACTGTCGAAATGGCACAAAATGAGTCCAAAAAGGGTCAAAAAGGGCATTTTTCGCCTAAAATGGGCCAAAAATTGGGCCAAATGTGCCATTTTTTCTTATTTTTATATAATTTTTATTTTTTATTTTTATCAGAAAGAAAAGGGGTCAAAAAGTGGGCTTTTGGCCCATTGGCGTTTTGAAAGGAGATTTTTGTCGAAATGGATGGCGTAGATGAACTCCTATCCCGATTGCAGGGAAAGCAGCTTACCATACCCGATGATCTGACAGATGATCAGCTTCTTTATTGGATGCTTGGATACACAGCATGCCAGGATGCAGTGGTTGAAGTTATCAGACAGTTAAAGGAGGGCGACCGTGAAAATCGAAACAAGCAGAGAGGATACCAGGCTTAAACTTAATAAGTTTGTTCCAGCGAAAGAGTTCTGGGTTAATGGAGTTCGTGAGCCCTGCATCTCGACAGGTGTGAAAGTTCGGTTTTTGGTGGGGGGGCGAATAATGAAGAATCGCCGCTGCGTATTGATTAATATTGCTATTGAGATACTAATGACATTATTCATGTATTTCTGTGCTAATCCTCGTGAACCTGCAACGGGTCGTGTTATGATATTTCTTATAGGCCAGATGGTAACATTACTACAGATCTTAGTTTATCTAGTGACGTGTTGGGACAAATAATTATTATGCTATGATCAAACTCTACAAGCATCAAACTGATGCAATAAATGAAATGAGAAATGGCTGCGTACTCGTAGGCGGGATGGGATCGGGAAAAAGTCTGACTGCTCTCGCCTACTATTATATTAAGGTGTGCGATGGTAAACTTCGGATTGATGGAGAAACTCAGAAATCGGAAGATATGAGAAACCCTCGCAATCTTGTGATCATCACGACAGCCAAGAAACGCGATACAAATGAATGGGAGATGGATCTTGCATATCTGAATCTGCAGAAAGGAGAGAACGGTAACGGTGTTACAATTGAGATCGACTCTTGGAATAATATAAAGAAATATAAAGACCATACCGGCTGCATGTTTATATTTGACGAGCAACATATCAAAGGGAGCGGCGCTTGGGTAAAAACATTTCTCAACATAGCGAGGAAGAACCAGTGGATTCTTCTAAGCGCCACACCCGGCGATACATGGACTGATTACATTCCAGTCTTTGTGGCAAATGGTTTTTATAAGAACAAGAGTGATTTTACAAGAAGACATTGTATCTACAGCAGATTTGCAAAGTATCCGAAGATCGAGAGGTACGTAGACGAAGGGATCTTACTTAAGTATAGGCGTATGATCTTAGTTAAGATGAACTATGAGAAACATACAACCGGATACGATGTAACGATTCCCTGTGACTACGACAAAACACTATACAAAACTGTATGGCGAGATCGTTGGGATCCGTATGACAACTGTCCCATTCAGGAAACCGGTAAACTGTTCTACCTACTTAGAAAGGTGGTGAACGACGACGCTAGTAGATCCAAAGCTTTACGAGACATTATTAAGTGCCATATGCGAGTCATCGTATTTTACAATCACAAATATGAGCTCGTACAACTTAGGCGAGACTTTGATAAA
>Ga0326513_10003352_pt1 | contig 11648 bp, 14 predicted proteins | sample 2_2465_0518_D_FD_203654 | JGI IMG/M metagenome (GOLD analysis project Ga0326513, IMG submission 203654) | Bovine rumen microbial communities from UC Davis, California, United States - 2_2465_0518 | ecosystem: Host-associated > Mammals > Digestive system > Stomach > Rumen | place: USA... | reverse complement strand
GTCTCCGTCGAGTGGGACACCGTTGACAACGTCCTGGTCGGTCAGCCCTCCACGCAGGAGCAGGTGGACAGCCACCAGCTCTACGGGAAGCGGATCGCCTACACGCTGGCGATCCCCAAAGGCGACACGCACGACTGGACGGACACGCGGGTGATCCTGCCGGCGCCGTTCGCGGGCGAATACAAGACGTTCGGCCTGCCGACCGCCGGAATCGAGGAGAATATCCCGCTCGACTGGAACATCAAGGTCAATCTGGAGAGGGTGAGCTGATGCTGATCGAGACTTATGTCGTCCAATACCTCACCGACCGCGGCTACGCGGCATACGGAGAGGTCCCGCGGACGATCGGCGGCGAATTCGTCACGGTGGAAAAGGCCGGCGGCAGTCAGCCGAACCACATCGACCGGGCGACGCTCGCCGTGCAGTGCTGGGCGGACACGATGCTCAGAGCCGCTGAGCTCTCGGACGACGTCGCCGACGCGATTCGCGAGCTGGCGGAAGAGGACGCGATCTCCCGCGTCTCGGTCACGGGGCCGTATAACTACACCGACCCAAGCCGGGAGAAATACCGTTACCAGGCGGTGGCGGAGATCGTCTATTACAACGACGCGCCGGACTACGCGCCCGGCGGTTAAAAGGAGTGAAAAATCATGGCCAATACTGTCACCAATGTGACTACCGGGAAACCGAAAACCACCGGCGCGATCTGGGTGGCGCCTGTCGGCTCGACGCTGCCGACTGACGCGACGACCGCGCTCGACGCGGCGTTCAAATGCCTGGGCTACGCCAGCGAGGACGGCGTGACCAACGCCAACAGCCCGGACACCGACACGGTCAAGGCGTGGGGCGGCGACACGGTGCTGACGCCCGTCAATGGCAAGGACGACACCTGGTCGTTTACCCTGATCGAGGCTCTCAACGCCGACGTCCTGAAATTCGTCTACGGCAGCGCGAACGTCTCCGGCACGCTCTCGACCGGGCTCACGGTCTCGGCGAACAGCAACGACACGGACGACGTGGCGCTGGTCATCGAGATGGTGCTGCGCGGCGGCGCTGTCAAGCGCGTGGTGCTGCCGATCTGTCATGTGACCGAGGTCGGCGAGGTCAGCTACACCGACGCAGACGCGGTCGGCTACGAGACCACCGTCACGGCGCAGCCGGACAGCGCGGGGAACACTCACTACGAGTACATCCTCAAAACTTGACCTATGAGACAGGGGTCCGGCAGCAGCCAGACCCCTGCGAATGCTGAAAGGAGAGAACCATGGCACCACCAGAGAAGAAGCGTCTGATCGACGGCTTCGACTACTCGATTAAGACTGAATCGCTCGACGACTATGAATTGATGGTCGACCTGGCGAAAGCTCAAAAAGGCGCATACGACACACTTCCCGATTGCATTTCGAGGTTGATCGGGGCCGATGGCGAAAAGGCCTTGCGTGAACATCTGCGGAAAAACGGGAAGGTCAGCTTTTTGGAAATGCTTACGGCACTTAATGAGTTGATTGAAAAAGCCGGTAAAAAAAACTAATGGTGCTGGCAGTCGTCCAGTATCGATACCCAGACGAACTGACAGCGGATCTCGCGCAATACTACCACATTTTTGATTTTACGCAGCACCCCCCGGGGCTGGTGGCGACGCTCACCGAGCAGCTGCCGGACGACAGCCGCGTCAAGCGGAGGCTCGCCGGGCTCGGGTGCTCGCGGCTGGAATTTCTGACGGCGCTCGCCGTCGACCGGCTGTCTCTGCTGGTCTGGGCGCAGACCAAGGACGGCCAGAAGGGACGGAACAGGCCGCGATCCATCGCGCAGGCGCTCATGGGCGGCGACGATCCGGATCAGAAGACGGAGATCTTCGACAGCCCTGCAGATTTTGAGGAGACCCGCGCCGCGCTGATCGCGCAGGCGCAGAACGGAGGGGATTAACACGCAGAACTACATCATCATCAACGGGAAACCGAGCTATGAGATCCCCGGTCTCATCATCTGCACGGTGCCGCCGGTGACGAAGCCAGCGAAAAAGCTGGAGACGCTGTCGATCCCCGGCGCCAACGGGGACATCGTCACCAGCGAGGGCGGCTATGAGCCATACGACCGGAAATTCACGGTCGGCGTCTCCCGGTCGCTCGGCGATCTGGAACAGATCGTCCAATACCTGGAGCAGGACGGCTCCTGGGTGTGGTCCAACGAGCCGGACAAGATCTACACGGCGCGGCAGACGGCGCGGTTCGATTTCGCGCGGATGGCGCGGCACTATAAGACGGACATCACCGTCACGGTGCAGCCCATCAAGCGCGGCATCCTGCCGCCGGTCTTGTATTCGGACTGGACAGCCGAATACGACGCGAAGCTTTACCTCCCAAACGACGGAAACACGCGGAGCGAACCGTCCTACTCGTTTGAGCTGCAGAGCGCTCCGGCGTGGTTTATCCTCTGGACGTCCGAGGGGTCGCACCAGATCGTCGTCGGACCGCGGTCGGAGTACAATAATTTGAAAATCACGCTGGACACCGCGACCGGGAACGCTACCGGGACGCTCGTCTACACAGACGACACGACGCGCACCGGCTATCTGACCGACCTGGTAGAGGTGCGAAACGTGGAGACGCGGCAGTATGAAGACATCACGGCGCTTCGGCTTCCCGCCGGCGGCGAACCGGCATACATCAAACAGGTCGAGCCGCCGCCCGGCGAATCCAGCAGCGTCGCATTCGGCGTGAGCGCCAGCGACACGACGGCTTATATCTGACATCAACGAGGTGAGAGAACATGATTAACGATCCCAACGAGCTCATCGCGAGGCTCTACCCGGTCAACGCCGGATCCGGCGGCGAGATGGTGCCGGCAGACGGGTCTGTCACGACGCCGAAGCTGGCATCCGATGTGCGGAACCTGATCGACGGAAAGGCGGAAGCGTTCGACGCTCTGAGCGGCGGCACAGCGTCCTCGACCAACACCGCGCCGGGGACGACCTACGTCCGCGACATCAAATGGCTGATGCTCGGTGATTCGCTCACCGATCTCTATAACAGACAGCAGAACTATCCTTACTGGATTAAATATCGAAGCCCTTGGCTCACAGTCGCCAATATGGGCATCGGCGGCTCACTCGTCTGCTGGGATCGCGATAACAGCGTGAACGGTCGGCAGGTCGTCAACATCGTCCATCAGGCGCTCAAAACGGAAGCGACCGCGAGCAGCCCGGATGTGATCACGATCTTCGCCGGCGTCAACGACTACATCTGGGGCGTCCCGCTCGGGACGATGGAGGATATTTACAATCTTTCCAGCTATGACCCGACAGCGGTCGTCCAGACGGCGTCCGGTCATGCCGGGCTGCCGAGCAACAAGGGCACTTTCTATCAGGCGTACAGCTACCTGATCAAGACGATCAAACAGAACTACGGCTCGACGCCCATCGTCGCATTTACGCCGCTGGCCGGAGACGACGCCAGCGGGACGAAGATCGACCACAGCTACGGCCACACAATCGGCGACTTCCAGGACGCCGTCAAGGCGGTCTGCGGCTACTGGGGCGTGCCCTGCTGCGACCTCGGGCGCGAGAGCATCATCACGCAGCGATCCGCCGCGGATAAGGCCGTTTATTTCCTTGACGCAACCCACCCCAACGGAAACGGCTCGCTCGTGCTGTCGCGCATCATTGAGGCCAAGGTGCGGCAGACGCTCCACATGATCGGGAAGGATCTGTGACCATGATCAGGAGATACGCGATCCGCACCGACACAGCGGAGCACTGGAACGCGTGGAACCCCACGCTGCGCCCCGGCGAGCCGGGCTACGACATCACGAATAAGATCATCAAGGTCGGCGACGGCGCCACGCCCTGGCGCTCGCTGCCTTACATCACGGAGGCGAAAGGATGAAGACGAAAGCAGTCCAACTCCAGTTCCGTTCCGGTACAGCGTCGGCGCTTCGGAACGCGTCCGCGCCGTTCGCGGTAGGCGAACCGGTCTACGCGACCGACGCTAAGATCCTCAAGATCGGCGACGGTTCCCACGGCTGGGACGCGCTCCCGGCGATGGGCGCGACCGCGGAGCACTATGCCCTCCGCGGCGAAGTCACCGGCGACGGCGGGCAGGAGCTGGTGATCAATGTCGGCGCCGCAGACATCAAGGAGATCTTCGTCGGCGCAGCCGCGACCGGCATTATCAACGTCCCCGTCGGATCGCTGCTGACCGGCTATGTCAATTTCGGCACCGGCGACAAGTTCCTCAACTACATGGGTGCCGACGCCTACTACCTCGGCAGCTATCTCAACAACCACAATTTGCAGGCGACCAAGACGCTGGTCTCCGGCAACTATATCGTAAAGCTGAAATTCTACTCATCCAGCCAGCCGACCTACGCGCGATGGGTCAACGGCATGAAATACTATTGGGCCGCCGTGCCGACAGCGGCACAGCCCGGCGGAGGCGGTGGATACGAAAACTACTACAGCGTCGAGAAGACGCCGAGCAGCACGACGAGCCTTGAGATCGACGGGATCGGATTTGAACCGAAACGCGCTATCATCATCAAGAAAACCGGACAGGGGACGCCATCGAGCATGGAGCCGTTGACGATTTTCTACTACGACGACGTAACCCAGCAGCCCAGCGCCATTCAGCCGGGGCAGGCCTACGTGATGTACATCAACGGCTCTGGCGCGTGGACGAGCTCCACCATCGGCGCTGCCGCCGGTGCAGGGACGCTGCAGCTCGACATCACCAACGCGCTTGCGTTTAAAACGACGAGCACATACGTTTGCTCATTCTATGGCTGATCGAAGGGGGCGAGAACATGACACACATCATGCAGGGAGACGCGTGCCCGCTGATCTTTGAGGTGCGCGACGAAGACGACGCGCTCATCACCGCGGGGGACGTGGACGTGCTGGAGTTCTGCGTCGGCTCCATCCGGAAGACCACGCCGGTCATCACCTACGCGGACGGCGCCTGGACGATGCCTCTGACGCAGACCGAGACGCTGGCGCTAAAACCGGGCATCACGCCCATCCAGTGCCGCGTCAAGCTGCCGAGCGGCGACGTGTACGGCTGGCGCGACTGCCTGATGGTGGACGTGGAAGGCTCGATCTCTCAGGAGGTGCTCTGATGGACGCGATCAAAGTCAAACTCATCGGTCTGTCCCGCGGCGGAGGCGGTAACCTCCAGCCGGACAAGACCGCGACGCCAACCAAGCAGGAGCAGACCGTCCGGCCGGATCCCGGCTACGACGGCCTGCGGCAGGTGACCGTCGAGGCGATCCCCGATCAGTTCGCCGATGTCTCAGGCGTCGACGCCGGCGCCGGAGATGTACGCGTCGGGAAGGTGATCGTCGGCTCAGACGGCGAGACCATCACCGGCACGATGCCGCCGCAGAAGCCGGAAGAGATCGGGTACGCCACCCCGACCGAGCAGGCGCAGACGGTCACACCGACCGCCGGCAGCGTCTTCTCGGCGTTTGAGGTCGACGCGATCCCGAGCGAATACGCTGACGTGAGCGGCGTCGACGCGACAGCTGCCGACGTACGGACCGGGAAGATCATCGTCGACGCGCAGGGCGACACGATCACCGGCGAGATGGAGCCGCAGAAGCCCGAGCAGAGCAAGAGCGTAGTGCCTACAGTTAGTAGTCAGTTGGTCACGCCGGACCCCGGCTACGCTCTCTCCCGGGTGGACGTTGGCGCGATCCCGTCGGAGTACGCGGACGTCAGCGACGTCACCGCGACCGCCGGGACGGTGCTCACCGGGTCGGATTTTGTGGACGCCTCAGGCACGCTCGTCCACGGCGCCTGCGACTACGACGCGGACACATCCGACGCGGACGCGACAGCCGGACAGATCGAGGCAGGGGCGACGGCTTATGTCGGCGGCGCGAAGGTGACCGGCACGATGCCCGTCAGGAGCGCAGACGTTGAGATCAGCGACCTGTCGCCGGTGGCGATTCCGGCAGGGTCGTATGACGGAGCGACGGCGAGCGCGAAATTGAGTTCAGCGGCGGCGGCGGCTGTGGTGGCTTCCAACATCCGACAGGGAGCGGAGATTCTCGGTGTGCAAGGGAGCTATCAGGGAGCGGATACGCTTGGGCAGTATTTTGACGACACGCTGACGAGCGTTGAGAATGATTCTGTTACATCTTTGATCGCGTCGATGTTTGCCTTTAAATCCTCGCTTATTAGCGCGCAGTTCCCGGCGGCAACATCAATCGGAGCTTATTGTTTCCGTGGGTGTGTGAATCTTGAAGAGGTAGACATACACAGTTGTACGAATCTTGGTGACAGCTCGTTTTGGCAATGCAAAATCGAGGAAATCAATATTCCATTGATAACGCGAATCTCGACTGGTGCATTCCAAAATTGCACCCGTCTGGCAACAGTGGTGAACTCATCGTTGACTCAAATTGGGAGTGGATCGTTCACGGGCTGCTCAAATCTCAAAAACATCGATGTCGGACTTGTCACGATAATTGGCAACGGATCGTTTTCCGGCTGTTCGTCGTTGCCGGAAACAATGTCGTTTCCGAGGCTAACATCAATGGCGCAGGGAAACCCGTCGATATTTAACGGGTCGAGTGTAAAACATTTCGCAATGCCTGTATATGTTTCAACTCAAAATTATGTCGCAAACGGCGCGCCGTTTCGTTTCAGCAACGCAGAGTCTATTGATTTTGGTGCAATTACAAATATTGGGACATATACGTTCGCAGACGCGACGCATTTGACCGACGTCATCATCCGCACGGGGTCGGCGGCAACGCTTGGAAATATCAACGCATTCAACAACACGCCTTTCGCGTCGAACGGCACAGGCGGAACGCTGTATTGTCCGCAAAGCCTGATCTCGCAGTACGAGCAAGCCACAAACTGGAGCGTGATCCTTGCTTACGCCAACAATCAAATCTTACCCATTGAGGGCAGTCCTTACGAGGTGACGACATGATTAGACAGGAGCAGTTGACCATCGGCGGACGTGATTTCATCCGCACGTACAGTGACGCAGGGCGGTACGTCGTGAGCGACGAGACAGGGGTCGAATACACCGAAGCCTACGACCCGGCGGAGCTTGGACGCACTTATCACGAGGGCGACGTGATCCCAGTCGAGCCGGAGCCGGATGAGGACTATCTGGATGCGCCGGCTAACGGCGTGGAAATTTGACGACAGTGAGGTGAGACCAAATGGCTGACGGACCGAATATCGCTAACGCATATGTGCAGCTGATCCCCACGATGGAGGGCGCACAGGCGCAGATCACCAAGGAGCTGGGCGGCGAAGAGGCCGGCACCGAGGCCGGGAACAAGATCGGCAGCGCAATCAAAAAAGCCATCGCTGCCGCCGGGATCGGCCTCGCCATCAAGGCCGCGGTCGACGCCGGGAAGAAGGCATGGGAAAACATCAACGCCGTCGCGGAGTATGGCGATCAGATCGATAAAACCTCGCAGAAGGTCGGCCTCTCGACGGAAGCCTATCAGCGCTGGGACTACGCGATGCAGATCAGCGGCTCCAGCATGGCGGACTGCACGGTCGGCCTCAAAACGCTGACCAACACCTACGACGACGCGATCAACGGCACGGACACCGCCGTCGCCAAATTCGACCGGCTTGGGCTGTCCATGGACGACCTCGCCGGGAAGAGCCGCGAGGAGATCTTCGCGACCGTCGTCCAAAGCCTACAGAACGTCACCGACGAGACCGAGAAGGCCGCGCTGGCGAATGACTTTTTCGGAAAATCAGGCCAAAACCTGATGCCGATGTTTAATATGACCAACGAGCAGCTGGCGGCGACCATGGCCGAGGCTGACGAGTACGGCATGGTCATGTCGGAGGACGCCGTCAAGGCGGCTGCCGCCTTTGAGGACAGCTTGACCAAAATGAAAGGGACGGCCAACGGCATCAAAAACCGGGTTTTCGGGGCGCTCATGCCGGCGGTCACCTCCATCATGGACGGCCTCTCCGACAGCATGGCCGGATTTGAGGGCGGCACCGAGAAGATCAGCAGCGGGATCAACGATCTGGTCGGCCAGATCACCGAAAAAATCCCCTACGCGCTCGATATCCTCGCCGGGATCATCCCGGACGTGGTGGGCGGTCTCGCGACCGCGATCACCTCGCTCGACTGGGGCTCCATCGCCAACAGCCTGATGGAGGCGGTCAACGGTCTGCTGGAGGCCGCGGTAACCGCGCTGCCGCAGCTGGCGACTGTCGCCATGACCCTGCTCAGCGGTCTGGTGACCGGTCTCGCCAAGGCCGCGCCCACGCTGCTGCCTATGGCGACCGAGGCGATCCTCGGGACGATCCAGGCGCTTTTTGACAACGCGCCGGCACTGGTCAAGGCGGCGATCCTCCTGCTCAACGGTCTGATCGACGGCATCCTCAAGATGGTCGAGGTGCTCCTGAGCCCGTCCGGGCAGGCGACGCTTGAGAGCATCATCAACGCGATTGGTGAAGCCGTCCCGATGCTGATCGAAGCCGCGTTTTCGATCCTCGAAAAATTGCTAACTTATCTGATCGACAACATCGACACGCTGCTTCCTGCAGCGATCCAGATGGTCATGACCATCATCCAGGGCATCGGCTCGTCACTCGGGAAGATCCTCAAAGCAGCGGTGGAGCTGCTCGGGAAATTCCTCAAAGGGCTCGCCGACCCGGTGATGCTTGGGAAAATCCTCAATGCAGGCGTGACCGTGGTCAACGAGATGATCAGCGGCGTCTGGTCTATGCTGGGCGGTCTCTGGGACGCGGGCATGGACATCGTTCGGGGTATCTGGAGCGGCATCAGCAGCGGCTTCGGGTGGATCAAGGACATGATTTCCGGATGGGTCGGAAACGTGCTCGATTTCATCAAGGGCCTCTTTGGCATCGGCTCGCCGTCCAAAGTGATGGCCGATCAGGTCGGCCAGTGGCTTCCCGCCGGTCTGGCGGAGGGGATCGTGGACAACTCCGGCATCATCGACGACGCCTGGGGCGAGGTCACGGACGACATGACCGCCACCGCCCGCGTCGATATGATCGCCGGATCCGCGCGGATCGGACAGCTGCAAAGCGCCCAGCTCGCGCAGACGGCGCGGACGATGACGCCAGAACAGTTCGCCGAGGCGGTCGCCCGCGCGCTATTGGGCGTCAAAGTGGAGCTGGACGGCAGAGAGGCCGGCGCTTTCGTCCGGAAAACCGTGCTCGACGCTGTCTACTATTAACGGAGGGACGCCATGAACAACACTGACATCTGTCTGGACGCCAGAGAGCTGGCGACGACAGTCTCCGACCGGCTCGCGTTCGCATTCCGGGCGCAGTGCCCGTGGGTGGTGAGCGCGGCAGAGGTCAACATCATCGACGACGGCGAAACGGTCGTCAGCGCGTCGACCACCTCCGGCGGGGTCAGCATCACCAACAGCGACGGCTATGTCGCCGGCACGTGCTATCTGACATCGCAGCGCATGAGCGCTCTGTCTCGGGGCTACTACCAGTACGCTCTGTACCTGACGGTCGAGGTCGACGGGACCAACCGCCGGGTGCTGGCGGCAGGCGGGCGGCTGCGCGTCGAGGACGACCATCTGCCGCGGGCGTTCCTCGGCGTCCGGAGCGACCTCTTCTCGCTCAACCGGCGCGACCTCGAGGTCCGCCAGGGCACGATGCTGCGCCTGCGGATCCAGGCGGTCAGCGACGCCAGCCGGATCGGCGGCATGCTCCATGTGCGCACACCGGCAGGCGCCTGGAGCTCCCACGCCTCGACCGACCTCGGCGACGGGATGTACGCGCTGACGCTGACGCCGGAGGAGACTGCGGCGATGGCCGCCGGTCGCTACTCCTACTACGTCACCGTCCATGACTACGGCCGCACCGAGTACGCCACAGTCGCCAAGGGTCTGCTTTGGGTGCAACCCGGGGAGGGGATCGGATGAATCTGCTCGGCGTTTACCCGGCGACGGCGCGGACGATCAACGATCCAGCGGCGCGGATGATCGAGGTCTTCAGCGCACATGTCAACCACGAGGAGGGCGGCGCCTGGGAGCTGACGTTTACCATGAGCGCCCACGACCTGGACGCGCTCGACTGCCTCGCGGATCAGTGTGTTTTCGCCGCACCCACGCCCGAGGGGATGCAGCCGTTCCGGCTGCGCTACGTCGAGCGGGACGGCGACATCGTCACGGTCCGGGCGCCGCACGTCTATTTCGACGCGGACGGCGTGCTGATCTACAAAGCCGTGCTCGAAAAGCTCGGCGACCAGGATCGCACGATCTGGGACGCGATCGACGTCCTGCGGCGTCAAACTTATACGGTATACTCGCCGACGCCGGCGCAGAACCCGAACCCCGATCCGCAAAACCCGAACGGGCTGCCGTGGACGCTGATCACAGACGGCACGGTCACCACGCGCAGCACGTTCCGGTTCCAGCTGTTCAGCCTGACTGAGGCGATGGAACTGGTCGCGGAGCGGTGGAGCTGCTACATCAAACCGAGCGGCTTTGGCGTCGTGCTGACCGGCAACCGCGGCAGCCAAACCGGCTACGCGATCCGGTACGGCGTCAACATGACGCGAGCGACCGTTTCATACGACTGGAGTACAGTCGCGACCGCCATTTTTCCAACCGGCGAGAACGAGGCTTACTACTATCCTCCGTCTCACGCGATCCCGTTTCCGCAGTACGCAATCGCCCACCTCTACCATCGCGAATACCAAACCGGAATAACTCGCGAAATGGTGCGGGAGGAATACCCGGAAGCGACGGATGAGCAAATTGAAAGCATAATGAGAAACATGATCGCGTTGGAAGCCGCCAACATGGCGGACATCGACGTCGACACGCACTCGACGCCCTCCGTCAACTACACCATAGAGGGCTACGTCGACGCGAACACGCAGATCCGCACAGGCGACACCGTGCGGTGCGTCGACCCGCGCTACGACCTGGACCTGACGGCGGCCTGCATCGCCTATGATTACAACGTCATCACCGAGACTTACGACAGCATACAATTCGGAGATTTTCAGCGATCCCTCAGATCGCTGCGTCCGAAAAATTAAGGGAGGAGATCATCATGGCAAAAACACCGACCGCGTGGGGCATCGACGTCTCAGGCTGGCAGGGCACCATCGACTGGAGCCGCGTCAAGGCGACCGGCTGCGGGTTTGCAGTGCTCAAGATGGGGAATATTTACAACAGCGATTCCGGCGTCGATCTGGAATCGAACTTCCGACGGAACGTCTCCGAGTGTGAGCGCGTGGGGATGCCCTACGGCATATACGTCTACACCTACGTGCGGACGCCTGCGCAGATGCGCATCTGCATGCCGGCTGTGGCCGCGGAGCTCAAACGCACCTGTCACCAGATGGACGCGATCCCGTGCTATCTCGACGTAGAGGAGCAGGCCGTCGTCGCCGGCGGGAACCGCAACACGCTCGAGATGGTCAAGGTCTTCTGCGAGGCTGTCGAGGGCGCGGGCTTCCGTGCCGGCGTTTACACGGGCGCGTGGTGGTGGAAGGCGTATATGCCGGACACCTGGTACGACACCAAGGCCAAGTGGGTCGCCGACTGGTCGAGCAGCTGCGACTGCGACCGTCCCTACGGGATGTGGCAGTACGCCGAGACCGGCCGCGTCGACGGGATCAGCGGGCAGGTCGATCATAATTTCGCATATTTTGACGTGACAG
>Ga0326513_10003351_pt1 | contig 11656 bp, 16 predicted proteins | sample 2_2465_0518_D_FD_203654 | JGI IMG/M metagenome (GOLD analysis project Ga0326513, IMG submission 203654) | Bovine rumen microbial communities from UC Davis, California, United States - 2_2465_0518 | ecosystem: Host-associated > Mammals > Digestive system > Stomach > Rumen | place: USA... | reverse complement strand
TCTATAATCACGCAAGCGCAATAACGCGCGCGGTCAGGTGGCGAACCTGGCAAACCAACAATATAATGAGGTGAAATAATGAGTATATGGGCATATGATTTAATGAGGGTTGACGGCTCGGTTAGAGTTTACACCAGGATACAAAACGAATATACAGGGCAAATAACCGACGGCATACGCGATATATTTACAGATAAGAATGGAAAAAAATATTTTCGCGCAGACCATCAGCAAATTTACATTGATAAAGATTATACAAATTTTGTAGATCATGAAAACCAGGTTAAAGCGGCATTAGATTTCTATAACAAATATAAAGGGGTGTATACCATATGAATTATACCGATACCGATAAAATACAAACTACATTAATAAAGCAAATTGATAATTTACATATCGAAACACGGCCGATCAGCCCCGAACAGGAAACGAAATTTCTATATTATAATATGGCCGTTGATGATTGTTTAAAGGTGGTACGGAGGTACCTGGAAAGCGTGGCGAAATGATACCCGACGGCAAATCATATTTAATTCGTTGTATGTATTACGATAGTGTACCGGACGCACATTTTATTGATTTTTTGGGATTTAAGTTAACGGCCAGCGATTTATCAAATATTAAGTTACATAATAAACGGTTTATTAACGGCATTGAATTTCATTATATAGCCCCGGACGTTGTTATATACCTGGGTAGTCGTAAATACGTTGTGGCTACATTAGATACAAATTATAATGAATGGTATTTATACAAATGGGACGACAGACGGAATAATATTAATTTAATAAAAGTGGTATAATTACCATATCCCACGCGCAAAGGTGCGCCCCAGATACACGGTTGTTACGCTATATACTCAGTATAGCGGTATCCGTTCAACTCGGATTTAGTACGGGCGGCGGTTCAAATCCGCCGGTGGGGTTCGGCAATAACGCCGTATAAAATTGTATTCCGGCACAAGGCCGGGGAAAGTGAGTATTTTTATGAAATGGTCTGAAATGTTTTCAAAATCAAGTTTTATCGATCTGTCGGGCAAGGAACAGATTAGCATTAAGGATTTGCTTGCAATTAGGGACGTTATTACCATAACTGATTTTTCGTTTGCTAAAACCAGTAATGGTGATACCGCTATCGTATGTTATAAGGAAAGCGAAAATAATTTCTTTTTCGCGCCTACTGTTCTTACAACAATGTTGCACGCGATCAATGACAACCCCGACGCGCTGGAAAAGTTTAAGGCCGAGGGGCTGACAGTTTCCATACAGGAAACAAAAAATAAAAAGGGTAACCGTACGTATTTCAATTTTACGCCGGTTGACTAATTTATAAACAATATATCACGGTTAGGGCGTACCATTGTGTACGCCCTTTACAAGTAAAGGGGGATTTATGGCAAGAGAAGTAACAGCCAGCGAAAAATTAAGGGTAATATACCAGGTTAATAAACGCTTATACCGTTTACAAAAATCTGGCATAGCCGAAACGTCCAGCGCATACGAAAACGCATTAGCTGTGATACAACGCGGCGAGAAAAAACAAAATAAACAGCGTTTAACCGTTACTAAAAATCCGCAACGCTTACAAGAACAATACATGAAAGCGCTTGAAATAATGGGAAGTGGCGAATATGAGGATTTGAGCAAAGCGGAAATTAAGCGCAAAATACAAGAACAGCAACGCGAGGAACGCCGCCGGCGTGATCGTGAGGGCGAATTATGGGGCGATAGCGATATAAAACGCCGTGATACATTTGATGATCGTTACGGCATTACTGATGTTGATTACGCTATGTATAATTTTTTTAAATCGACCGAATGGAAACGATTAAAAGAGTCGTTAGGAAGTGATACGGCGATCAGAACGATTGCACCGGCCGTGAACGCTGGATTATCTACAAGCCAGTTACGCAAAATGACTAATGAATATTTAGCAGGGTCGGAAAATGATGATAAATATTATCAAAATAAATTCGCTGATGTTGTTGCAAAATGGGAAAACAAATATAAATGATTTACTATAAAAACGCCGATTTTAATTTAATACCGGATTTAAAAAAATCTAAGGGGCGTTTTTTCGATAACAATATTTATACATTCGATATTGAAACAACCAGCATTTTGTTAAATCCGGAAACCGGGCAATATATGTTATATGATTTAACCAGGCCGCCCGAATATTACGAAAAATGGGAAAAATATGGATATATGTATATATGGCAATTTTCCATTAATGATTATGTAGTATACGGGCGTACCTGGGACGAATTTATAGAATTTATTACAGTATTAAAAAAAATTTATTTTGGCCGTAAAATTATCTATATCCATAACGCCGCGTTCGAATTTCAATTCTTTAAACATTTATTCAATGATTTACAAATATTTGCACGTACTAACCATAAAATCATAACGGCGCGTTCGGACGAATATAATATAGAATTCCGGTGTAGTCTGTTTTTAACTAATATGAAGTTGGACAGCCTACAAAAAAATTATAATTTGCCCGTCGGTAAAAAATCCGGTGATCTGGATTATAACCAAATAAGGCATAGCAAAACAAAATTAACGCCCCAGGAATTACAATATTGTGAATATGATTGTTTGGTTGTATATGAGTTAATAAAGAAAAAACGCGCGCAATATGGAACGGTCGAAAAAATACCATTAACACAAACAGGTGAATTGCGGCGCGAATGTCAAAAAATGTATCGTAATGATTACGCGTTTAAAGGCTGGTTACAAAAACAATTAATAACCGATATAAAATTATTACAATGGTTGTTAAATGCTTTTATGGGCGGTTACGTACACGCTAACGCGGCATATGCTAACCGGGTTATGTTTGATATTGACAGTTACGATATTGCCAGTAGTTACCCGGCGGCACAAACAGCGGAATTATACCCGATTAGTGCGCCGTTTGAAATGTCGCCCGATTTTACCATTGATGATATGTTAAATGACACAAAGCGGTTATTTGTAACCGAAATCACGTTTTATAATATCCGGTCAACGTGTCAATCAAGTATTTTATCATCAAGTAAATGTCGCGACGTTTATCACATGCGTTCTGATAATGGGCGCGTGCGCGCGTGTGATAAACTGACAGTTACGTTAACAAGCGTTGATTTAGTATCAATCAGTAAATTTTATACATGGGATAACTACGAAATAATAAAAACCGTTGGATTTTTCGCCGGTTACCTGGATAAAAAATTTATTGACTATATATGGACGTTATACGAGGGGAAAACGGCGTTAAAAGGCATTCCCGAATATGACGAATTATATAAACAGATGAAACAATTTATCAATGCGTGCTATGGAATGAGCGTAACAAACTTAATAACTGATGAGGTTAATTACAACCAGGTTACAAAACAATTTGATGAACCTATAAGGTTAACCGAAAAAACAGCGCAAGAAAAATTAGATAAAATCAATAATAATCGCAATACATTTTTAAACCAGGTATGGGGCATTTTTATAACGGCGTACGCCCGTAAAAATTTATTCACCTGTATGTATGAAATTGAGGAACGCGCAAAACAAACAAATTATAGTTGCGGCATTGTTTATTGCGATACCGACAGTATTAAATGTTTTGGTGATGTTGCCGACATATTCGAAAATTATAATAAACAAATCGACGAAAAATTAAAACGTACCGCCGATAAACTGGGGCTTGACTATGAAAAAACCAGGCCGAAAACCAAAAACGGAATACAAAAACCGTTAGGCCGGTACGAATACGAGGGGCGTTATAATCGTTTTAAAACACTGGGCGCTAAAAAATACATAGTGGAAGAAAACGGCGAATTACATTTAACATTGTCGGGTGTAGCTAAATCGGGTGTAACAGCGTTAAAAGATATTGACGATTTTAAAAAAGGTTTTCTATTCGATTACCAGCATAGCGGAAAAAAATTATTATATTACGGTGAAAACCAGCCCGATATTAACGTTATTGATTTAAACGGCGTACCAGGTACGTTAACCGGTAAATCGGGCATATGTCTGACACCTTGTCAGTATAAATTAGGCATAACACCCGAATATTTTGCATATCTGGAAGATACGCAAAATGATTTTAGAACGTTACACGGTCTTGAAAATATATGAGGTGATGATATGCACATTTGGTTTGAATTAATGGCACTATGGTGGAATATTGAAATATGGGTGTATAGTCTGATACACAGATTATACGGGTTTTTTAAATTTGTTGATGAAATAATAAGGGGGTTATGGAATGGCTAAACAGCGATATTACAGGCTTGAAAAATTAAACGATACTATACCGGCCGATTATCACATATTACTGGGTGAACGGTCGAACGGTAAATCATACGCCGTAAAAGAACGCGCTTTAATTCGTGCATGGAACGAACCGGAAAAAAATAAATTTATGTTAATGCGCCGGTGGGGCATGGAATTAAAGGCGGCATACGTTGAACAATATTTCACCGACGCACAGATCACCGCTATAACGGGCGGCGCTTGTAATTGTGTTGTGGCGCACGCCGGTAAAATCTACGTTGCGAAATACAACGAGGAAACGCGCAAAAATGAACGCGTCGCGGTAGTCGGTTATTATCGCGATCTAATGGGCGAACAGCATTTTGTTAGCCAAAATTTTGACGACGTAGATATGATTATATTCGAGGAATTTATTTCACGTGATTATTATTTACCGGACGAATGTAATAAATTACAAAATTTTGTATCTACCGTGGCCAGGCGGCGACACATTGATGTGTATATGGTCGGTAATACAATTAGCCGCGTATGTCCGTATTTTAACGACTGGGGATTAGTTAACATACCCAAACAGAAACAAGGCACAATAGATACATATAAGTTAAAAACCGACCAGGTAGACGAGGAAACAGGCGAACCGGTAATTATAACGATAACGGTTGAATATTGCGAAAACAGCGGTAATAATAGCAAAATGTTTTTCGGCGCTAAATCCGGAATGATTACGGGCGGGGCATGGCAAGTAACAGCGCGGCCACATTTACAAGGGCGATTAGCTGATTACACAATAATGCACGAATTAATATTTGTTTGTAAATCGTTTAAATTTAGAATGTTTTTCTTGCAACCTAAATCCGGCGGATTGCCTGTTTGGTACGTTGAACCATACAATTATAATATTTACAATGATGTAAAATTTAAAAATAAACGTTTTGTAGTGGATAAATTCGAAACGGGGCTACACATTAACAGCGATTTAATAACCGTGGGATTTACACCGTTTAACGACCAGGAAAAAACAGCATTTTGTTATTTTGAGCGTATGTGTTTCGCCGATAATTTAACCGGTTCAGATTATGACGCGTGCATAAAAGCATTGACAAAATAAATAACATTTTATATTTTATAGGTAGGTGGAAAACCTACCTATTTTATATGATTATGAAAGTGAGGTTAATTTATGGAAAGTATCGAAATGCTGGCCGGCAATATTCCCGAACCCAAGGAAGATACAAACAAGGAAAGCGCGGAAGTTTTAAAGGCGCTTTACGAGGTGGGGGAAAAGATCACCGGCGTAATTACGAAACTGTCGGAAATGTCCGATAAAATGAACACTATTAACGAGGAAAACAAGGATACCGAGGATACCGAGGATACCGAGGATACCGAGGATACCGGCGCAAATGAAAGTGAGGAATAATTATGAATGTAAAACAGGTATATGCAATACTTAATGATGTTGTTGCGGAAAGTCTGGGAAAAAAGGCGTTTGCGGTTAAAGATACCGCCGATATCGTATCTATCGGTAATGAGGTGCTTTCATCAAGTACCAGCACCGATAAATTCCTGGGCGTCCTGGTAGACCGTATCGGCCGCACTATTATTAGTAACAGGGCGTACACCGGAAATGTAAAAGCGCTCATTAACGACGCTTTCACATTCGGGGCAATTTTACAGAAAATTTATGTTGCACCTATGGACGCGGTAGAAAATCCCCAGTGGAATTTAACAGCTGGCGTTAGCGTAGATCAGTACGTAATAACAAAGCCTACCGTTAATCAGAAACTTTTTAATAAAATTTCTACATGGGAAATTGACGTTACTATCCCAGATAATACCCTTAAATCAGCGTTTACCGGTGAAAGTGCTATGGCGGCATTTATTGACGGCGTATTTACCGCTATCCGCAACAGCATGAATAAACAGCTTGAAAGCATGGCAAACCTTGCATATGCTACCGCGGCCGCAATGTCTATTGTACACGCAAAAGTTAACAACGGTATTACCGCTATTGATTTGCTTGCACCCTATAACGCTATGGCCGGTACGTCCATTACAGCCGACGCCGCATACCATTCAAGCGATTTTACCAAATTTGCAACCAGGTATATTAACCTTGTGATTAAGAGACTGGGCGAAATGTCAACACAGTATAACACCGAGGGCTATGCAAGGTTTACACCGGCTGACCGTATGCGCGTTATTTTCCTGGCTGATTTTGAGGCGTCCGTTGCGTCATATCTTGAGGCTGATACATTCCATGATGAATATTTGAAGATACCCCAGCACGACACCGTTGTAAGTTGGCAGGGCAATGCAAATACCGACAGTAGCGCAATAAAGATACATACGCCGAACGGTTACACCGTTGAACAGACCGGCATTGTTGCAATGTTGTGTGATGAAGAAAGTATCGGTCTTACATACGACGAACAACGTATCAGATCGACCAGGAACGAAAAAGGCGAATATACCAATTATTTTTACAAGGCTGATATGGGTTACTTCTTTGACCCGTCCGAAAATTGCGTGATATTCACTATCGGCGCACTGGCAACACCTACACCCGATACACCCTAAATAATATTTTATTTGCGGCGTGGCGTTTATGCGCTACGCCGCTTTTTAAAAGGTGAAATTATGGATATAAAATTTTATCAGAACGTAAGTGATAAACGCGTTATTAATAAAACTTTAAATATCGAATATGCGTTAACCGGGTGTGAACTGATCGAACCGTCAAGCGCTATAAATCCCGAATTTATAATCACAAGAACGCCAGGGTTGTATCAGTATAATTATGTATATATCCCGTATTTTTCGAGATATTATTATATTACTGATATGATCGACGTTGACGGCCAGCAAATGAAAATTAAATGTCATGTTGATGTTTTAATGTCATTTAAAAATCAGATATTAAATTGTCCTATAAACAGCCGGACAAATGAAAATAATTACGATATGTATTTACCCGACGACAGGCCGATCGAAAGTAGATACATACGTTATAGTAAAAAATTTAATCAATCATTCGAGGATTTTACGCCGTCGTATATATTAATCACAGTTGGTAACGGCGCTATTGATTTATAAGATTAAGGGGAAATTATGGCAATAACCGGAATAAAAGTATTGAACGGTACTTACAAATTAAATGCGTTACCGCCGCGCGTTGAAAGTACTATGTTAACGGTCGGCGACGTTACGGAAGTGCCTAATTGTATTTTAGGTGCGTGCGACGCTAACGGGTCGGCTATTTTAACACCGTTTCAATGGACACGAAAAAATAATGATGTATGGGAAGTACGGGCGGACGGTTTTTATGTGAACGGCACGTGCGTGTTAGCGTCGGAAAGAACGCGTATATTTTTTGTATTACAGCAAATAAGCAATACACAAATGGCTGTAAAACGTTTTACGCCGTTATATGATGGCATGGGCTATATTAACGGAAGAAATAACGGCGGCTATTATTTCTCATCTAAATTAAGTGGCTGGGGCAATGCAATTCAAACTAATTATGTTACCGGTTCACACACTATTCAATTTTACCCGAATAACGACGGTGGGGCGACGGGGTATTATCCCGGTACCGGTAATGTTACCGACGGTCAATATACATTTACATTAATGGAAGGGGAAAGTTACACGCCACAACCCCAGGGATATAACAGCGACGGCCAGCCGACCGGCGGAACGGGTGAAAATTATTTCGAGGGCGACGACATAGCATTGCCCGGTGAACCGGACGAAACAATCAGCGGTGCGCTTGCTAATGGTTTTTTAAATGTTTACGCACCCAGCGCGGCGCAATTATCCGCGTTTGGTGGGGTGTTGTGGACCAATGCGTTTAATACAAAATGGTACGATTTTGACAGTACCGCAAATCTAATTTTAAACGCGGTATCAAATCCGATTGATTATATAGTAGGATTGTTTATGATACCGGTTACACCGCAAACCGGCGGTAGTAGTGGCATATTTTTAGGTGGTATTAACGCCGATACGGTAACAGCGCCCAAGGTTACAAAACAATTTAAGACCGTTAATTTTGGTACTTTGAATATTGAGGAATTATACGGCAATTATCTTGATTATTCGAATAGTCATTTATCAATATATTTGCCTTATGTGGGAACGGCTGATCTTGACGTACAGGAAGTTAACGGCGGTTCAGTTGAATTACAATATACAATAGATTGTTTTACCGGTGCGTGTGTTGCTAATGTTAAATGCACTAAAACAGTTAAAACGCCGTGGGGATTGTCATATACTAATAGTACCGTACATTCGTATAGCGGTAACGTTGCTATACAGTTACCAATTAGCGCCGGGTCGTTCGATACTATGTTGAACGGCCTTGTAAATGTTGGTTTAGGGCTGGGAACTAATACACCGGCAATAGCTATGCAAGGCGGCAAAGATGTTATGCAAGGTTTTTCCGGCGACGTAACCACGCGCGGTAGTTTGTCAAGCAATACAGGGAAACTGGGGTATCAAACACCGTATTTGATGTTTACCAGGCCGATTGAAAGTAGACCGGCAAATTTGGGCGCGTTGCATGGTTATAGCGCTGGCGTTGGCGGCACTCTTTCACAGTTTACGGGCTATATTGAATGTAGTGAAGTAAAATTAGACGGTGTTACCGCTACTGACAGCGAATTAAACGAAATTGAAAATATATTAAAATCGGGGGTATATGTATGAGCATAAAAGAATACGACACATATAAAAAAGCATATCCGGTAAAATCCGTATCGCGTGGTTACGGGTTTTATATCCGTATGTTATTTGAAAAATGTCTTGGAATGTTTGATTATACGGGCTTGCCTAAATCATTGCCAGCCGAGGAACTGGAAAAAAATTTAATTTGGTTCGGTTTTGTTGGCGTATTCAATCATAAAAAATTCGGGCTAACGTGTGCAAATGGCGGTCTGTCCGGAATAGATCAGTATTACAGGGCTACAGAATTTATATACGCACAACCGGTTTTAGGTTCAGACAAATTAACAATAAATGATAATTGTATTATCGTTTATAATTCCCAGACCGATATTATAACCCCGTACGGGTTTAAAGAATTAATACAGCGTTACGCGCGTTTACTGGCGGATATTGACAGTAGTATTGATATACAGATTATTAACAGCCGCGCCACTAAATTAAACAGTGTTTCAAATGATTTAATAGCGGCGGCCGTTAATAATGCTATGCAAGCGTTGGAAAGTGGCGATACATACACCGTTAACCAGAATAGTATTTTGGACGGTTGGACGCCTAAAGACTGGAACACCGCACACCCGGAAACAATAGAAAAACTGATCGACGCTAAACAATCAATATTAAATGCATTTTTGGAAGAAATAGGCGTTAAATCCATTAACGAAAAACGCGAACGCATGATAACTAACGAGGTTAGCGCCGACAACCAATTATTAATGGTTAATACCGACGATCTGGTACAAATGCGTAAAAAGGGAGTTGCGGCTATTAATGAAATGTTCGGCACTAATATAAACGTAGAATTAAACGATATATACAACGTATCAAAAAATATAAATATAATAGGGGGTAATGGTAATGATAACGACGATAGCGGAATATTATAAAAACGGCGGTACTATTTTCGATAACAGCCTGTTAACGTATACTTTTATGTCCAGTAATATTATTACGGCGTTAAATACTATATTAAAATATAGATACGGAAAAAATAATATTTTTTCTGATGATGTGTCCGAAATAACCGAAAATATCGACGCTATGTTTTTAATGAATAGTGAACGCTATAACGCATTATTTAACGTAGATCAGTTGATTAATCCGGCTGATGAATACCAGGAAACAAAAACCAACACCGGCACACAGGAAAACCGAAAAACCGGTACAAGTACATTAAATGATACAGGCACAAGTACAACAGCCGATACCGGCACACAGACCACGGAAGTAACACCCGAAACGGTCGGGACAGTTACTAATAGTAAAAATACCAGCGACAGCGGTACTATGCGCGCAATAGAACAGACGGAAACGAGTAGCACCGGAAGTGATACCAGCGTGAGAACTGATAACTTAAATAGTCAGCGCACCGATAATTTACAGCACCAGCGTACCGATAATTTGACCGATACCCGGACGGATAATTTAACGGAAATAAGGCGCGGCTATAATAATAAATTCGCTAATGCTGATTTTATTTTAAATTTAACACGCAATAACCTTTATGATACAATTATAGAAGATACTATTAAATGTATCGTGATACCAATATATAATTGTGATGAGGTGTAAACATGAAAAAAATTCCGGCAAAGTACAAAACAGTTTTTAACGATATACCATTAATACGCGCGGTCTGTTTGCGTAATCATATCGCCGACGTTGATATTATAATAGCGTTAATGCTGATGAACGTATCAGATAAACATTATACGGTTAATAATGCTATATATGATTACAGCCGGCATAATTACAACGATTTGGGCGATTTAATAGCCGATTACGGGTTATCACTGTATTGTATATTTGCATTTTCATATGCTGATATAAAAGCAAAACAAAACGAAAATTATTTCGGTGAATTTTGTTTTGCTCATAACTTGAACGCAAACTATATTAAAAATAACGAGGTGGTATAGCATGGATATTAACGGCATTGTAGCTATTATTTCGTCGGTCGGATTTCCTATTGTGGCTTGTATCGGTTTGGGCTGGTATGTTAAATATCAGACCGATAATAATAATAAAGAGGTTAGCGAAATGCGCCGCGAGCACCAGGAAGAAATCGCAAAAGTTACCGACGCACTAAACAACAATACATTAGCGTTGCAAAAATTGTGCGATCGTTTAGATTGTAAACTTGAGGGCTAATTATGGAATATACCGGTATTGATATATCGCGCTGGCAAGGTTCGATTAACTGGTCTATGGTTAAAAGCTGGGGCGTACAATTTGCGATATTACGTTGTGGCGGCTCGGACGGTTCAATATTTACGGATAAATTTTTTAATTACAATTACGCCGAATGTAAAAAGTTAAATATACCCGTGGGCGCTTATTATATTGTTGGTAAACAATGTACTGACGCGTTAGCCGGTTTAACTGACGCACAGCAATGCGCGCGGATTATTCAAAATAAAAAATTTGAATATCCTATTATTATTGATTTTGAATTACCGGGCGTATATACGAAACAAGGCAACACGCAAGCGGTAAGCACGTTTTGTAAATATCTTGAAAATCTGGGATATTATGCAATGGTTTACGCGTCCGATATTTCGGGTTTTAAGGATCGTTTAATTTTAAAAGATTTAACGGCATATGATAAATGGGTCGCGCGGTACGGTTCAAAGCCGACATACGCTAAACCCTATGGAATATGGCAATAT
>Ga0326513_10003350_pt1 | contig 11656 bp, 14 predicted proteins | sample 2_2465_0518_D_FD_203654 | JGI IMG/M metagenome (GOLD analysis project Ga0326513, IMG submission 203654) | Bovine rumen microbial communities from UC Davis, California, United States - 2_2465_0518 | ecosystem: Host-associated > Mammals > Digestive system > Stomach > Rumen | place: USA... | reverse complement strand
CCTCCGTGTACCTCGACCCGAAAACCCTTGGTTTTTTGGAAAAATAGAGGTTTTTGCTTCTATTTGAAAAAGCATGGCCATTTTTGAAAGAAAATAGAAAAACTTTTCCCTTTTTAGAAGGGGGTTTTTGATAGATTTGCGAGTAACCTGAAAAAGGAGAGTGCAAAATGGGAAGCATCAAAGAATTGCAGTCCGTGGAGATTGCAAAAATCAAACCTTACAAGAATAATGCAAAGATTCATGGCAAGAATCAGCTGAAGAAGCTTCAGGAATCCATTTCAGAATTTGGATTCTTGACACCATGCCTGATTGATCAGGATTTTAATCTGATTGCTGGCCATGGAAGAGTTGAAGCAGCCAAAGCGCTGGGGATGAAAGAAGTTCCTTGTGTTTACATTGAAAATCTGAATGAAACCCAGCGAAGAGCTTATATTCTTGCAGACAATCGCCTTGGTGAACTTGGCGAATGGGATATGGATCTTGTGAGCCAGGAGCTTCAGACTTTAAGCGATAGTGGTTTCAATTTGGAACTAACAGGGTTCACTTTTGATGATATTACAAGTGATGACATAGATTTTTCAGAGCTTGATGAGGAAGCTGAAAAGATAGAGCAAGAGCTTCCTGAGGAAGCAACGATTCAACAGGGCCAGATGTTCAGACTTGGAAATCACATTTTGCTTTGCGGAGATTCGACAAAAGAAGAGGATCTGAAAAAGCTAATGGGAAAAGAGCTGGCCGATCTGGTCGTTACTGATCCGCCATACAATGTTGATGTAACAGGCGGCACAAAAGATAATTTAAAAATTATGAATGACTCCATGAACGATGATTCGTTTGTGGAGTTTTTAAGTTCAGCATTTAAAAATCTCACAAATGGCTTAAAACTAGGGGGGGCTGGTATATATGGCTTGCTTCAAGTACATATCCGCAATTTGAAAAGGCTCTTTCAAATAACAAGATGCATGAGCATCAGCAGTTGATATGGGTAAAAAATCAATTTATTCTTGGTAGAAGTGATTATCAGTGGAGACATGAGCCTTGCCTTTATGGATGGAAAGAAGGAGCTGCTCATTATTTCATCGATGATAGAACGAAGAGTTCTGTATTCGAGAAGATTGAAGATATAGACAGCATGAGCGAAGCAGATGCAAAGAAGCTTCTGAAAAGATTTTACAATCAAAATCTAACAATGAGCTCAATTATTCATGAGAAAAAGCCACTAAGAAGTGAGGATCATCCAACGATGAAGCCAGTGGCGCTGATTGAACGATTGATTGAAAATTCATCAAGAAGCGGAGACATAGTTCTTGATTTATTTGGTGGCTCAGGAACTACATTGATTGCATGCGAAAATAAAAAGAGAAAATGCAGAATGATGGAACTTGATCCACATTACTGCGAAGTAATAATCAAAAGATGGGAAAAGCTAACAGGCCGAAAGGCTGAGCTTATAGATTAATCGTTGAGTAAACCAAAGGGGGAGAGAGACGATGCCAAAGAAAAAAGAGGTACCTGAGAAGCTGACTCTTCAGGAGCAAGCCGATAAGATAATGGCCAAAGCTGAAGAAAAAGGAGTTTCAACTAATTTCTTCTTCATAACAACATTCAAGCGCTACCAGGTGCAGATGAAAATCATGAATGATCTGGAAAAGCAGATTGAAGAAATCGGCGCGACAGTTGAAAAAGAATATGTGAAAGGGCGCGGCAATATTTACACCAATCCAGCCATTTCAGAATATAACAAAACAGCAACAGCGGCCAATGGCACTGTTAGCACATTGATGAAGATATTAACTACATTCTCAGAAGCTGAAGGAATCGAGTCAGGCGATTTGATGAGCGAATTTTTGAGCTTATAGAATGCAGATAAAAAAATATAATTACATATCGCAATATTGGAAGAAAATCCAATCGGGTGATATAAAGGTGAGCCACAAGGTATATCAGACAATGCAGATGCTTGTTGATATCCAATCTGGCAAAGATAAGAAATATCACTTTGATCCAATCCTGGCAAATCGTCCGATTGTATTTGTCGAAACATTTTGCAAACAATCCAAAGGCAAGCACATTGGCAAGCCTTTGAAGTTGGAACTTTATGAAAAAGCTATTATTCAAGCCATTTATGGCGTTGTAGATAAGAATTATAAAAGGCGTTTTCAAGAAGCCCTGATCATCATGGGCCGAAAGAATGGGAAATCGACTTTGCTTTCAGGCCTTAGCACGTATGGGTTACTTGGCGACAAAGAAGGTGGTCCTGAGATTGATTGCGTATCAACCAAAAAGGATGCAGCTAAGATTGTATTTAACGAAGCCAAGAATATGGTTAGGCAATCGCCATATCTTAGCAAGTATATTAAATCAAGAAAATCAGACCTTTACTGTGAATATAACTTTGGCGTATATCGACCATTATCAAGTGATTCAGATACTCAAGATGGCGCCAATCCTTCGATGGTAATACTTGATGAATGCCACGCAATCAAGGATAGAAATCTTTATGATGTTATGAAGCAAGCTCTTTCTGCAGAATCAAGAGAGCAGCCTTTATTCTTAACCATCACAACAAGCGGCTTCATCCGTGATGGCATTTATGATGAATTATATGATTACGCTGAGCAAGTGCTCAATGGTGAAGTAGAAGATGAGCACTTCCTTTCATTCATCTACGAGCTTGATTCTATGGATGAATGGCTCAAAGAAGATTGTTGGATTAAAGCTAATCCTGGACTTGGCCCAGTTAAATCAATTGCAAGGCTTCGCCAAGCGGTTGAAAGAGCTATTGTTCAACCAAATTACAGAAAGACAGTTCTTACTAAGGATTTCAACCTGAAGAACATCTCAGCAGCTTCATGGCTGAAATGGGAAGAGATTGAAAATCCTGAGACTTACGACATGGAAATCTTGCGAAACACTTACGCAATTGCTGGCGCGGACCTTTCACAGGTTCGAGATTTAACATGCGCATCGCTTCTGATCAGGCGAAGGAACGATGAGAAGATATATCTCTTGCAACATTACTTCCTTCCAAGGTCGAGAGTCGAAGAACTAGAAGAAAGAAATTCGAAAGAAGCTCCATACATGCGATGGCATGAACGTGGGCTTCTTACTTTATGTGATGGCGAAATGGTGAAGTATTCAGATGTTACTGCTTGGTATAAGCAGATGCGTGATGAATATCAAATCGACATCTGGCGCGGCGGCTATGATAGAGCCATGGCTGATTACTGGGTGGAAGAGATGAATCAAGAATTCGGTGATGTCATGGAAGCAGTTGCTCAGGGCGCAAGAACGTGGACCATGCCAATGAAGGAGATGGGAGCTCAACTTGCTGAGCACAATATAAATTACAACAACAATCCAATCTTCAAATGGTGCCTAACAAACACAGGCGTGAAATCCGTGGGCACTCTTGAATCAATTGAGCCAGTGAAGCTTCAAAAGCGGCGAAGAATTGATGGAACAGTTAGCGCATTGAATGCGTATGTAATATACACAAAATACAGAAACGATTATTTGAACATGGTCGGATAAGGAGAAAGAAATGGGATTTTTTGACAGATTCAAAAGAAAACCTGAAGCAGAAGCCAGGGAAAGAAATCAGGGAAAGAGCATTCCAATCACAATCAATTGCTGGAATTATCGAAGATTTCATGGAGAACTTCTCGATATCGATGCAGTAGTTGCTTGCATTGATGCCCTTGCAAGGAATCTGGCCAAGATGAGACTCACAGCAATCCGCCAAGTCAAAGATTCGGTTGCGGTAACAGATACAACATCAGATGTTGCCAGAGTTCTGAAAAAGCCGAATCCTTACATGACACAATATGATTTTATTTATAAAGTCGCAGCTTTATATTTTGCATCAAATAATGTTTTCATTTGGCCAGAATATGATGGCACGAAGCTGATTGCTTTGTGGCCAATCAATTACACAAGATTCAAGCTTTTTGAAAAAGACGGAATCAAGGTAGCAAGGTTTGAGTTGCATCACAATCATTACTACACAGTGCCATACTCAGATTTGATTCACCTGAGAAACCACTACTTCAATGATGAGCTCTATGGTGATGAGAATTCACCATTTTCTCCAATTGCTGAGCTGATGCATGCTCAGAATCAAGGCATCATTGAAGGAATCAAATCAAGTGCTTTGATTCGTGGCCTTCTCATTGCAGCTGGAGTGATGAAGGAAGAGGATATCACAAAAGCCAGGGAGAGATTCATCGAAGAAAATCTCGATGCAAAAAACAATGGCGGCGTAATGATTATAGATGGCAAGTTCGACTACAAGAACATCGAATCAAAGCCATATATCATTGATGCAGACACAAGAAATCAAACAAGACAAAGCACATTCGATTACTTCGGTGTGAATGAAGATTTTGTTCAAAACAAATTCACTTCGGAAAAATATGAAGCAATTTATGAAGGAAAGCTGGAACCATTCGCGATCATGTTCACGGATGCGCTTACAGCTTTTTTATTTACCGAAAGAGAGCTGGGATTTGGCAATGAAGTTCATGCCAACATGAACAAAGTCAAATATCAGAGCACTTCGGCAGTTGTTAGCATCGTGAATGCTACAAGAGAGCTTGGCCTTTTCACGCGTGATGAATATCGTGAAATGCTTGGTTATGAGCCACTTGGCCCAGAGCGCGGTGGCGATGAAATTATGATTGCAACGAATAACTATGAATCAAATACACAAGTCCAGGAAGGAGAAGGAAGCAATGAAGAATAGAGAAATCAGAACGATAATCGGCAAGGTTGAATCAAGAGCTGAAGAGGATGGAAAAATCACTCTTGTAGGACAGCCGATTGTATTCAATCAGCGCACAAATATCGGTGGATATTTTGAAGAAGAGATTGCGCCTGAAGCAGTTGAAGAGAGCGTGCTGCGTGATGTGTGTTTCTTAGTCAATCATGATTTCAGTGGCATTCCACTGGCACGAAGCCGCAACAATAATGCAAATTCAAATCTTCGTTTCACGAAGTCAAATTATGCAGTTGATATGGAAGCGGATCTGGACCCAAAGAATCCAAAAGCAATTGAATTACATTCGGCAGTAGAGCGAGGCGACATCCAGGGGATGAGCTTCGCTTTTATTGTAGATGGCGAAGAGTGGACAAATCTTGATTCTGATTTGCCACTTCGCAGAATCACTCACATTTCAGAAATCTTTGAAGTGAGTGCAGTGAACTGGCCACAGTACGAAGGAACTTCAATTCAATCTGAGAGATCACTGGAGAGTGAGCTTGAAAGTTTGAAGAGAGCGCGCGAAGAGCTGGAGAGCGCACGCGCTAGAAGTGCAAAAGTAGCTGAGCTTAATGATGAATTAAAGGAGATTCAGTCATGAAAGAAAAAAGATTAGCTGAAATCGAAGCTGAGCTTGCTGAAATCGAATCAAGAGCAAATGGTCTTCAGCCACTTGCTGAGACAGCTGAACAGGCTGCAATCGATGAAAGAAGCAAGGTTCTTGCTGAGATCAAGGAATCAAGAGAGAAGCTTCTTGCGGAAAAGGAGCAGATTGAAGCAGAAATCAGAACTGCAAAGGAAGTTGAGCAGCATCCTGAATCTGCAAAGGAAATCAAAAACGAGAGAGGAGAAATGAAGATGGAAAAAGAATTCAGAAATAGTCCTGAATACATCGCAGCTTACGCAAAGGCAATCAAGGGCGATGACACAGATTTGCGTGCGCTCTTAACAGAGAATGCGCCAACAGGTGGCCAGGTGCCAATCCCAACATTCGCAGAAGAGAGAATTCGTACAGCATGGGAGACAGATGAGATTCTTAACAGAGTCGGAAAGACTTATGTTAAGGGAAATCTCAAGATTGGCTTTGAGATTTCAGGATCTGATGCAGTCATCCATGTTGAAGGAACAGATGCTCCTGATGAGGAAGAGTTAACTCTTGGTGTAGTTGAACTCATTCCAAAGAGCATCAAGAAGTGGATCACAATCTCTGATGAAGTCCTTGATATGAAGGACGAGGAATTCATTGACTACATCTATGATGAGCTTGGCCACAAGATTGCAAAGGCTGCAGCTGATATCGTAGTTGCAAAAATCAAGGCTCTTCCACAGACATCTTCAGCTACTACACCAGCAGCAGCTAAGATCACAGAAGCTCCATCAGCAACAACAATGGTAAATGCCATTGCAAATCTTTCTGATGAAGCAACAAACAATGTTGCAATCATGAATAAGCTCACATGGGCAGCATTCAAGAGAATCACAACAGGTGATGGCTATCCACTTGCAGACCCATTCGCTGGCCTTGTTGTTTTATTCAACAACAGCTTGAAGTCTTATGATGCTGCATCTGATGGTGAAGTTTATGCAATCGTTGGTGATCTTGCAACAGGATTCAGAGCAAACTTCCCTAACGGTGAAGAGATCAGAATCAAGATGGATGATTTATCACTTGCTGAGGCAGACCTTGTGAAGTTCGTTGGCCGCAAGTATGTAGCTCTTGAAGCAGTGGCTCCAGGAAGATTCACACTTATCGCAAAGCCAGCAACTCCAGAGCCTTAATCAAGGAGATTTGATTGAAGATTAAGCTCACAGCTGACACAAGAGTGCTTCTTTCGGCTGGCACAATTGTTGATGTTAGTCCTGAAACAGCAGCGGTCATTCGTAGGCTTGGCCGCTGCGAATATGTGAAGGAAAACGCAGCTGAAACAAAGAAAGCTGAAAAAGTAGAAAAGAATTTGAATTCTTCAGGGGCTGAAAAGCCAAAGAAGGGGAAGAAGAAAGTAGAAGATTAAAGGGAGATTATAGCCATGACTGAACAGGAATTAATGGCATTTGTGAAAAAATCACTTCGCGTTGCAAGTGACACATTCGATGATGAAATTCAGGCTTTGATTGGATCAGCTGAAGCTGATATCACCCAAGCGACAGATAAAGCCTTTGATATTACAGATTCAGTGCAGTGCAATGCGGTAGCTGTATATTGCCAGGCTTACTTCGGTTATGGCGATGATAAAGCGCTGGCAAGATACAAAGATATGCTGATTCAAATCGGACTTAGAAAGATAGGTGATGAAGCATGAGAGATGAAGGGATCCTTACATTTTACAATTTGCAAAATACCGCACAAAGCGGCCAGATGCCTAAGCAACAGCTGGTAAGCCTTGAAATCATAGGCTACTACGCAAACAAGACCATCGGATTCAATCGCATGTATGCAGCCAAAGGAGCAAACACGAAGCTTGATAAGCTAGTTCGAGTGTACAACACACAGATTCCTGAAGAAGCAAAATATGTGATTCTTGAAGATGGCAGACAGTATCTGATTACAGATGCTGTGCAAATTGTTGATGAAGATTGCGTTGAATTATCTCTGGAAAGGTTAGGGAAGTATTATGAAGTCGCTGACTAATTTACTATCTGAGCCAATATCAATCTTTGGATCACTTGGATTTGTATATCACTATTTCAAACCAGCTGAGGTTGAAGCTCCATATGCAGTTTGGGCTGAAATCAATGAAGAATCCTTCAATTCAGACAACGCAAAAAGCGAAAGGCAATTGAATGGCACGATTGATTTTTACTCACTTGAAGAAGCTGACAGCAAGCTCGATGAAATCGAAAATGCTCTTGCTTCGCTTGGAGCAACATGGACACTTTCTTCAGTTCAATTCGAAGAAGATACAAATTTAATTCATACTTCATGGGATTGGAGCGTGAGCTAAATGCCAAAGATGAAAACAACAGGACTCAATGAAACCTTGAAAATGCTTGAAAGCATTGAAGGAAATACGGATGAAATTCTTGAAGATGTACTTCGAGAAGGCGCTATGGTTACCACTGATGAGATGCGCGAGCAAATCGGAAATCTTCGCACTTCTGATGAATACGAAGGCGGCGATGGAAAGCGCTATGCAAAAAAGAGCGATGTGAAAGGCTTGCTTGATTCGCTTGGCTTTGCTCCAGTTAGATTCAACGATACTGTTGTTGATTCGCATGTTGGTTTTGATGGATATAACAACGATAAAACCAAGAAATATCCAAAAGGCCACGCTAATCAAATGATTGCAAATGCAATTAATAAAGGCACTAGCTTCATGATTGCTCAGCCTTTTATCAATAGAACGAAAAAGGCAGCTGAAGCGAAATGCAACGAAGTAATGCAAAAAAAGCTTGATGAAGAAATTCAAAGGCTTACTAAGTAAATGAAAGGAGAAAAAAATGGCAGCAGTTGGAAAAGTTACAATTGGCTTTTCAAAGCCATACGTTGCAAAATATACTGTAAGTCAAGGTGCAGTCACTTACACAGATTGCCAGAAAATGGCAAGAGGCGTGTCTGTTGCAGTCTCACCAGAGAGCTCTGACAACAACAATTTCTATGCTGATAATATCGTTGCTGAGTCTGATTCAGGAACATTCACAGGCGGTACAGCAACATTTACTGTTGATGGACTTCTTCAGGATGCAGAAGCTTTAATCCAGGGATTACCAGCAGCCGATGCAGATGGATTCCTTAACTACGATGATGATCAGGCTTCGCCATATCTTGGCGTTGGCTTCATCATCGAGTACATGAGCGATGGCGTTCGTTATTGGACTCCAGTAGTTCTCACAAAGGTAGTTGCTGGCCAGATTGAGACTAATGCTGAGACAGAAGGCGAGTCAATCGACTGGCAGACACAGGAAATCCCATTCACTATCTTCAAGGATGATACTGCAAAGCATCGCTGGAAGAGAGTTGGCGGAGAGATGGCATCTGAAGCTGAGGCAGAAACAGCTCTTGTTGCTGCACTTAGTTAGAAAGATTGTTTTTAAGGGAAGCTTTGCGGCTTCCCTTTTTTATTTAAAAATCATGCGAGGAAAAAAAGATGGAAGATTTCAAAATTACAGATTACGCTTTCGAGCGAACTGTTTGGGCAAATATGCAGCTTGCAAAACTATGTCCAGGCGGAAACATTTCAAACTTTACAAAAATACTTGAAGATGAAGATACATCAAAGCAATTAAATTCAATGATTGATATTACTTTGATTTTAAACGAAGCAGCTGAAAAGAAGGCTTGCTTCTTAGATCCAACACATAAGAAGAAACTACTTAGTCGAGAGCTTCTTTTAAATCTTGATGAGCAAACTCTTTCAGACACTTGCTTAACAGCTCTTGGAATTTACCAAGAGGATGGCAAAATCACAGTTGATGCGGAGCCAAAAAAAGAAGAGGTCGAGGAGATAGAATCAGAATCAACGACAGCTGGCTCATCTACTTCGGCCATAAGCTAAACATGACAAGAGAAGAAACACTTAACACACGTTATGGTGAATTTATAGATCTGATTAATTGCAGAGCTATCGAATCAGGTTCAGCGAAGCAAGTATTCAAATCAGGTCCAATGGATATATGGGATTTTTTAGCTTTAAAGTAAGGAGAAAAACATGGCTACAATTGGCGTAAAGATTGAGCTTGAAGGAGCTCCACAGTACAAAGAGAATATGTCAAATCTTACTGCGCAGACAAAGCTTTATCAGGCGCAGCTTAAAAGATTAGAGCAAGAGATGCAATCAGGAGCTTCCGCCTTCAGAAAGTCATTGACAGAATCGAAGGCTTTGCAGCAACAGCTCGATGCGCAAAAGAACCAGGCGAAACTCCTTGAAGAGCAGATTGCAAAAACATCTGAGAAATATGGCGAAGATTCAACACAGGTGATTCGCTTAAAAACTCAGTATGAAAAGCTTCAGACTGAGATCTCAAAAACTAGCCAGGCATTAGAAGAGAATGGTGGAATCGCTGGAGCAGTAGGCGCTGAATTTCAAGAAATTGGCTCAAAGCTTGATTCGGTTAGCGAAAAGATTGGAAATGTTGGAGCTGAACTTACAAAGAAAGTGACAGCTCCAATTGCGGCAGTGGGAGCAGCTTCATTGAAGGCTTTTACTGAAGTTGATGAAGGCATGGACACAATCGTCAAAAAGACAGGAGCAACCGGTGAAGCGCTTGAAGAAATGCAAAACATTGCGCGTGATATGGCCACAACAATTCCTACATCTTTCGAAACAGCTGGCGCTGCAGTTGGCGAAGTAAATACTAGATTTGGATTGATGGGTGATGAATTAAGTGATCTATCTACTAAGTTTGTGCAATTTGCAGATTTAAATGGTACCGATGTTTCAGCTTCGATTGATTCTGTTCAGGCAGCAATGGCTGCATTCAATATTGAATCAGCTGATGCTGGAAAAGTGCTTGATATCTTGAATAAAGCTGGCCAAGATTCAGGAATCTCAATGGACACTTTATCAAATAGCTTGCTTACAAATGCAGCATCTCTCACAGAAATGGGATTTGGACTTGAATCGGCAGCTGGACTCATTGCAAATCTTGAGAAAAACGGAGTTGATTCTTCCGCAGCCATGGCTGGCCTTAAAAAGGCATTTGCAAATGCAACAGCCGATGGAAAGACTATGGAAGAGGCTCTTTCTGAGCTTGAAAGCACAATGCAGTCTGCAGATTCAAACACGGAAGCTTACCAGGCAGCTCTTGATTTGTTCGGAAACAAAGCTGGCCCACAGCTTGCGAAAGCAATCCAGGAAGGAAGACTTTCACTTAATGAGGCTTCAAATGCAGTGACTGATTATGGGGATTCTGTATCTAAGACATTCGAAGCGACTCAGGACCCAGTGGATCAGTTTCAAGTCAATATGAATAAATTGAAATTAGTTGGAGAAGATATCGTCAATTCATCAGCTCCACTTATTACTGATGCAATGGAGAAGATGGCCAATGTAATCCAGGGTGTATCAGATAAGTGGAACAGCTTAAATGATGGCCAGAAAGAAGCAGTGATTCAATTCGCTCTCGTTGCGGCTGCTATCGGTCCAACCCTTTCAATCATTGGTAGAGTTGTGAGCGCAGTGGGCTCAGTTTCTTCAGGAATTGGCGCTTTAATCAAATTCTTGCCAACAATTGGCGCAGCTCTATCAAGTGTTGGTGCTGTTATTACAGGAACAATACTTCCAGCAATCGGAGCAGCAGTTGCTGCAATCATTCCAGTGCTTCCAATAATCGCAGCTGTTGCGGCTGCTATTGCAGCGGTGATTGTAGTTGTAAAAAACTGGGGAGCTATTACAGACTGGATTTCAGAGAAATGGGCAACCTTAACAGCTTTTCTAAGTGAAAAAACAGCTGAGATTCAGACATTTTTCTCTGAGAATCTTGGAATCATCGGTGAATTAATTGCAACAAAAATTGAAATCATAAAAACAGTAATCACAGCAGCTGTTGCGATTATTCAAACTATATTCACCACATTCGGCGAAACAATCAAAGCCATCTCTGAAGGTGATTGGAGCCGAATCGGAGAAATATGGTCAAATGCCTGGGCGAAGATTCAGATGATTATCGCACAGGCCATTGTGAAGATTGTTAAATCCGTTATGGAATTAGGCTCAAAAGTTAAAGAAAGCTTCATGGACATAATCAATTCAGCAAAGGAATGGGGCTCACATTTGATTCAAAATTTCATTGATGGAATTATGGCCAAGTGGGAAGCATTAAAGCAGACAGTGGCAAATGTGGCTCAGACAGTAAAGGACTTCCTTGGATTCACAGAGCCAAAGAAGGGGCCAATGAGCTCATTCAATGATTGGCCTATTCACATGATGGAGAATTATTCTCACGGAATTGAGAATGCAA
>Ga0326513_10003349_pt1 | contig 11659 bp, 26 predicted proteins | sample 2_2465_0518_D_FD_203654 | JGI IMG/M metagenome (GOLD analysis project Ga0326513, IMG submission 203654) | Bovine rumen microbial communities from UC Davis, California, United States - 2_2465_0518 | ecosystem: Host-associated > Mammals > Digestive system > Stomach > Rumen | place: USA... | reverse complement strand
TCATTGCGGACATCCCCTACAACCTGGGGGATGCAGCATACGGAAGCAACCCCATGTGGTATGTGGGGGGGGACAACCGCAACGGCGAGAGCGACAAGGCCAAGAGCAGCTTCTTTCATTCAGACGGATATTTCAGGATCAGCGAGTATTTCATGTTCTGCGCACGGCTAATGAAGCCGGAGCCGAAGCAGGGCAAGGGTGGTGCGCCGTGCATGATCGTATTCTGCGCTTATCAGCAGCAGAACGACGTGATTCACTGGGCGGCTGACGCGGGATTCGGCAAGTATATACCGCTGGTGTTCATCAAGAACTACTCGCCACAGGTGCTGAAGGCGAACATGAAGATCGTCGGGGCCACGGAGCACGCGCTGGTGCTATACCGGGACCGGCTGCCGAAGTTCAACAACTGCGGGAAGATGGTGTTCAACTGGATGCCCTGGGAGCGTGACGGCGCGAACGTGCCGAAGATTCATCCGACACAGAAGCCCGTAAAGGTGCTGAAGCGGTTGATCGAGCTGTTCACGGACGTGGGGGATGTGGTCATCGACCCGGTGGCCGGGAGCGGAACCACGCTGAGAGCGGCGGCGGAGATGCGCAGGAACGCCTATGGGTTTGAGATCGACCGGAACTTCTACCGGGAGGCTAAGGGAAAGATGCTGAACGCGCTGGAAATCGGGCAGATGAACGTGCTGGATTTTGAGCGGCAGGGCGGAAGACAGGTGAGGATGGAGATATAGATGGGCGATTACGGCGTGAGCGCCAGCGGAAGGGCGCGGACGGCCACGGAGATTTTTACGCCGGATTGGCTGGTGATGGAGATGTGCGACATGCTTGAATGTGAATCACAGAGAGATGCTTTTGCGATAGAGCGCACCTTCCTGGAGCCGACCTGCGGGGATGGGAATTTCGTGGTGGAGATACTGCGGCGGAAGTTCGAGCGGTGCGTGATGCGGCAGGATTTCACCGTCGCGCTGAGGAGCGTCTACGGGATGGACATACAGGCGGACAACATCGCCGAGTGCATCCGGCGGGTGAAAGCGCTGTGCGAGAAGTATTTCAAGCCAACCAAAGAGGAATTGCAGATCATCGAGGATCACTATATCATGTGCGATTCGCTGAAGATTATGAGGATGATGGCGGATGGGAACCTACAATCTGGAGCAGATCAAGGCGCGAAGGGATGAATGGCGCAGGAACGGGATTTGCACGACGTGCGGCAAGACGGAAGCGTTTGGCAATTATCGAAGCTGCCCTGAATGCATCGAGAAGAATACCATGCGGGCATACAGATACCGGGAGGCAAATCGGGAGCATTACAACGCGATGCAGAGGAGCAGGCGCAGCAAGGAATTGGATGATGGCAAGTGCCCGTCATGCCACAAGCCGAATCCGGACACGTCGAGGGTTTGGTGCCCGGAGTGCAGGGCGAAAAGTCACATGCGATATTTGCGCGGTTATGTGCATCGAATAAGGCCGGATGGAATCTGTTTGAGATGCGACAGGGAAACGGAACCTGGGTTTCAACTGTGCCCTGTTCACAGGCAACTGGCAGCAAAAGCCGGGGAAAAGGGAAGGGCCGCGCAGGACAGGAAGCGCCATCCATGGAGATTGGATGAAGAAGTGAGAAGGATGAAACGATAGGAGGGATTGACGATGGCCGAGATGATTATGTCGGTGAAGCTGACGGTTGAGGAATACAAGCGCATGAAGAACTGCGTGAACTGCGAGCACTTTGAGGTCTGCGTGGTGGTGCATGACCGGAAGCGGCGGCAGGCGGGGGATTATACCGCTTGCGGCAAGTGGAAGCTGGTGGAGAAGTGAAGCGGCCAAAGAGCGAGACAATCCTGACGGTGCAAGAAGCGGCGGCCATCATCCGCACGGCGTTTGGAGATGAAAATTGGAAGAAACGGGCGCGGGGCTGCATGGAGGCGGCGACGCTGGTCGCCGCGCTCTGGGTGGCGCAGAATGACAGCGGGAAGGAACGGCTGAGGGATTTGATTAGCTGGGCCAGGAGGATGTTGTAGCATGATCTATGTGGGGGTCGATCCGGGGAAGAAGGGCGGGTATGCCTTGATTATCGCTGAAGAAGAGAAGATCGATAACGGCGTTTATGTGTACCCTTGGGATGACAATGAATTTCCGGCGAAGATGCGCGGAATTAAGCATTGGGCAGACAATCCGGTAATGGTGGCCTGCGTGGAGAAGGTGGGCGCGATGCACGGCCAGGGGGTTCGATCAATGTTTACCTTCGGGCAGAGCTACGGGTTCATACTGGGCGTGCTGGCCGCGCTGGGGATCGGGGTGCAGCTGGTGCCGCCGGGGACGTGGAAGAAGGAATTTTCGCTGATCGGCAAGGACAAGGCGGCGTCCATCGAGGTTTGCAAGCGGCTGTTTCCGGGGGTGAATCTGCTGCCAAGCGAGAAGTGCTGGAAGGATTCGGACGGGATGGCGGAGGCGCTGCTTCTCGCCTGCTACGCGAAGAGACATTTCTGAACGGTGGTGAAAACATGAAGGACTGTCCATGCAGGGGATGCGGGAAGCGGACGGTGGAGCCGAACTGTCACGATGCCTGCGAGGAGTATGCCGAATGGCTGGCGGAGGTTCACCGGCAGAAGGAAGCGTTGGACGAGTGGACGGAGGCCGACAGCCGGAGGACTGAGCGTGTGATTTGGAATTGCCAAAGGTACAACGCGAAGCGGCGGGTGGGGCAGAGATAGGAGGACAATATGCAACTGTTGGGATTGAAGGACAGGCGGGACATCGTGGCGGTGATTGATTATCTGGTGGAGATTCACCAGAAGAACGACACCGTTGAGGATGTGATGGAGAAATTCGGACTTTCGCCGGAGGAATACCGGATGTGCTGCGATTTGGCGATGCCAGCGCTGCGGCAGGGGAACATCAAGGGACGGTTTACGGCGGTGAGCCGAATCAACAAGGCCATTAGGCGGGACATCAAGGCGCTTTACAAAGAAGTGCAGAGTGACCCCGGGAAGGCCGCGGCAGGGGTGGAGATGCTGTGGGGGACGTATTGCACGCATACCTGCGGGGTGGTGTTCGGAAAGGCGAATGAAAGTGATCGGAAGAATGAGTCAGGGGACATGTCCCAGTGACTCATGGTGATGGTGTATGAACGGGATTATTGAAGGGGAAATGACACTGAACGCGGCGATCTATCAGCAGGAGGTCTGCGACGTGTGCCTGAACTGCGGGCATGTGAAGTGCATCAACACCATCGACGGGTGCGCGGCGTTTCGGGCAGCGCTGAAGGCGAAGACCAGGAAATACAACAGGGGAGGCGGACGGCGTGCGGCAAAGAATGATGGGAAAGACCAGGCTGGTGTGGGATGACGTTTTCAAGGAACTGAAGTGCGAGAAGTGCCAGGCGATATTGTACTTCAATTTCGGGTTCAGGCGGTGCCCGTACTGTCACAGGAAGATTGAAAAAGTGGAGCAGAGGAGGATTTGAGGGCATGAAATTTGTTTGCAGCGGCATGGAGCTTTCCGAGGGTTTGAAGCGGGTCGGCGGGGCGCTGCCGAACCGGACGGTGAATCAGGTGTTGGAGGGCGTGAAGATCGTGACGTTGGACGGCGGCGTGCGGCTGACGGCCTCGGATGAGCGGACGACCATCGTGACGGAGGTGCCAGCGACGGTGGAGGAAGCGGGAGAGGGCATCGCGCCTGGCAGGCTGTTGACAGAGGTGGTGCGCGGGCTGGTGAACAGCGACGTGACGGTGAGCATGAACAACCGCTTCGCCTTCACGGTGAAGGGCGGCGGGAGCCGGACGAACCTGGCGGGACAAGACGCGGAATTGTATCCGGCGCAGGTGGTCGTCTCCGGCGAGCATGAGATACAGATGCCGCGGGGGATGCTGCGGCGGATGATCGAGAAGACGGCGTTCTGCGTGGCGGTGGAGGATACCCGGGAGGTATTGACCGGCGCGGCGCTGCAATTCGTGAAGGGCAAGGCGTACATGGTGGGGCTTGACGGCTTTCGGATGGCGGTGTGCGAGGGCGTGACATCGGTCATGGAGGACTTTGAGGCAATCATCCCAGGCAAGGCGCTGACGGACCTGGGGAAACTGTTGGGCGAAGGCGGCGAGGACGACGTGATTTCGGTGGACATCGGCGGCGGGAAGCTGCGGGCCACGGTGGACGGGACTCACTTCTTCGCCACGCTCATCAAGGGCGAGTTCATCAACTGGCGGAACATCATGCCGAAGAGCGCACAGACGAAGGTGACGCTGGACACGGCGAAGTTGCGCAGGGCGGTGGACCGGGCGGCCCTGATTGCCCGGCAGGGGCACAACAACCTGCTGGTGCTGCGGATCATGGGGGACGAGATGGCCGTGGAGGCGAAGAGCGAGGTCGGCGATGTGCATGAGACGGTGGACGTTGAGACCGAGGGCGCGGCGCTGGACATCGCCTTCAACGTGAAGTACCTGATCGATATGCTGAAGAACGCAGACGCCGGGGAGATCGAGATGCGGATGAACGGGGCGATTGCGCCATGTACCGTGTGCGCGGCTGGTGGTGGGGATGTGACGTATATGGTGCTGCCGGTGCGGACGGGAGCGACGCAAAAATGAGGAACGACAGGGCGAATTACGCCTATTATCTGGGGAATGGGAACTGTCCGCGGTGTCACGGGCTTCGGAAGGTGGAGCCGGGAAAGAGCACCTGCGCGGTGTGCGCGGAGCAGATACGCCGGAGCAGTCAGAAGCGTCGGGACCGTTGGAGGGAAGAAGGGCGGTGCCATTCCTGCGGAAGGGAATTGACGGACGACCGGTTTGTGACCTGCGAGGTTTGCCGGAACGTGCGGGGCGTGCGCAGGTCCCGGAACATGAAAGCAAAACGTGAGGCATGGAAGGCCGAGGGCAAGTGCGCTGAGTGCGGAGAGCGATGGGCGGAGGCCGGAAAGACCATGTGCAAGCCGTGTTTGAAGGCACTGAACGAGCGGCTGAAGCGCAACGATCCGGGAAACGTCAAGAAGTACGCATGGCGTCAGAAGCGGATCGATGCGGGCTTGTGCATCGACTGCGGACGGAAGGCGGAGGACGGGAAACAGCGGTGCAGGCGGTGCCGGGAGATGCGGAAGGACAGCGAGATCAAGTATCGGATTAAGAAGAAGATGGAGAGGGAGGCGCAAAGGCGTGGGTAAGGTGACGATACTGCCGGGGACGACGCGGGACCCAATCACGAAGATGGGCGAGATGGCCGGGGTGTGCTGGGGCGCGGAAACTGGCGACGCGGAGAAGGATTACCGGCGTGGGCTGGACTGCATCGAGAGCGGGCACGGCAGGGTGATGGAGTTCGTGAACGTGGAGATGGTGCTGGACGGGTACAGCGCCAGGGTGATGCGGGAGTGGTACACGCACATCGGTGGTGCGCCGACGCGGTTGCAGGCGTCCACGCGGTACATCGACTATGGCGAGTTCGAGTATGTCACGCCGCCGAGCATCGCAAAAGACACAGCTGCAAAGGCTTTGTATGATGCCACTATGGCGGTGATAGCCGACACAATTCGGAAACTGGAACTCATGAACCACGTCAACGAAGTGGCTGAATTGGGCTTTCCCCGTGAGGACACCGCCATGCTGCTGCCGCTGGGGATGACGACGCGGGTGGTGGACAAGAGGAACCTGCGCAGCCTGGTGGACATGAGCAGACAGCGGATGTGCAATCGGGCGTATTGGGAGTTCCGGGAGTTGTTCAGGGATATATCCTGCGCACTGGCGGATTACAGCGATGAATGGGCGCGGATTGTGAATACGCAGTTCATGCCCAAGTGCGAGGCGTTAGGGTATTGTCCGGAAAAGCGCGGGTGCGGGAAGATGGCTGGCAAAAAGTGAGTCACGGGGCCTGTCCCTTTGACTCATTGAAGGGAGAAGCGAATATGGGAAAAGTGAAATTCAGGCAGAAGACGCGCGTGCTTTCCGGACGGGAGGCGCGGCGGTACGGGGAGCGCGAGCGGGAACGGGAGCAGCGCAGGGCGGACGCGGAGCGGTTCTGGCAGTTGTCGCCGGAGGAAAGGGCGCGGCGGTTGGCGGACAGCGAACTGGCCCAGCGGATTCAGAGAAACGGCATTACGTTGGAGGACGTGAAGCGGGCGGAGGACAAATCATACGCCCAGGGGATGCAGGTGGGCATTGAGAACACGATGAAGACCTGCTACGCGGCGATCTGCCTGGCGCTGAACGAGCTGCACGGGTTCGGGACCAAGCGGTGCAAGGAGGTACTCAACTCGGTGGATGAAAAAGTGGTGATGGCCCTGACCAGTGAAGAGTTGATTCAGGAGGTATTTGACCGGATGAAGCTGGTGATCCGGTTCAACGCGGGTCCGCTGGAGGAGCGGATAGAGGAAACAGAGGATTGAAGGGATGATATACGGATGAACGAGGCGATGGGAACGGTGGTCGGGGAACTGATTCAGATGAACGCGAAGATGGTCATGAGCACAGAAGCGGAATTTATGGTGGTTTTTGGCACGCTTGTTGGGGCGGCAATGCTGATCGCGGCTTTCGTATGTTGGTGGGGCGCAAAGAAGCGATGGTGGCTCTGGCTGGTAGCGGCGCTGCTACTGGCGGGGCTGGCGTTCTGGGGGAACAGTATGCCGCGCATTAAAGAAATACGCGCCTGCGTGAACGGGCCGATCTCGCTGGAGCGGGTGAGCGCGGTGTACGACATCGTGAGCATCGACGGGAAGGAAATCGTGATGAGGGAGAGGTGAGAGGCATGGTGGAAGCATTGAAATTCATTTTTGAGGACTTCTGGCATTTCCTCGGGTGCGCGGTATTTTTGATGATCTTCGCGCTGTGGAAGCCGGTGGAGGTCAATATCCTGAAGGGAATCGTGGAGAGGGAGGACGAGGATGAGGATTAAACTGGACGAGGGCGCGATACGGCCTGTGCGGGCGCACGCGACCGACGCGGGACTGGACATCTTCGCCATGCACGACGGCATTGTGCGGGCGCATCAGAGCGCGGTGTTCCACACGGGGGTGCATGTGGAGCTTCCGGCGGGAATCATGGGGGATGTCCGGCCCAAGTCCGGGCTGATGTTCGGGCACGACTTATTGACCTTCGGCACGGTTGACGAGGGCTACGACGGCGAGGTGATGGTGAAGATGTTCAACCTGGGCGGCGAGGATTTCAGCGTACGCCGGGGGGACAAGATCACGCAGCTGGCCACGGTGAGGGTGGTCTATGAGCCGGTAGAGATCGTGGAGGACATCGGAAGGGGCGAACGGGGCAGCAACGGATTCGGCAGTACGGGGGTGCGGGCATGACGCAGACGGACCGGGTGCTGCGGCACCTTGAAAACAAGTGGAAGAAGGGATGGTACTATGAGCAAACCGCTTGATTTAGCAGGGAAGCAATTCGATCACTTGACGGCAATCGAGCGAGTGGGCAGCGATAAAAAAGGACAAGCGCTTTGGCGTTGTAGGTGTGATTGTGGGAAAGAACGAGTTATTACAGCCAATTCTCTTACAAGCGGTAACACAAAGAGTTGTGGACATACGCGAGCAGAGAATTGTCGTGGGGTAAATGGCATACCACATAAAAAGCTCACGTTAATTCGAGCAGGGATGAAAAAACGTTGTTACGACAAGCGAAACAAGGACTATCAGCAATACGGCGGGCGTGGAATTGAAATATGCCATGAGTGGCTCAATCCAATAGATGGGCATGACAATTTTGTGCGTTGGGCGCTTGCAAATGGCTATCGAGAAGGTCTTTCAATCGACCGTATAGATGTGAATGGAAATTATTCGCCCGAGAATTGCAGATGGGCAACGATGACTATGCAAGCCATAAACAGGCGGAACAGAAAGAGCAAACTTGGAGTGCGCGGTGTGCGGTATTCTGAAAGACAACATAAATATCATGCGAGAATAGGGATTAATGGGAACTATCTTCATCTTGGGTATTTTGAAAGCCTTGATGATGCTGTAAATGCAAGAAGAGAGGCCGAGAAGAAATACTTTGGATATGAGTTGGGAGGGAATACGACATGACGCAATCACAAGTTATACTTGAGCACCTGAAGAAGCATGGGAGCATTACACAAAAAGAAGCAATAGATAATTACGGGATCATGCGGCTGGGGGCCAGGATTTGGGACTTGAAGCGGCAGGGGCATGTGATCTCCACCGAGCGGGAGACGGGGGTCAACCGGTACGGGGAGAGGACGGCGTATGCGAGGTACCGATTGCAAATGAGAATGGACTATGAGCAATGAGCAACAGCGGAGGGAAACAGTATGAGGGCGGTGGACCTTGACGGGGTGATGTTCGTGCCGGTCGTGGACGAGACCCACGGCGGGGCGACGTATGAGATGAAGATGACCGTGGGGGAGTTCTTTGAGAAGTGCTGCGCGGGGTTTGCGCCGGAGGTGGTGGAGGCGATTCCGGTGGAGTGGATTCGCAAGTATGAGAAGGAGCCGCTTTTGCAGCAGGGGATAGCCGGGATGATGCATTTGTGGCGGAGAGAACAGGAGGGGAAACGGACATGAAGCGCATAGCGATAATCGCCATGCTGCTGGCCGTGCTGATGCTGGCCGGGTGCGACACGATGGGGAAGGTTGACGCGGGGCAGATCGCGGACGCGGAGGTTGACAACTGTATGTTTATGGTGGTCAGCAACGAGCTCAATGGGAAGGTGCTGGTTGACAAGGCGACCGGCGTGATGTACTGGATGACCATTCACACTAACAACTGTGGAAATCTGACGATGTTGTTCAATGCGGACTGGACGCCGAGGATTTGGGAGGGTAACGGATGGTTGATCGCAAGATTAACGCCATGCACAAGCGGTTCGGAGTCTGTTGGGGCAAGACATGTAAAGAGTGCGACCACTTCATCAGCGGTGAGTGGCACGACAAGCACTATCACAAGTGCAAACTGTACGGAATGAGCCACAGCGAAGCAACCGACTGGCGGCTGTCATGGATAGCCTGCGGGATGTTCAACGTGCCGATGGACACAGACCGCGCCAATCCGATTTACAAGACGCTCTCTTACAGGCGCGAGTCGGAACCGCAGATTGAAGGGCAGATGGACTTAAGCTCATTTCTGAGCAAAAGCAAGAATTAACAGAATCTTATTCGGAAAAAGCCGCACAAAATCCCTTTTAATGGGCGTAGGAAGGTGAAGGGGTTATAAAAACAACTCCTTTGCAGGCATAGGAACGTGAAGGGCGAAAAGCCCAGAGAAAGGAAGGTATGAGACATGGAGAAGATCAAGCTGAACGGGGTACGGTACATTGCGCTGGGCGAGTTCAACCATCTGCGCAGGAACATGGTCAGGGATGTCTATGACAGGTACAGGAAGGCCGGGGACGGGAAAATTCACATGAGCGAGTTCGACCAGGGATATACGGCAGCGCTGAATCACGTTATGACGGAGATCATGTACGACGAGCTTCGCGACGCGGAATCGCCGGAGGAAATCAAGGCGATGCACAGGCAGGTGGACAGCGAGTTTGCACGGCACAACTTCATGATCGTGGCGAAGGACGCAGACAGCGGCGAGGAAGTGTTTTTCAGGAAGTATTGTGAACACATCGAAGAGGGCGAGGAAACGCCGGTGTTCACGAACAAGGCGCGGCTGGCGAGGACGTGGAGCGACCACTACGCAGCGACGAGCGTAGCGAAATCGCTGCGGCGGGAGACGGGCGACGAGAGCATCCGGGCGGTGCCCGCGTGGACACGGCTGATGCCCGCAGGAGCCGAGAAGCGGCTGCTGGCTGCGATATTCGGCGAGGATAAGGGAGAAAAGGAGCCAGAAAACAAGGACGGGGAAAAGGCTGGAAAGGTCGATTACAAGAACGCATGGGTGATATTCCACATCGACAAGAACGACAATTTCCAGTTCTTTGAGTGCTTGCAGCACATCGACGATATACCCGATTTCATTCGGCGGTACATGAAGAAGGACTGTGAGACAGCGTACGCGGTTGTGACCACGAACGACGTTGGGCTGGCGACGCTGTACTTGACGGAGGAACAGGCCAACGAGAAGATCGCGGAAATCAGGAGGGTGAGCGACGCGGAACTGTCGTTTCACGCCACGACGCGCAAGATGTTCGACGACGAGGACAGCATCGACGCGCTGCGCATGATATTCAGCGACAATTCGTCGAAGGAGCCGGAGTATCACGGCGACGGCACCAGGGCCGAGGACGAGGATTGGGACGGTGGTGAGGATGAATGAGGTGCAAATGGCTGTCGGACGAGTTCAGCGCGATATGCACCAACGCGGACTGCGACTGCGTAGCGGATTTTTGCCCGTGCGTGAACTGGCCGCAGATTTGCAGGCACGCGGAGTTGGTGGAGGATGATGAGGGTGGATAAGCGGCGGGAGCTTCAGGTCTCCCGCCACGGGGAGCGCAGGGCGCGGCAGCGGGTGGGGCTGCCGAAGAAGAGCGTGGAGCGCAACGCACAAAGGGCGCTGACGGAGGGTATCGGGTATCGTGAGGCTTCCGGGGCGCTGCGGCGGTATATTTCGTGGCTGTATGAACTGTATGACGGCAACGGGAACAATATTCGCATTTACGGGGATAAAGTGTGGGTTTTCCACGACGGGATTTTGATAACGGTGCTGAACGTGCCGGGGGAGCACCGGAAGGCGGCAAAGTGGCAAATGGAAAAGCGGAGGAATGAGCATGGATAACCGTATGATCGTGGTGTACGCGGCGAGCAGGAACCTCTATCCTTGGTTGCCTATGGCGTACATGAGCCTGTTGAAGCACAACCCGGAGGCAGCGGCGGTTTGTCTGATTGAGGACGACGAGCTGCCCTATGAGGTGCCGTGGAATGTGGGGACGGTGAACGTGTCGGGACAGGAGCGGTTCGGGGAGGATTGCGTCAATATCAAAACGAGCTTCACTTATTTGAGCCTGATGCGGGTGTGCTACACGAAACTGTTTCCGGGATATGACCGGGTGCTCCAGCTTGATGTTGATACGTGCGTGACGGACACATTGGAACCGATTTGGCGGATTGACTTCTCTGGCGGAGAGTATTTTGCGGCAACGCCTGAATACCTGAGCCATTGGAAGCCGTATGGTAAGGATTACAGGAACGTGGGTGTCTGCGTGTTTAATCTCAAACAGATGCGCGAGGATGGGGTGGACGATGAACTGATCCGCTTCCTGAATACCAACAAGGTGCCCTACATCGACCAGGACGCGCTGAACTGGCTGAACGCTGAGAAGGGCGGCGACAAGGCGCTGACGCTGGGAGTGCGGTACAACGAGTGTTTTGTGACGGGAGAGACATTACGCCCAGCGGTGGTTCACGCAGCCGGTTGTCGCAACTGGTTTGTGAACCTTGACGAGCAATATCGCGGAAGTTACTGGAAGCCGTATGAGAAGTATTGCCAGGTTGAAGCCTGTCGTGCTGCCGGGATTCATTGCTGATAGAAAAGGCCGGTAGTTTATCGGCTACCGGCTTTCTTCGATTCGCTTGACGTATTCCTGCAATACAGTGACGACGAAATTGTTGAAACTGCGATTCTGCTCTTTGGCGAGTCCATCCAGCTTTGCCTTGAACGCAGGTTCCAGGATAATGTTTGTCCTGACCTTCTTTTCCTGATCTCCCACACGACCACCTCCTTCCGTCATGGTATCACAACACACGAAATTTGTCAATGATGTGT
>Ga0326513_10003345_pt1 | contig 11665 bp, 12 predicted proteins | sample 2_2465_0518_D_FD_203654 | JGI IMG/M metagenome (GOLD analysis project Ga0326513, IMG submission 203654) | Bovine rumen microbial communities from UC Davis, California, United States - 2_2465_0518 | ecosystem: Host-associated > Mammals > Digestive system > Stomach > Rumen | place: USA... | reverse complement strand
GAGAAGATGTACGATGAGGCTGGTTCTGAGTATGAACGCAAGCGCATCGACGATGTAATAGCTCATATACACAACACTGGTATGTAAGAGTATTGAGGGCCTGAGGCGTTCTTGGGCCCTCTTTATATTTATGGAAAGGAGTTTATGATGGAAGAATTTATCGAACTTTTGAAAAACTTCCAATTCACGAACGCTGTCTGGGTCCTTATGATACCGGTTTCACTGATGGGTATTGATGTGTTAACAGGATATTTGAATGCATGGTTAAAACATGATGTAAAGTCCTACCGCATGCGCCAGGGTTTGGTCAAAAAATGCGGCGAGATTCTTGTATTATTGATAGGTAAAATCTTTGAGTATGGCCTTGGATTGCCATCGATAATAATGAACGCTATATCGTTTTATATAATACTTATGGAACTTGTAAGTGTTATCGAGAATCTTGATAAAATAGGTGTTCCTATACCTAAATTCTTGAAAAAAGGATTACATCAGATGTCCGACAGCATTCAAAATGATGATATATCAAAGGATAAGGAGGGTTGATTATGGAATTTTATGCTGTAAGAAAACCCGAATCCGAAAACGGAGAACTTTACCACCATGGTATAAAAGGCCAGAAATGGGGTATTCGCCGCTTTCAGAATCCTGATGGCACTTGGAAATTTGCCGGTAAAAAGCGAAGAAGATTATCAGCTGATGCCCAGGCCAGAGCCGACAGAAAAACGGAAATAAAGAATCTGAAGTCCAAATCCGATCTTGATACCGCCAAAGCTTCATATAAAGTTACAAAAGAACGTAACAAGCAGGCGGTAAAAGCAGCCAAGGCGGATACGACATCTATCGGTAAAAAGATAAAAGGCGCCGTAAAGGACCAGATTGAGAAAAAGAAAGCGCAGAAAAAAGAAGCAACGGCAGACGAGATTATCCGTTCCGGCGACCTTAATAAGGTGATTAAGAACAAGGATAAACTCACTAACGAGCAGCTTAATGACGCGATTCGTCGAATGGAGCTTGAACAGAAGCTGTCTGATGTCAGTGCGAAGAAGAAGCAGAGCGGCGTTGATGCTTATAAACGATTTGCTGATACGGTGAGCACGACGGCTAATATGACCTCAAATGGCATCACTATTTATAATAATGTTGCAAAAGTCCTTAATGCGTTTACTGATAAAGAACTGCCAACCATAGGTAGTGGTAATCAGCAATCGGCAACAGATAGAGCTATGGCAGCCGCAAGACTTAGAACCGCAAATGCCGCTGCAACTACCGCTGAAATCAACGCTCGAAGGGCTCAGCAACAGGAAGCTTCCGAACGGTCTCGGATGATGCGAGAAGGCCGCGAAAATGCAGCTAGAGGGTTCCAGGAGTTCCGAGAAAATCGCAGACAAACCGCACAGGCGTCTCGCGAAACTTATGAGAGAGTTCACGAGGCTACAGTCGCAGCTTCCAATAGAACACCCTCGTCTGTTAGTGAACCAATACGAGACGAATCCCGTTTACTGGTTGATAACATCCTTGAACGCGAAAGAAGACGGAATGATAACCAGGATTGAGTTAAAAAGGAGTTGAAGACATGACTTACATAAGATCTCCTTATCCTAACGAACTTTACCACCACGGCATTAAAGGTCAGAAGTGGGGAGTACGCAGATTTCAAAACCAAGATGGGAGTTTAACTTCAGCTGGAAAAAAGAGATATAATAAAAGCATTTATCAAAAGATAGACGAACGTGTTGATTCTTTATATCAAAGACATAAAAATATAAGAACTGCCGGTTTGGAAGCAACATCACAATTGGCAACCGAAGAACTTCGATCCCGTATTCCCAAAAGTGCAATAGCCGCTATTGGGGGTACCGCTCTTGGCGGGGGTGCAAGCGCTGCGGCTGTTGCTTTAGGTGCTATAGGAGCTATGCCAATTGGAGCTGCAATAGCGGCAGCTGGCGGGGCTTATGCCGTTGCAAATATGGTGAAAGCTTTTAAAAATGTTACAGTTCTTAGCGAAGCTGCAACGTATTATAAATATTTACCAGACAACAATGTAAAATTGGTAAACGTTACTTAAAGGAGTTGAAAAATCAAAATGGCATTGTCTAATACTGCCGTTCCAAAGTATTACGGACGGTTTAGAGATGCCGTCTTGAGAGGCGAAATTCCTGTATGTCAAGAAATCTCGATGGAGATGAACCGCATTGATGCGCTCATCAAAAACAAAGGGATATTCTATGACGAAAATGCAGTTGAAGGTTTCATACGGTACTGTGAGAATGAATTAACCCTTACCGACGGCTCTGACCTGAAGCTTCTTGATACATTCAAACTTTGGGCGGAACAGATATTTGGTTGGTGGTACTTTATTGAACATCGAGTATATGTACCAGGTGAAAACAATAGTAAAGGACACTACGAAATAAAGAAACTCAAGAAGAGGTTAATAAACAAACAGTACCTTATAGTGGCCAGAGGCGCAGCTAAGTCTATGTACTCTAGCTGTATACAATCATATTTTCTGGTCATCGATACTTCGACAACACACCAAATCACTACCGCGCCTACTATGAGACAAGCCGATGAAGTTATGTCTCCTCAAAGAACGGCAATAACCAGATCGAGAGGACCGTTATTTAAATTTCTAACAGAAGGTTCTCTTCAGAATACCACCGGTTCAATGGCGACTAGAGTTAAGTTGCTTTCGACAAAGAAGGGTATCGAAAATCATCTTACTGGTTCCTTACTCGAAGTACGACCCATGTCTATCGACAAACTTCAGGGTCTAAGATGCAAGGTTGCTACAGTCGATGAATGGCTTTCTGGTGATGTAAGAGAGGACCCCATAAGTGCTATTGAACAGGGTGCTTCTAAGAACTTCAATTGGCTTATTGTTGCGACTTCATCCGAAGGAACGGTTCGTAATGGTAGCGGTGATACAATCAAAATGGAATTGATGGAAATCCTAAAAGGAAAATACATCAACCCGCATGTTTCGATATGGTACTACAAGCTGGATAGTGTGGAAGAGGTTGGCATGCCTCAGATGTGGTTAAAAGCCAACCCTAATCTAGGAATCACAGTATCATATGAAACCTATCAACTGGAGGTGGAGAGAGCCGAGAAAGCCCCCGCCACCCGAAATGATATTCTTGCTAAGAGATTCGGCATTCCAATGGAAGGTTACACCTATTTTTTCACATACGAAGAGACTTTAACTCACCGACGTCGAGAATACTGGTCATTACCATGTTCTCTCGGCGCTGACCTTTCCAGAGGAGACGATTTCTGTGCGTTCACTTTCTTGTTCCCATTAAATAATGGTATGTTCGGCATCAAAGCGCGCTCATACATTTCTACTAGAACTTATGATAGACTACCGCAGGCTATGCGCTTCAAATACGACACTTTCATCAAAGAAGGGAGCCTTATTGTGCTCGACTGTACTGTCCTTGATATGATGGAGGTTTACGAGGATCTCGATAGATTCATAATTGCTAGTAAGTACGATGTTAGAACGTTCGGCTTTGACCCATACAACGCTAAGAGCTTTGTCGAAAGATGGGAACAAGAGAATGATCCATTCGGAATCGAAAAAGTAATTCAGGGTTCAAGGACTGAATCTGTCCCGCTTGGAGAACTCAAAGATCTTGCCGAAGACCGAGCATTACTTTTTGACCAGCAATTATTCAGCTTCACCATGGGTAACTGTATAGCGCTGGTTGATACTAACGGTAACAGAAAACTCTATAAAGACCGACATGAAGAAAAAATCGATAATGTCGCAGCTCTGGTTGACGCTTACGTGGCGTTTAAGGAGCATAGAGATGCGTTTGTATAGTATAAAGGAGGCTACCAATGGCGATACAATTCGGCTCTAGGCTGAAAAACGCCTGGAACGCCTTTCGAGATAGAAACGACCAATACGAGATAACCCAGGAACGACTGTATGAGTATACTACGAGTTTCAAACCTGACAGGATTCGCATGCGCTATAACAATGAGCGTTCGATAATCAACTCAATCTTTAACCGTTTGGCAGTTGACGTATCGGCTCTTGACATTAGGCATATAAACACTGATCCAAATCAAAATGGCAGATTTGTTGAGGTTCGTAATTCACATCTGAACAACTGTTTGAGTGTAGAAGCGAATCTCGACCAAACTGCTAGAGCTCTCATTCGTGATATTTGCATATCGATGTTTGACGAAGGCTATGTGGCTGTAGTCCCAACGGCAGCTACAGATGACCCGCGTAAAACAGATACGTATGATATTGGTAGTTTGAGGGTTGCTAAGATTATACAGTGGAAACCTCATCACGTAAAGGTCCGTATCTATAATGAGGACACAGGCAAAGAAGAAGATAAGCTGTTCCCAAAAACCTCAACGTCAATCATCGAGAATCCGTTTTATTCTATAATGAATGAACCGAACTCGATACTCAAGCGCCTTATTCGCAAGATGAACATCCTCGATGCTATCGATGAGCAGAGCGGCAGTGGTAAGCTTGATTTGATTATTCAGCTTCCATATGTCATAAAATCAGAAGCTCGTAGACAACAGGCCGAGATGCGAAGAAAAGATATTGAGACACAGTTAACAGGTTCAAAATACGGAATAGCTTATACGGACGGCACTGAGCGAATTACTCAGCTTAACCGCCCGGCTGAGAATAATCTTCAGAAGCAAATCGAGTATTTGACTCAACTTTTGTATTCTCAGCTTGGTATAACTCAGGGCATAATGGAGGGTTCTGCTTCTGAACAGGAGTATGAAAACTATTATGCTCGAACAATAGAACCTATCGTATCGGCAATCGTTGACGAGTTCAGAAGAAAGTGGCTGACCAAGACCGCGAGAACGCAGGGACAGGACATTCGCTACTTCAGAGACCCGTTCAAGCTTATACCGGCTAGTAAGATTGCTGAAATGGCCGATAAGTTCACACGTAATGAAATCCTATCCTCTAATGAATTTAGAGCGATTATTGGATATAAGCCTTCTGATGATCCAGCAGCTGATGAACTGCGTAATGCGAACCTTAACAGGTCGGGAGATACACCAACCCCGAATACGGAAGGTAACCAGGAGGAGTCTTCAGAGGCTGACAAATCTTAATGAAGGAGGAAATTCAAAATGGGATCAACCTACGACTTTAGCGGTTGGGCAACACGCAATGATGTGAAGTGCGCAGACGGAAGAACTATCCGTAGAGATTCGTTCATAGAAGATGACGGACAGATCGTACCCCTCGTTTGGCAGCACGACCATGACACACCGCTTAATGTACTGGGCCATGCTCTTCTTGAAAACCGAGCTGAAGGTGTTTATGCATACGGTAAGTTCAATAACACTGACGCCGGCATTCAGGCTAAAGAGCTCGTGCATTGTGGAGACATAACCTCACTGTCTATTTACGCAAATAAGCTTAGACAGTCTTCAACCGGTGACGTTCTCCATGGTAGAATCCGTGAAGTCTCACTGGTTCTTACGGGAGCTAATCCCGAAGCAAAAATCGACCACTTGACTATAACTCACGCTGCAGACAGCGAGGAAGATGAAGCCATTATATATTCTGGCGAGGAAATCACTCTCGAAGACACTGCGGATGAAGTTGAGCACAGCGAACCCGAAGAGGAAACACTCGAACATAAGGAGGAAGCCAATATGGCCAAGGACGAAAAGACCATCGGCGAGGTATTTAATACCCTGACCGACGAGCAGAAAGTCGCCGCGTATGCTGTTATAGCCATGGCGATTGAGGAATTTAAAGACGGCAATACTGCCGCACATTCAGATGAAGGAGGAAATGACGACATGAAGTACAATGCATTCGATGACGACAGCAAACTGGAGAACACCGATGTTCTTTCTCATGCAGAGCAGGGCGAAATCATCGGTATGGCAAAGAGCGGTAAGACTTCCCTGAAGGAGACTTTCCTTGCTCATTACGAGGAAGGTGCTTACGGCATCCAGGCAAACGGTGAGGGCACATACGGTATTGATATGCTGTTCCCCGACGCTAAGAGCCTCAACAATCCTCCCGATTGGATCAAGAGAGATACTGATTGGGTAACAAAGGTAATGTCTGGTGTACATCACACACCTTTTAGTAGAATTAAGTCTCAGTTCGCTGATATTCGCGACGATGAGGCAAGAGCTAAGGGTTATCTCAAGACTCATAAGAAGAAGGAAGAGGTATTCACTCTGCTTAAGAGAACTACTGACCCTCAGACAATCTATAAGAAGCAGAAGCTCGACAGAGATGATGTAATTGATATTACAGATTTCGACGTTGTAGCATGGATTAAGTCCGAGATGAGACTGATGCTGGACGAGGAAATCGCAAGAGCTGTTCTGGTCGGTGACGGCAGACAGACTGATAGTGAGGACCACATCAGCCACTCGCACGTTCGTCCTATCTGGACTGACGATCCCCTGTACACAATCAAGAAGATGGTTGCGGTTGACCACGGCGCTACAGCTCCTGTTATCGCAGACGCCGTTATCGACGCTGTTATCAGAGCTCGTAAGGATTACAAGGGCTCCGGCAATCCTACATTCTTCACCACTGCAGACTTCCTGACCGACATGCTGCTCCTGAAGGACGGTATGGGCAGAAGACTGTACAATACAGTTAGCGAGCTGGCAACCGCTCTTCGTGTAAGAGATATTGTTGAGGTTCCCGTAATGGAGGGTCTGACAAGAGTCGTTAACGAAGGTGAGGCTAACGAGAAGTCCTATCCTCTGGTTGGTATCATCGTAAATCTTCAGGACTACAACATCGGTGCTGACAAGGGCGGCGCCATCAACCTGTTCGATGACTTCGATATCGACTACAACCAGATGAAGTACCTGATCGAGACCAGAATCTCTGGTGCACTCATCAAGCCCTTCTCTGCAATCGCTATCGAGATCGACGAAGCGGCTGAGTAATTTTACGGCAATTAAGGAGGGCATATGAAATATTACGGCAAACTCGGTTTTTACGAACAACGCGAAGTAAAACCAGGCGTATGGACCGACGGCATCGTTGAGCGTGAGTATTACGGTGACTTAACGAGGCTTATTAACCATAATCAGCCAACAGCAGACAAGGTTAACGAAGATCTCAAGCTCAATAATCAGCTCAGCATAGTCTTAGACCCATATGCCCTCGATAATTTTGCAAATCTGCGCTACATTACTCTCATGAATTCAAAATGGGAGGTAAGCGCAGTAGAAGTGCAATTTCCAAGGTTAATAATTAGTTTTGGAGGTTTATACAATGAGCGAACCGACGACCCATCAGACGTATGAACGATTTCACTCTTTTCTCTCGACACTTACGGGCTGCAAGAATATTTATTATCAGCCGCCCTCAAACGTGAAAATGAAGTACCCGTGTATCGTGTACTCAGATTCGCCATGGGATACTAAGTTCGCTAATGATAAACCTTACGTGGTAACTCGACACTACCAGGTAACGGTCATTGATAAACTTCCAGACAATCCTTGGATAATGCTCATGGCGACACATATTCCTATGTGTACACACGAACGCCACTATACACGTGACGGACTAAATCATGACGTCTTAGACGTATATTACTAAAGGAGGAATTTAAATGCCTACAACATCCCCTTTCCTTACTTGGGACCAGACCGGCGAAAGACTCTATGAAACCGGTAACAAGAAGGGCGTACTTTATCCTTATAACACAACTGCTAAGAAATATGGCAATGGTGTGGCTTGGAATGGCCTTACTGCTGTAACCGAGACTCCTTCTGGCGCTGAAGCAACCGACCTGTGGGCTGACGACATGAAGTATCTGTCGATGAGGTCTGCTGAGCAGTTCGGCGGCACCATCGAGGCTTATATGTATCCCGATGAGTTCGCTCAGTGCGATGGCTCTGCTGAGATTGCTACAGGTGTGGTTATCGGTCAGCAGAAGCGTTCCATGTTCGGCATGTCTTATGTTACCACACTGGGTAATGATACCGAGCTTAACGATTTTGCGTACAAGATTCATCTGGTATACGGCGCTACAGCTTCTCCTTCTCAGAGAGGTTACAGCACAATCAATGACTCTCCTGACGCTATTACATTTAGCTGGGAGTTCACAACCACTCCTGTTGAGGTTGCAGGTTTCAAGCCTACAGCTCTCGTAACAGTTGACAGCTCCAAGGTTCCTGCTGAGAAGCTGGCTCTTCTGGAGGCCGCTCTGTATGGTACTGCTGGCGGTACAACATACACCGAGTTCAGCGGCACTGAGTTCGTGCAACATACTGTATATTACACCAGAAGTGGTACTGAGGGTAGCTACGTTTACACTGTTACTACCGATACCACTCCTGTTAGTGGCACTAAGTACTACACTAACGGTGCAACCGAAGCATATCTGCCCCTGCCCGCCGAAGTAGCAACTCTGCTTACCTAACATTCAAAATGGGAGGACTTGGATACTGATAGGGGTTCCTGTTAAGTCCATAATTATATGCTCCTATATAATTATAGTAGGGTTGAGCAACGCAATAGTGGGGTTCGACCCTGCACTTAATTATGTAGATTTATATTTAAGGAGGAACCATTATGTCATTTATTAACGATATCCCTATGAGCAGAAGTGAAGAGATATTACTCTCTACCATAAACGGTACGCCCTATGACAAGGACCCGATGAGCCGCATGGAATACCTTTTATTAGAGCTGAAAAGTGTAATCGAAGCAGGCGGCAGCTCTTCTGATTACGCTGTTGACATCGACTTTAGTATGAACAGCCAGACGTTCGTAGTGACAGCGCAGTTGAAAAACAAGGACGGAAACCTCATCGGTACGCCTAAGTCTGTTGACATTCCGCTGGAGAGCACGGTAGTAAATGGCTCGTACGACAACACAACAAAGACGCTCACGCTCACGCTCGTAAGCGGACAGAGCATCAACATCCCCATCGGCGACATCATCAACGGCTTACAGGCTGAGATAACCGCTCAGAATCCCCTTAATGCAGATCTTGTTGATGATAGCAACACAACGCATAAGTTCGTCACCGCTGCCGAGAAAGCACAGATAGCGACTAATACAAGCGATATTGCCGACTTAGCTGACGAAGTGGACGGTAAACTCCCCGACAAGGGCAACCATACAACGATAAATGGTATGGATGTCTACGTTTCAGCAACTCAGCCCACAGGCGATATCGCTGAGGGCAGCGTTGGAATAGGGTGGTGATAAAATGGGTGAGATTAGAATTAAACGTGATGTATCGGATGCTATCGTCTACGGTATTCACATCGACCCTAATATACAAGACCCTAGCAACGCTGTAACATATCTCGAAGATGCGGTCGGTATGACCCCTGCATCTATGGGCAGTACAACATTCAACTCTGGTTCATGGGCTGATGCTTTCTTTATGCCAAAGCCTTGTATGGTAAGATATGACGGTACAGTTGACTATTATCTTGACCCATTAGATTACAGCAAGAAGGCTGATGGTACTGCATCGGACATAGCCGACCCTAACTATGGCGGCAATGCTATGATGGAATGGGGTTTAATATGGTTCAAGTTTGAGCCAGGCGAGGCTGATGGGGAGGGATATTTTTACGTCAGCAACAAGAAAGTCAACGACAGTTTTAACTGCTGGTGTAACTACGATGCCAACAATAATATAACACAGCATTTTTATACCGCTATATACAATGGTACAGGAGTTGATAAGTTGAGGTCAATATCTGGTGTACAACTCACCTCTGAAAACGGTAGCGGTAATACCACAGGTCAGCAGGAGATAACCCGTGCCATGGCGAATAATACCTCTGAGTTGACTGAGTGGTATATAGACTTATGGGCTGATAGGATATTAGTCACAGGACTTTTATATCTGATGGGCAAATCACTTAATTTACAGGCTACGTTCGGAAGAGGTCTTGACTCTGGCGGGCAGACGGCGAAAGAGTCTTATGTAACTGGAACACTTAATGATAAAGGATTATTCTGGGGCGATACAACTAACGGTAACAATGCCGTTAAGGTATTTGGCATGGAAAACCGATGGGGAGGTTATGCACATAGAACCGCAGGGCTATTTGGTACAGCGGGTGGATATGCTTATAAGTTAACACATGGTAATATTGATGGTTCTACAGCGACATCATTCGGAACTAATGCTAGTGGTTATATACCCGTAACTGTAGCCCGACCTAATGATGGTTACGTAACTAAGATGATGTTTGGTAAGCACGGAATGTTACCTAGTGTTGCCGACAGTTCATCGTCAACCTATTACAGTGACCACTTCTATAACGGTACGGGGTTTTCACGTGTCGGTGGTAGTTCTAACGGCAGTTTTGGCTGTGGTTTTTCTATTAACCTGAGCAGTGATGTTAGCAGCGTTTCCTGGGCTATCTCAACCGCCCTTTCCCTCAAACCCCGTGCAAAGACACCCTATAACCCCGACTGGGACAACCGTCCAGCCCACCAATACGTCAACGGCGAATGGATAGATATCCCAACCCACCACTTTATCAGTGGCAGATGGCAAGGCGAGCTGACAAGCCAATCTCCGCTGATGAAATTTAGAGCGGACGGGGAGATGCTGGATTGGAGAGTGGAGGGGAGAACGAGTGGGAATTTGTTTGATGTCAATGGCGAACATACTAGCCTTGTATGGGGCAACAAAGATTGTCTTATTATTAGTGATAACGCTGTGATTGTTAATGCCGTAAGACCGGGCTACATGACTGGAATATATTATGATAAGGTATATAAGCCTGGTACTTATACATTTGCGATGAAGCAGCTCGCCGTTCAATCCGACAAAACTGAAATTAGGGTTGTTAGTTCTGCGCCATTCACGGGAGGAGCTTATAATGATGCATATAAGGCATATACGGCGATGTTTATTAAGCATAATGATATATATTATATAACGATTGAAATTATAGATTCAACAGAAATCGGATTTTTTGTAAATGGATATTTTTCAGTCAACGATAAAATATACGACATTCAACTCCTCGAAGGCGTATATACCACATCGACAATCCCTCCCTACGAACCCTACGGTGGCGTAGGCGACTGGGACGAGACGGAGCAGAAGTATGTGATACCTGTGACTGTTAATGGCGCAACCACCACCCTCTATACCGACCATCAACTCATGGACGGCGACAGTATTGACTACGCAACAGACCAAACCCAAATTCCCCTCGCAACGGGTAATAACACTTTATCGGTCGATACTGCGGTACAGCCGAGTAAGGTTTTTATTAAGTTTGAGGGGTGAACCTAGCCTGGTTCGGCATATACATGTCCTCCATTGGACGCAATATGCTTTATATTTAAGGAGATCAATTTTAAAAGAAAGGAGGTATTTCCATGGCTTTTCAGAAGGCAGACCCTAAGGCCATCCTCAATCTTTCAGAGGAAGAGAAGAACGACATCTTAAGAGCTTTTGCGGTTAACGGTAATACAATAGAGACTATAGCGGAAACGTATGGCTTATCCGCGGAAGATGTCAACACATTCCTTGATAACCGGAGAGATGAAATAATGGCGCTTAAGGACTTCTATTCAAAGATGTTCGCAGCTAATAATGGAGGTGAATAACATGACAAATGGTATAGATGTATCAAAATGGCAGGGCACGGTCGATTTCAACAGTGTCAAGAAGGCGGGGTATGATTT
>Ga0326513_10003344_pt1 | contig 11665 bp, 12 predicted proteins | sample 2_2465_0518_D_FD_203654 | JGI IMG/M metagenome (GOLD analysis project Ga0326513, IMG submission 203654) | Bovine rumen microbial communities from UC Davis, California, United States - 2_2465_0518 | ecosystem: Host-associated > Mammals > Digestive system > Stomach > Rumen | place: USA... | reverse complement strand
CCCACGCAGGGAAAAATTTTGAATTCAAACGGGTATATAGGCTATACAATTATATCAATTCAAAGAAATTCAAACAAAATCAATTAAATCAAACAAAACTGCCCTCGGGTCAGTGAGAGCGGTTCGGGGCTCTTTTTTATACCATTTTGGAGGCTCTATGGCAAAAGACGGAACCCGCCGGGGCGGCGCTCGTCCGGGTGCGGGCAGAAAAAAGAAAAACGATAAAAACAGCGTCAAAATTTCCGAAAAGCTTATAACTCAGCTCAGCGACGCGGAAAAGGCTTGCTTTCCACCGTTTAATCGGCAGTTAATCAGCGGGGAGGACTCTTTTGCGCTTAATCATGCCGAGGACGTTTATTACAGTGTTTATAAATTTGCAGGGAACAACGACGCTGACCGGCGGATTTCGAAGGAGCTTGTTGAGCTTTTTGCCGTGAGTTACAGCCGCTGGGTTCAGGTTGAGAGGGAAATTTCCCGAAACGGCTTTACCTCGGCTCACCCAACCACGGGCGCGGAGTGCAAGTCGCCGCTTGTCGAGGTTTCAAACACCTATTCAAAGCAGGCTCATAATTACTGGTATTCAATCTGGGCAGCGGTTAAGGATGGCAAACCGCCTTCCGATGACGAGGACGACATGGAGAACCTGCTTAACAAAGCGGTGAGCGGATGATTGATTACAAACCTACTCGCTTTATGGCGGAGACCTCGCATTATGATGAGGCAAAGGCAGATTTAGCCGTCAATTTTATCCAGGCATTAAAGCACACAAAGGGCAAGTGGTACAACAAGCCGTTTATACTCCTTCCGTGGCAGGAGCAGATTATAAGAGATATTTACGGAATCGTTAAGGCTGACGGCACGCGGCAGTTTACGACCGCATACATTGAAATCCCTAAAAAAATGGGAAAGTCGGAGCTGGCAGCGGCGGTTGCCCTTAAACAGCTCTGCGCCGACGGAGAACAGCGCGCCGAGGTTTACGGCTGCGCTGCCGACAGGGGGCAGGCAAGCATTGTGTATGATGTCGCTAAGGACATGGTGGAGCTGTGCCCGGCGCTTGAAAAGCGCATTGAAATTCGCAAGGCAACAAAAACAATGACATATCTGCCGACCAATTCGCTTTACAAGGTGCTTTCAGCCGAGGCAAGTTCAAAGCACGGCTTTAATATATCCGCGGTTGTTTTTGACGAGTTGCACACCCAGCCTAACCGTGAGCTTTACGACGTTATGACGCAGGGCAGCGGCGACGCGAGAACTCAGCCGCTTTATTTTTTGATAACAACCGCCGGTACCGACACGCACTCAATCTGTTGGGAGGTTCACCAAAAGGCAAAGGATATCATCGAGGGCAGAAAAATCGACCCGACCTTTTATCCCGTTATCTACGGTGCAGATGAAGGCGACGACTGGACTGACCCAAAGGTATGGAAGAAGGCAAACCCCTCGCTCGGCGTTACGGTCGGCATCGACAAAGTCAAAGCTGCATGTGAGTCGGCGAAGCAAAACCCCGGCGAAGAGAACGCCTTTCGTCAGCTTCGTTTGAACCAGTGGGTTAAACAGGCTGTGCGTTGGATGCCTATGGACAAATGGGATAAATGCGCTTTTGCCGCTGACATTACTCAGCTTGAAGGGCGCGTCTGTTACGGCGGTCTTGACCTCTCATCTTCAACGGATATTACGGCTTTCGTTCTGGTGTTCCCTCCTGAAGACGATGATGACAAATACATCATTCTGCCTTACTTCTGGATCCCCGAAGATAATATGCAGACCCGTGTGGCGCGTGACCATGTTCCTTACGATATGTGGGAACGTCAGGGTTATTTGGAAACGACTGAGGGTAATGTTATTCATTACGGATACATCGAAAGATTCATCGAAAACCTCGGTGAGCGTGTTAATATCCGTGAGATTGCGTTCGACCGCTGGGGTGCTGTACAAATGACACAGAACCTTGAAGGTATGGGCTTTACTGTTGTGCCGTTCGGTCAGGGTTTTAAGGATATGTCGCCGCCTACAAAGGAGCTAATGAAGCTTGTGCTTGAAAAGAAGATAGCGCACGGCGGGCACCCTGTGCTGCGGTGGATGATGGATAATATCTTCATCAAGACAGACCCCGCCGGGAATATAAAGGCTGACAAAGCGAAATCAACCGAAAAGATTGACGGCGCCGTTGCAATGATAATGGCACTTGACCGCGCAATCAGAAATGGTAACAACAAAGAAGCTTCTGTTTATGACGAACGGGGGCTTTTTGTTTTATAGGAGGTAATTGTTATGGGAATTTTTTCTGTTTTTCGTTCGCGTGACAAGCCTAAAAATTTAGGCGGCGGCGCGGCGTTCTTGATGGGGCGTTCAAACGCGGGCACCGTTGTAAATGAGCAAACCGCAATGCAGCTCACGGCGGTTTATGCCTGTGTCAGAGTTTTGGCGGAATCAATCGCCGGGCTTCCTCTACACCTCTACGAATACGAGGGGACAGGGAAGAAAAAAGCGACAAGCCACCTGCTCTACCGACTGATGCATGACCGTCCGAATCCCGAGATGACGTCGTTTGTGTTCCGCGAAACGATGATGACACACCTGCTGCTTTCAGGCAATGCTTATGCTCATAAAATTTTTAATAATCGCGGTGACTTAATAGCGTTATATCCGCTCATGCCGAACCGCGTGAGCGTTGAGCGCGACGCTGATAAGAGAATAATCTACCGTTACACTTTTGCCGACGATGACGCCGAGGGCGGATACAGGGTCGCAAAGCTGTCACGCAGCGAGGTCTTTCATATTCCCGGACTGGGCTTTAACGGTCTTGTCGGTTTTTCGCCTATTGCCATGGCAAAGAACGCCCTGGGGATGGGAATGGCGGCTGAGGAGTTCGGTTCCAAATTCTTCGCTAACGGTGCGCAGCCGAGCGGAGTACTCGAACACCCGGGCGTACTTAAAGACCACGAAAAGCTTCGAACGTCGTGGCAGGCAGCATTTGGAGGAAGCTCCAATTCAAACAAAGTCGCGGTTCTTGAGGAAGGGCTGAAATACACCCCGATTTCACTTCCGCCCGACCAGGCTCAGTTCCTTGAAACACGAAAATTTCAGGTAAATGAAATCGCGCGGATGTTCAGGGTGCCGCCTCACATGATAGGAGACCTTGAAAAATCGAGCTTTTCAAACATCGAGCACCAGTCTATTGAGTTTGTGATGTATACACTCAATGCCTGGGTGGCGCGCTGGGAGCAAAGTATGTTTTCCGACCTGCTGCCGGCACGTGACCAGGAAAAATATTTTTGGAAGTTCAATGTCGACGGACTTTTGCGCGGCGACTATCTCAGCCGCATGAACGGCTATGCAATCGCAAGGCAAAACGGCTGGATGTCTGCCGACGATATCCGTGAGCTTGAAAACATGGACAAGCTTCCCGAGGGTGCCGGCGGGGATTTGTACTTAATCAACGGCAATATGCTCCCACTCAATATGGCGGGCGCGTTTGCAAATCATAAGAAAGGAGGAAAGGCGGATGAATAAATTCTGGAAATTCAGAAATCAGGCTGACGACTTAGGCAGTGAGCGGGTGCTCGAACTTAACGGGGTCATTTCCGATGAGAGTTGGTTTGACGACGACGTAACGCCGGAGATATTTAAAAACGAGCTGAACAGCGGCTCGGGCAATATTACCGTGTGGATTAACTCCCCCGGAGGTGACTGCATCGCGGCAAGCCGCATTTATTCAATGCTCAGGGAATACGACGGGACTGTCACAGTTAAAATCGACGGTCTTGCGGCGTCTGCGGCTTCTGTCGTTGCAATGGCGGGTGATGTTGTGCTGATGGCGCCGACCGCCATGATGATGATTCACAACCCCCTGACAGAAGCATGGGGCGACAGAAACGTCATGCAGAAGGCTATTGAGCTTCTTGACGAATTCAAGGAGAGCATAATCAATGCCTATGAGTTTAAGACGGGTCTGTCAAGGGCAAAGCTCTCGCGCCTGATGGAAGAAGAAACCTGGATGAACGCCAAAAAGGCTGTTGAGCTTGGCTTTGCGGACGGTATGACAACCGAAAGCGAAACCGACGCCTATTCTTTTTCAGCCGCTAATGTTTCAAAAAGCCTGATAAACAAAGCGGTCAATACAGTTATTAACAAGACGAAAAGCGCGAAGGTAAGCGATTTAAGAAACGCGCTTTACGAAAAATTACTCAAAATTTAGGAGGTAAAAAATATGACTATCAACGAACTCAGAAGAGAAAGAGCGGAGCATTGGGAGAAAATGAAGAACTTCCTCAATTCTCATGAGCAGGAAAACGGCACTCTGAGCGCCGACGACACCGCAACCTATGAGAACATGGAGGTTGAAATGACCCGCCTTGACCAGGCTGTTGAGAGGGCTGAGGCGGCGCAGCGCAGGGACAGGGAGCTTGACGCTCCCGCAAATAAGCGTTTCTTTGAGGATCCTTCACGCGGCGCGGGAAAGACCGGCAGAAGCAGCGAGGAATACAACAAGGCGTTCCTTAATCTCATCCGCTCGCACGGAAATAGAGTAGACAACGCTCTCCAGGAGGACACCGCGAGCGAGGGCGGCTACCTCGTGCCCGAGGAGTTTGAAAAAAAACTCTACGCGGCGCGCGAAAAGGTCGACCCGATTTTTGCTCTCGCGGGCAGAATCACCCTCGGCGCACTTGAGAAGAAGGTTCCCTACGTTTCTTCGGAGGGCGCCGCTGCTCTGATTGCGGAGGAAGGTTCCTATTCGGCTACTGACGACGCCTTCGCGCAGGTCACTTTCCACGCCTATAAGTTTGGAAGAATGATCAAGGTGTCCGACGAGCTTATTGCAGACAGCGTCTTCGATATTTATTCTTATCTTGCAAGAAGCCTCGGAAAAGCGCTCGGCAAGGGCGAAGCAAGCTATTTCTGGACCGGTACAGGTTCATCTCAGCCCCAGGGCGTTCTAACTGCCGCCGGCGTCGGTGTTACCGCTGCGGCGACAAACGCTATCACCGCTGACGAGCTTATCGACCTGTATTATTCCGTCCCCGAGGAATACAGAAACGGCGCTGCATGGGCGATGAACGATAGTACCGTTAAGGCAATCCGCAAGCTCAAGCTCACGGGCACAGGCGACTATCTCTGGGCACCGGGGCTTAACGGCGAGCCTTCAACAATTCTCGGAAAGCCTCTCCACACGTCTGAAAACATTCCCGCGCTTGCAGCAAATAAGGCGGTTGCAGCCTTCGGCAATTTTGCAGAATGCTATAAAATCGCCGACAGACAGGGAATCGATATCAGAGTATACGACCAGCTCTACGGCGAGAACGGACAGGTAGGCTTCCGCGGCAGCGCGAGAACCGACGGCAAGGGAATCCTTGCTTCCAAGGGAATTAAGGTCCTTAAAACAAAAGCGTCTTAATTAAAGGGGGCGGCGAAGGTGGCTGATTTGCTCGTCAAATTAAAAAAGAACCTGATTATCGAACACACAGAGGACGACGAGTTGCTCAGTGAGTTTCTCGCCGCCGCTGTGAATTACGCTGAGAAGTATCAACATTTAACCGAGGGCTATTACGCCGAAAACGACCTTCCTGCCGTCACCGAGCAGGCGGTCATTATGCTTGCCTCGCATTGGTATGAGAGCCGCGACGGCTCAACCGGAGGTTTTTTCTCAGACAACGTTCAGGCGGCTTCCGCGGTTAAAATAGCGGTTGATAACCTGCTGCGGCTTGACAGGGAATGGCAGGTGTAGTGATGAGCTTCGGTAAAATGAATACCTTTGCAAAGATATTAAAAGCGGACTTTACAACCGACAGCGAGGGCTTTAAGGAAAAGTCCTTTACTGTTGAGCGTGAGGTCCGCTGCTATCACGAAGGGCGTCACGGTTCCCTGAGATGGGTCAACCTTGCAGCTTTTTCCGCTGCTACCGACCTGTTCAGGCTCAGGGCTGTCCCGGGCTGCACGGTTACAACCGACAGCTATCTGCTGTGCGGCGGTGAGTATTATAAAATTCTCTCCGTTGAGAACGTAAAGGGCAGAGGAATGTACGTGGAAATTCTCGCGGAAAGGGTGAGCGGCAGTAATGGCTAAGTTTGAGCCGAAGTTTCCCAATGATTTTTTGGCAGAGTTGTCACGCCTGGGAAGCAAAACCGACGAAATAACCGAAAAGGTGCTGCAAGCCGGAGCCGAGGTTGTTTATGAGGAAATAAATAATAGACTTGATTCTGTAATAGGCTCGGAAACAAAAGTCAAGAGCCGCTCAACAGGCGAATTAAAAAACGCTTTGGGTATCTCGCCTGTTAAGCTGAGCAACGACGGAAAGCTGAATATCAAGATAGGTCTGAGAGAGCCGCGCAGCCGTCAGTACGCTGCGAAAGGCAAGCGCAGCTACAAAACGATAACAAACGCAATGATTGCGAACGTTATTGAATACGGTAAGCACGGGCAAGCCCCGAAACCCATCATAAAACCTGCGTGGCGCGCCGCAAAAAAGCGCTGCGAGGAAGTAATGATAAAAACCTTTGACGATGAGGTGGGGAAGCTGTGAATATTCTGTCTGATGTTAAGGCAATTGCCGATGCGCTGGAACTCCCTGTTGAAACGGGAAATTTTTCAAAAAAGCCGCCGGACACCTATCTTGTAATTGTACCGATGACGGAGGAGTACGACTGCTACGCCGATAATCTTCCGGGAATTGACATTCAGGAGGCGCGGCTTTCGCTGTTTTCAAAGGGAAACTATAAAACGATAAAAAACCGGCTGCTGAAAGCCTTCCTCGACGCCGGATTAACAATTACCGGGAGGCAGTATATCGGTTATGAAACCGAAACAGGCTATTATCATTTTAACATTGATGTAGCGCAATTTTATGAACTGGAGGATTAATTAATGGCTACAATCGGACTTGATAAAGTTTACTATTCGATTATCACCGAGGATTCTAACGGCGATGAGTCCTACGGCACGCCTACCATGCTTGCAAAGGCTATCTCCGCCGACCTCTCCGTGAATCTTCTGGAGGCTAAGCTTAACGCTGACGACGGCGTCGCGGAAGCTGTCAAGGAGTTCAAAGACGGAACTCTCAGCTTTGGAATCGACGACATTAAAGCGAACGTCGCCTCTGATTTGCTCGGCGCCAAGGTCGACCAGAACAAGGTTATTGTTTCAACTGCCGAGGATAACGCGCCATACGTTGCCGTCGGCTTCCGCGCCAAAAAGTCAAACGGCAAGTACCGCTATTTCTGGCTGTATCGCGTTAAATTCGGTGTTCCGGCGACTAACCTTGCCACAAAGGGAGATAACATTACATTCTCAACACCTACTATTGAGGGTTCGGTTATGAGAAGAAATAAAGCTGATTCAAACGGCAACCACCCGTGGAAGGCGGAGGTAACCGAGGGCGAGAGCGCCGAGAGCGCAACCGCAATCAGCAGCTGGTACAACGCGGTCTATGAGCCGTCTTACTCAGAATAATACCGGGGGTCAGTATGGCAGAGCGAACTTCAAAGATTAATATTGGCGGCGAGGAATATGAGCTGTTCCTGTCAACACGGGCAATGAAGGAAATCCTTCAGCGCTACGGAAGCTTTGACAAGCTGAGTGATAAGCTCGACGGGGAAAGCGTCGCGGAACAGCTTGATGAGGTTGTATGGCTGATTACGCTTCTTGCCGGACAGTCGGTTAAGATTCACAATTTAAAAAACAAGGATAATCAGCGTCATATCCTCACTGTGGATGAGGTTGAGGTTTTGACAACCCCGTTCGAGCTTTCGGAATACAAGGAGGCAATCACTGAGGCGATGCTCAGGGGAACAGCCCGGAATGTCGAGAGCGAGGACGACGCAAAAAACACATAAGCAGCCGAGTAAGCAATGAGGAATTGTTTACCCGGCTGCTTTATTATGGGCTGGCTCACCTCAATCTTTCTATTGACGAGGTGAGCCTTATGCCGTTCGGGCTGCTTTTGGATTTATGGGAATGTCACAAGCAGTATAGCGGTATTTCAAAGCCGAAAATAAAACGGTTTATTGATGACATTATTCCCTTCGGTCTGAATTAAGGAGGTGCATTTATGCCAAGCGGTTTCGGATTTAAGCTCGGCGTTGAGGGCGAAAAGGAATTTAAGGACGCTTTATCGGACATCAACAAGTCCATGAAGGTTTTGAGTTCCGAGATGAAGCTCGTTCAGTCGCAGTTTGATAAAACCGACAAATCCGAGGAAGCCCTGACAGCCAGAAACACCGCGCTTGAAAAGTCGATCGAGGGTCAAAAGGACAAGATAAAAACCCTTGAATCAGCTCTGTCAAACGCGGCTTTGTCTTTCGGCGAAAACGACAGGCGCACCCAAGACTGGCAGATTCAGCTGAACAACGCCAAATCCGTTTTGAATAAAATGGAGCGGGAGCTTGCGGAAAACAACACCGCGCTGTCTAAATCGGGCGACGAGTTCAAGGACGCGGAGAACAAGGCGGACAAGTTCGGCGACGAGGTTGACAGCGTAGGTAAACAGGCCGAGAACGCAGGCGAGAAGTTTAAAGCAGTGGGCGCTGCCCTGAAAACGGTCGGAGCGGCAGTGGCAGCCTCTGCCGCCGCAGTTGGAACCGCCGCCGTGGCTGCCGGCAAAAAGCTGTTCGACATGGCGTCGCAGACCGCTGAGGCGGGCGACGAAATTGACAAGACTTCCCAAAAGCTGGGAATGAGCTACCAGGCTTATCAGGAGTGGGATTACGTTCTCGGTCAGTCGGGTGTTGACATCACTTCCATGACAACCGGCTTAAAGACCATGACAAATCAGATTGACGCCGCAAAAAACGGCACCGCAAAGGCTCAGGAGCGCTTTGAAAAGCTCGGTATTTCCATGCAGGAGCTTAACAGCATGTCACGTGAGGAAGTTTTCGCGGCGGTAGTTAAAGGAATGCAGGGAATGAGCGACAGCACCGAACGCGCCGCGCTTGCAAACTCCCTGTTCGGCAAAAGTGGTCAGAACCTGACGCCGCTGTTTAACCAAACAACGGAATCCACTGAGGCTTTGATTGCAAAGGCGCATGAGCTTGGATTTGTAATGAGCGACGACGCAGTCAAGGCGTCAGCGGACTTTCAGGATTCACTTGACTCACTTAAACGTACTTTTGACGGCGTAAAAAACAACATAATCGGCACTCTGCTCCCTTCAATTACTGAGATAATGAACGGCTTGTCACTGCTGTTGACAGGCGGCGAGGGAGCAAAGGAGGCAATCCAAAAGGGCGTCGATTCCCTTGTTGAAAAGCTTTCGGGTGTTCTTCCGAGGATTGTTGACATAATAATGTCGCTCGTTGGGGCGGTCGCGGAAATCGCACCGTCGGTAATGGACGCTCTGATTAAAGGAATCGCCGACAATCTGCCGCAGCTGTTGAATACGGTTTCAAGCCTGTTTTCAAGCCTGCTTTCAACCGTTATTGATCTGCTGCCGCAAACGGTGGCTACTGTGGTCCAGGGGATTTTGCAGATAGCTTCTACCATTTTGTCGAACGCGCCTCTGATTATATCATCGGTAATGGAGATGTTTTCCGGCGTTCTCGACAGCATCAGCAAGGCTCTTCCCGGCTTGATCCCGCTGATTGTAGGAGCGCTTGTAAACGCGGTGGACGCTCTGCTCGACAATGTTGACTTAATAATCGACGCGGCGGTCGGGTTCGTCGGCGCGTTTGCCATGGGCGTAAGCCGTGCGCTTCCGGCCCTGGTGCAGCGCGTGCCGCAGCTTATAAAAAGCCTCAGTGACGCAATTACGCGCAATTTGCCGCTGCTCTTAAAGGGAATTCAGTCGCTTATCAGCGGAGTTGCGTCTCAGCTTCCGGTACTGTTAAAGGGTATTCTTAATTCACTGCCGGGAATAATCGGCACATTTGTTGACGCTCTGCCCGAAATCCTGCCACCTGTTATTGAGGCGGTTAAGGCGTTAATTCAGGGGATTGTCGACGCGTTCCCGGAGATTATAAAGAGCTTTTCCGACGCGCTTCCGGAGCTGCTGGACGCAGTTTTGGGCGGTCTGACCGACCTGCTGCCGCTGTTTTTAGACGCGGTGGCTCAGCTTATAGGCGGAATCGCCGACGCACTGCCGTCTATAATCGGCGCGGTGGTAGAAGCGCTGCCGACGGTAATATCAACACTTGTAAACGCGATTGTAAAATTCCTGCCTGAGATTGTCAGCGCGATTGTTGCATTTCTGCCTCAGCTCATAGACGGGGTCGTGAAAATCGTAGGCGGAATAATTGACGCGCTCCCTCAAATTATAGGGGCGCTGATTGACGCCCTGCCGGTTATAATTGACGCTTTAGTTACAGCTCTGCCCGAGCTTATCGGAAGCATTGTTGACGCGCTGGTCGAATGTACCCCTCAGCTTATTGAGGGCGCGATTCAGCTCGTTTTCGGCATCGTTAAGAATATTCCGAAAATAATCGCAAAGCTGATTTCAGCAGTGCCGACCATTATAACAAAGCTCGTTTCGGCGTTCGGTCAGGGCGTCGCTAAGTTTACTGAAATCGGCGGAAACCTTATAAAAGGTCTGTGGAATGGAATTCAGAATGTCAGCGCGTGGCTCTGGGATAAAATCTCCGGCTTTTTCGGCGGCATTGTAGATAAAATCAAGGACTTTTTCGGAATTCATTCTCCTTCAACTCTCTTTGAGAACGAAATAGGTAAGAACCTGGCTCTCGGGTTAGGCAGGGGCTTTTCAAAGGAAATGCTCAGCGTTTCAAGCAATATGCAGGCGGCAATTCCGACGGACTTTGACGCTTCAATTCGTGCGGCGGCTGTCCTGCCTGATTCAAGTGACAGTGCTTTCGGCGGTCAGACGTTTCAGGTCGCGTTTAATTTCGGCGAAGTTTCACTCCACAATGATTTGGATATTGAAAACGTCGCGCACAGGGTGTCCGATATTTTCATTTCAGATGTAATGGCAAGAGGAGGCGCTTTCGGATAATGTACGATTTCAAATTCGGCAATACCTGGCTTTCGTCGCTGGGCGCGCACTGTACTAAGCCTGACAGGGAAATCGCGCAGCGCAGCTTTTCTCTTGTGGATATTCCGGGCAGAGACGGCAGCGATTACCTTGACAGCGGCTTTTATAAAAATGTAGTTATAAAGCGCGAGGTTGCGCTCGTTTCAAAAACCAATATCTCTGCGGACGAAAAGGCGGAGGCTTTGATTAACAGTTTGGCGTATCTGCAAGGGTATCAAACCTTTGAGGAAACCACACGGGAGGGGCTTACAACCTTTGCTGTTCTCACCAATTTCCAGTCCGTCGCGAACAGCCTGCGAACGTTGAAAAAAGCTACGCTGGAATTCTCGCGCCTGCCGTTTTGGTATTCAAAGACCGGAATGGAGGCTTATGAGGTCACATCCGGCGGAATCACTTTGAAAAATCCGTTTCCAGTGGCTTCAAAACCCCGCTTTATCTGCAACCTGGATCCGGCGGCAAGCACCGCACGGCTGACATTCAGCGTCGGAGATACCTCATACACAACAAACGGTATTCAGTACGACGCTGCACACACAATTTTGGAAATTGATTCAGAATACGAACAGGCGTTTGTACGCAATTCAGACGGCGAAGTGCTCCGTTTTATCGACATGGACTTTCCCCATTTTGAACCCGGGGCGGAATCAACCGTCACGCTGACACTCGCTGCCCGTGTTACCTCTGTAACGGTTG
>Ga0326513_10003343_pt1 | contig 11666 bp, 5 predicted proteins | sample 2_2465_0518_D_FD_203654 | JGI IMG/M metagenome (GOLD analysis project Ga0326513, IMG submission 203654) | Bovine rumen microbial communities from UC Davis, California, United States - 2_2465_0518 | ecosystem: Host-associated > Mammals > Digestive system > Stomach > Rumen | place: USA: California... | reverse complement strand
TATAAATAGGTGAACTATTTCGTTAAGCCAGAAGAGCAGAGTGATGCTTGCATCGACTCTACCTTGGCGAGAAATGGTCGCATTAAATGCAACCAATAGCTATAATATGGGTAAGGATATTAACCGGATTAAAGTGGTACTCGCTGACAAGAAGCGAACCAACAAGTGGCTGGCAGAACAGTTAGGGAAAGATCCCGCAACTGTTTCAAAATGGTGTACCAACAGTTGCCAGCCAACACTAGAAACCCTAATGAAAATTGCAGATTTGCTTGAAGTAGAGATTGCAGAACTAATTCGTAGAAACAATTAAAAACATAGCACTATGTTGATAGATAACAAACAAGACCGCTATCCTGATGATGGCTTTGATATTAAAACAGTATGGGATTTCATCAATGAATTCTCGGGTAAGAAATCTGAGCAGACAGGTAACTTGGATATCGTTACCGGCTATTTTACCATTCGAGCATTGAGCAGACTATATCACGAAATTCCAGAAGAGGACAACTATAGAATAGTATCTTCAGAGTTGGTCAAACCTGAAGAGGATGAAAACCAAATAATTGATCTTCTCAGTGGGGATGCTGGCATTCAGGCTACTATAAATATTGATAAGGATGCAGAAGATGCCAAAGCATTCCTTCGCAGGAATACAGTTCAAATCAGGGCCATTGTAAATGCTTTCTGCCATGCAAAGGCATATATGTTCCGCAACAACAACCCCAAGAACGATAGTTATTATCTATCAGGCAGCAGCAATCTGACTGATGCAGGACTTGGTTTGAAGAAGACATCGAATATTGAACTTACGATGGGTGCCCCTGTCAAGCTGAGCGATAAGGATTATAAGGAAGTATGTTCCTGGTTCGAGGACATCTGGAAAGCTGCTTCTGAGCAGATTCACGAAGACCCCAAGAATCCCAAATCAGAAAAAATCAGCGTGAAGGAGTACTTCATCAGGAAGATTGATGAATACTTTCGCAAGTACACGCCAGAAGAAATCTACTACAAGATTTTGTTCGAGCTGTTCAATTCTGACATCGATTTAGATGGTGGTATTGAGCATCAGAAAGACATGTCGTTGCTACAGACAAGCGTTATTTGGAAAACGTTGTTCAACTATCAGCAGAAGGGCGTTATATCCCTTATCAAGATGCTGCGTAAGTACAACGGTGCCATCCTTGCAGACGCTGTAGGTCTTGGTAAGACTTTCTCTGCTCTGGCTGTCATCAAGTACTTCCAGACGCAGAACTATTTGACTGTGCTTCTCTGTCCTAAGAAACTTGAAGAAAACTGGACGCAATACCTGAAACGTCATGGTTCTCGCTTTGAGAAAGACGAGTTTGACTATGTTGTGCGTTTCCATACCGACTTGCAGAACGACCGTATGCAGAATTCCTATCAGGATGCACGTCGAGACTATTTGCAGACACGCAAGAAGATACTCTATGTCATCGATGAGAGCCATAACTTGCGCAATGAGAAGTCTGGCCGCTATCAGGAGCTGCTGACAACCCTGATACAGAACCAGCCTAACGTTGAGGGACGCGATGTGAAAGTACTGATGCTTTCTGCTACGCCTATCAATACAGGTTTGAATGATGTGAAAGGTCAGTTCAACCTCATAGGCCATGGAGAGGATGCCGCTTTCAACAACGAGGAGTTTGGCATTGATTCTCTTCGCAATCTGTTTGCCGACAGCCAGCGTAAATACACTCAATGGTGTGACAATCCCGACCGTACCATCGGTTCATTTATCTCTATGCTGCCACCCAAGTTCTTCAACTTGACAGACAAGCTGATAGTTGCACGTACTCGCAAACTGATAGAAAACACATTGGGTGAAAATCTTGGATTTCCCAAGAAGGCTACTCCTATCAATGTCTATCAGGGAGTGGACCACTTTGGTAAACTGCACACGACAGATGAAATCTACAAGGCATTTGAAGACCTGAGTCTGACAGCTTATCAGCCCAGCCTTTTCTTACACGAAAGTCGTAAGGAAGCAAAGAAAGAAGCTGCATCTGATTGGGATGACGATGTAAATCGTGAAATGTTCCTCGTCAAGATGATGGGCATTCTGTTCATGAAGCGACTGGAGAGTTCCTGGTACGCCTGCCTACTGACTGTTAAGAAAGTGCTTGACGTCCATGAAAAGACCCTCCAAATGGTAATCGATTTCAAAGAGAATAAAGCTAACGGCACATTGCCTACTGGCGAGGAAGCAGGTGACGATGATGACGATATGGAAGAGCAGTTTGCTCTGCGCAAAGGTACTATTCGTCTCTCTGAGATGAAAAACCTTGGAGGCTTTGAGCGTGGTCTACGCATGGATATCAATAAACTGCGCGCTATTTACGAGAGCCTGACAGCCTTTGAGGAAGACTATCGCAACGGTTTCGAGCAAGACCTGAAACTCGAAGAACTCATCAAGATTCTACGTGAGAAGCAGCAGTCAAGTAACAAGAAGGTGGTCATCTTTACGGCATACGCTGATACCGCCAAGTTTATCTTTGACGAACTCAAAAAGCGAGGTTTCAGCAAAATGGCATCTGCTTCAGGACAGGACATCTCCACTACAGGACATCAAAGTACCAACAAGTTCACTCCGATTCTACAGTCGTTTGCTCCTTACAGCAAACTCTACAAAGAACTTGATTGGACCAATATGTACGAGGATGCACATTTGAGCTATGGCGACTATTATAACGACGAGAAACAGCGTTGGGAAGTTCCATATGATAAATGGCTGGAACTGATTCCTAAATATCGCCCAGAGGTGGCTGCACAATTGAATGATGAACTGGATATACTCATCGCTACAGACTGTCTCTCAGAAGGACAGAACTTACAGGATGCTGACATGCAGGTGAACTATGATATCCACTGGAACCCTGTACGCCTGATTCAGCGCTTTGGACGTATTGATCGTATTGGTTCACCTAATGAAATTGTGCGTTGCGTTAATTTCTGGCCTGCCAAGTCATTTGAAGAGTATCTGCACTTGGAGGAGCGTATCATGAACCGCATGACTATCATGAATCTGGCTGGCTCTGAGACTCAGGAACTCAATGAGTCATATATGAAGATGGTTGAAGATAACACCTTGTTCGATAAGAATGCCAATAAACTGCTGAATGAATTGCAGAACAACAGTATCAGCGACATTGAATCACAACAGTCGTTATCACTGAAAGACTTCTCATTTGAGGTATATCGTCAGGACTTGATAGATTACTTTGAGAAGAACAAGGAATTGTTCCGCAAGATGCCCAATGGAATCTTCTCCGGTTTCAAAGTTGAAGACAATCTGTTTGAACGCATACCTGAAAGTCTGGTCGCTGTTGTGGGCTATCCGCATCGTGAGGAAGGCAGCAAGAAAGCCTATACCGAAATCTACCTGATGTGTCAGCCTGTAGATACCCATCTGCCTGCTACCTATCAGGAGTTGAATCGTGCAGAGATTCTTGAATTCCTCCGTCAAAACAAGCGTCAGGAGCGTTTTGTTCCTGAGTGGATTGAAACAAACGATAGCGAACGACTGAGCAAACTAACAGATATTCTTCAGACATGGATGAAGATGAAAGCGCCCCAACAGGCTATCGTGGAGCGCAAGAACCGTTTCCATTCAAAGGGTGGAGAGCAGAAGAAATCTGCTGACGAAGCCAGCCTTGACAAGAAGTTCCAGATGGAGAACTTCGACTTGATTGTTTGGGAGTACATTAGCAAATAAGGAAAGATTATGGAACAGACATTAAGACAATACTGCAACGGCAATCTATTTGAAGCAAGCGACCTGCTGCTTAGTAAGCTGAACATCAAGCATACACAGGAAGAGCCAACTCCTATGCGCTTTCAGGATTACTATGAAAGCGAAGTGCCTCAGTACATAGAACAAGCACTGCAGTTGACTAAAGAGTGCTATTATATAGGTGAGGTGTGCGACGAAGCCATCAATGGATCGGTTGGCTCTGACACCAAACTGACCGAAGACATAGAGAAGCTGCGTGCCAATGAGCATTACAAGAGCATGATGTTATTTGCAGTCGATTTAGACCCTGAATGCAATGTCACTCGCTCTGACTTGGCTGTGCTGACTCGTGCTTTCAATCGTCTGGTCTATAACTTCCCTGTTACTGTTATCTTCCGTCAGGGTCAGTACCTGAGCATTGGCACCTGTGAACGCACTGAGTTCAAGCAGGAATGGAAACAAGGTCAAGGCGAAAAACTTGGTAAAGTCAGTCTGCTACGAAATGTTGATTGTCTCGATCCTCATAGAGGGCACAAGGACATCCTAAAAGGAATGGAGTGCAGTGACTGCTCCAATTTTGACATGCTCTATGAGAAATGGCAGAAGGTATTTAATTCTGAGCTGCTTACAAAACAATTCTATAATGACCTGTTCGAATGGTATCAGTGGGCTGTTGATCCAGAAACTAAAGTCACCTTCCCTGGTGATGTAGACACACAGGACGATGACCGCGAAGATATTGATACTCGTATCATTCGCCTGATTACCCGTCTTATGTTTGTCTGGTTTATAAAGCAGAAGGATTTAGTACCCTCCAAAATTTTCGATAAAGACTATGTAGGTACTATCTTGAAAAACTTCGATGCAGAAAGTAAGACGGAAGCAAACTATTATCAGGCAATTCTTCAGAACCTGTTCTTTGGTACACTGAATCGCCCCATCATTGAGGATGGAGAACGTCGTGAATTTGCTCAGGCCAACACCGCTGATGTGAAGAACCTCTATCGCTATGCCGAACTGTTTTCCATCAGCGAAGACGAGGTCATCGAATTGTTCTCTACCGTCCCATTCCTCAACTGTGGCCTTTTTGAGTGCCAAGATAAGACAAAAACACTGGATGGAGTACAGAGAAGATTCTATTATGATGGGTTCTCTCGTAATGACAGAAAGAAGAATGGTGTGTTCTTATATCGTGCTTTTGTACCAAACATTCTCTTCTTCCATCCCACTAAAGGTATTATCTCTATCTTTAATAAGTATGTCTTCACTATCGAGGAAAATACTCCTCAGGATGTACAAGTAGCACTTGACCCAGAACTATTGGGAAAGGTATTCGAAAATCTGCTGGGAGCCTACAATCCAGAAACCAAGGAGACTGCCCGTAACGAAAGTGGTTCGTTCTATACGCCTCGTGAGATTGTTCAATACATGGTGAATGAGAGTCTGGTGGCTCATCTGAAGCAGACCGTTGGCGAGGAATTTGAACTACAATACCGGCAGTTGCTTGATTTTACAACAGAGGATGTATCTTTGACAGAAGAGCAAAAGGCAAAGATACTACACTCGCTTTTCACTTGCAAGATTCTTGATCCTGCGTGCGGCTCAGGTGCTTTCCCAATGGGTATGCTCCAACAGATGGTTCACATATTGCGTCAAGTTGACCCTGACAACACCCAGTGGCGAGAGGTGTTGTTGAATATGGCTGTTGATGAGAGTCGTAGAGCTTTTGGCATTGTGGACGAAGAAGAGCGAAAGAAGAAACTGTTAGAGATTGAAGAAACTTTCAATAACGGACTTAATTCACCTGACTATACACGTAAACTGTACATTATTGAAAGTTGTATCTATGGCGTTGACATACAACCAATAGCTATGTTGATTTCCAGATTACGCTTCTTCATTACACTTATTTGTGAGCAGACAGATATTCAACGTGACAAGCCCGAATTGAATTTCGGCATAAAAACACTGCCGAACTTGGAATCAAAGTTCGTTGCAGCTAACTCGCTCATTAATGCTGACATTCATCAATACAATGAAGACTGGACGCAAGATGAAGTCCTCGCAATTCTAAAAAATGAGCTGATTGCTATCCGTCGTCGTCATTTCTATACACGCAAACGTAGCGAAAAGATTCGACTATTACGTGAAGATGAAGCTAAGCGTAAACAGATTCATCAGCACATAAATCGACTTGTAGGGGAACCTAATGAAGAAAAGATTCAATCTCTACAACAGCAGATTGTAGAGCATGAGAAACTCTTGGGCTTATACCAGGGTGAAGATTGGGTTGAAGAAGCCATTCAAAAAGATCTGTTCTCAGAGCCAGAGATTGTGCGTGTAGATAAGAACAAACGAGAACGTGACCGTATCAATGGAATTATATCCGCCTGTCGTCGTGACATTGAGCACGAAGAGAACAAATGCACTCCACAGGGGTTTGAAGCAGCAGTCCTTCAGGTGACAGATTGGAATCCCTATGACCAGAATTCTGTATCACCATTCCTCGATATTGAATGGATGTTTGGTGTCACGGATGGTTTTGATATCGTGATTGGAAATCCTCCATATAGACAATTGCAGGACAATCGTGGAGAATTAGCCAAATTATATGCTCCTTGTGGTTATGAAACTTATAACGGTAGTGGAGATATTTACTGCTTATTTTATGAGCGTGGCAATTTGTTGCTTAGAAATAATGGCATTCTTTGCTTCATTACATCAAATAAATGGATGAGATCTGACTATGGATTGGAATTAAGGAAATATCTGGTAACGAAAACAAACCCCCAAACTTTAATTGATTTTGGAGAAACACATGTTTTCGAAAGTGCTACTGTCATGACCAATATTCTTCTTTTCAATAAAGATAATGGAACCAATAATCTAAGGGCGACTCAGATTGAAGATGATTTTATTGACCCTGGAGCTTTGAAAGAATATGTAGATAGTCATATTCTATGGTGTCATTTCGATTCTGACGAAACCTGGGTTATTGCAGAAGACTCTGTAAGGCATTTAAGGAAGAAGATTGCATCTATGGGAAAGCAATTGAGATTATGGAAAGTCGATGCATATCGTGGAATTCTAACTGGCTGTGATAGAGCATTTTTTATCGATACCGAAGTTAGAAATTCAATTCTTTCTTCATGTAAAACAGAAGAAGAAAAGAAACGAACTAATGACATTATTAGACCAATGCTTCAAGGAAAAAATATTAAGAAATTTGGTGTAAACTGGGCAAATAAATGGATGATAAATACTCATAATGGCATTAGAGGCAAATTGAGTAGAATCAATGTAGATGACTATCCAGCTATTAAAACTCACTTAGATGGATATTACACACGGTTAGCCAATCGTTCTGATAAAGGTGATACTCCTTACAACCTGAGGAATTGCGCATATATCTTAGAATTCGATAAGCCTAAGATTATATATCCTGAGACTACTAAATTTATGCCTTTCTATCTTGACGAGAATAGCTTTTTAACAACAAAAACATGTTTCATCATGGTAGGAGAGCATATTTCCTATCTTACAGCTTTTTTCAATTCGTCACTATTCAAATTCTGTTTCCGAGATAACTTCGTCGCTCTATTTGGTGGTGCTAGAAGCCTCGGTAAAACGTACTTTGAGAAAGTTCCCGTCCTAGAGGTAGATGACGCTACTGATGCTAAGTTCCGTGAATTGGTTCTTGACATTCAGAAAGAATACTCCGAAGAGAAAGCAAAAGCTATTGATCAACGTATCTTCGACCTTTATGGTCTAACACAAGAAGAGCGAGATGCAATAGGCTATATAGATTTCCATTCTAATAACGATAACGAACCTGACGATGATGAGTAAGCTAACTGATTTTTATACCCACAAAGCCTCTCTTTTAGAGAAAGGTGAACCAATAGATCCACAATGGGAGCTGTTGGAAGACAAATTACTAAAAGAGGAATTGCTTCCTGAGCTGATAGAGCAACTTAAGACGGTACTCTTAAAAGTGAAGAGTCCATTGATGTTTAGCGGCAGCTATGATCCTAATGGTTGTCTGAGTGTTTCATTTACTAGAAACTGCATACAGTTATCATCATTATCTCAGACAGCCACTCAAGGAGAACAAAGAATAGTGATGGATGAAGGGATATCGGGTGCTGATGTTGCAGCTGAAACAGAAGCGGTAGATGACAATGCTGTCGTTGCACCTGAACAACGAAATACAAAAGCCAAATCTATCGGTTTTTCTGTGTTATTCCGAGACGGGACAGTCTATCACGAGAAGAAGGCAGTAAATACGTGGATTCAGGCTCTGAAGAAAATTGGTTTAGAAACAATCTGCAACAATCGCAGTAAACATACGGCCTGGCATCGTGTAAACGGACAGGATATTTGTATAGTTGAACGTTCAGAAACGGTACGAGATTCTGACGGAAAGTCTCCTCAAACTCTGGTTGATGGATTCTACGTAATGACTCAGCTGAGCAATGACCAAAAAGAGAAAGACCTACTGGCACTAGGCGAATATATGCCAAAACTTGGTATCAAGGTCATTTGGGACGATGAAGTGGAAGACTCTAATGAAGGACCTGCAAAAACGCCAGTAGTCAACGAAGATGCTTCACACTGGAACTATCCTATCAAGGAGCAGTTCCGCTCCTTCTTGGCCAGACAGAAGTCCGCAAGCACAGCCACCAGCTATACCAGTACGCTAGATAATGCTGTCAGAGAATGGATTAATAAGGAAGTGGACGCTAACGCAGATTCTGTATTCAGCTACACGACTTCAGAAGATGTCCGTCTGTGTATTGATATGCTCAATGCTTCTTCTGACTATGTGGCTGAGAATGACCGCAAGCATCATTCTATGTCAGCAGCTCTAAACCAGTATTTACTGTTTATTGAGGAGTGGGAAAAAAGAATATCCCAATAGGTCTTTTTTTGAATAATTGAAAAAACTACAGATATGAAGCTAAAACATCTTTTTGATTTATATACTCCGTTCCATACCAAAGAAGATATTGATGATTTCTTTGTATATTTGAATAGGCGAAACACCACTATGACTGAGGAGATAAAAGAAAAACTCCTAAATTCATGTGATGACGCAATCAAATTATATATGCAAGATAAGATAGTTTCATATGTAAAGAATTATAAAGTCCGACCAGGGAAGCCCAAGCCAAAGGGACATACCGGAAAACAAGCTAAAGCCTCAGTATCATCAAGAGACTATTATAAAAGGGAATACCCAGATTCATTAGCAGCAAAGGGTTATGAGTACGGACTCTCAGATTGGTAATTATGAAAAAGAAAAGAAATATTAGCAGTTCTTCATACCCTGTCCCTGATGGGCATCCTACAAGGCATCGTCCCCGTAGGAACTACTGGGGGAATTTGTATGATGAGGACACTTTTGACGAGGATCGTCACCACTTTACAGGAGATTCTGACACTGCGTTGTATGACGCAGAAGATGATCATGATTCCTATTATGAAAATGGCGGATATGAATAAAAAGGCTGAAATATGAAAGAGAAACTGGTTGATATTGTCAAAAACATATCTGATGCAGGCAAGACTGCACGTAGTGAGAGATTTCCAAGCTTTATTTCAGCCCGTCTACACTCTGAAATAAATGGGAAGACAAAGACATACTGGCTATGTGATGACAGCATCAAAAATATGTCTATGTATCCCTATCAGGGATTAAAAGCCTTTGGCTATTTTGTTCCTAGAAATGCAGGCATTGCAGTTGATATGCTTAATAATGCTATCGGTCAGGAGATGCCCGTCGTGGACACAGATGAATATGGCAGACCACAAAAAGGTATGCTGGTTTTAGAAAACAAGTCAGACTTGGTAAATAGGGTCATCACACTTTGGGGCGAAGAGAAACCATACGAATATGATAGCATTGACAGCTTTTTGGCAATGCTCGTTGCCAAACAAAGAGAGATCGAAGAGAATGAACGACTGCAGAAGGAAAAGGAGCGGGAATTAGAGGAGCTAAAAAAGCAGGAGAACACCGCTCATCAACGTGGTATTGTCACTAAGGGACTGAACAAGCTACGCGAGGAGAAGCGTGTTCTCTTGGAACAACAAGAGGAGTTGAATAAGCTGACGCGCTTCATAAGAGAGCAGGGAAAACTACGATATAATCCTATTCTCGATCCAGTTCAGAACCAAATAAAGACATCTCACTTGTTTGACGGAACTACCATTGTAATAGATGGCGGCCCAGGAACAGGAAAGACAACTACGATGATTCAGCGTTTGAAATATCTGACTGACGAATATGCTATTAATGAAGATGCGGAACTGGAAAAGAAACGTTATCATCTGACAACTGCACAACGAAACAGTTTGCTCGATGCAATACGGCAGAACAGGGATTGGGTGTTCTTTTCACCTTCTGAGTTATTGAAAGAGTATCTTGCAGATGCCATGAACAAAGAGGGACTGACGGATACTAAGTCGAAAGTTTGGAACTGGAAAGAGTTTCTGAAAAAAGTGACTAGAGATTATTATCGTTTTATTGATCCATCGAATGACAATACCCCTTTCCTGGCTAGCAGAAGTCATGACGTGCTCATTTATCAAAAAACTGATGCCATTAGTGCTATACAGGACTTCTTTCTAAAAGCTCTCAGGCAAATTAAGAATAAGTTGCCTAATATTGAGACTAAAGATAAACCGTACCGCTGGGAGAGTATAGCTAATGGGATTAAGCAACGATTTGAGGATTCTGATAGTTATAACATCGTACAGTTTGTGCGTTTGTTTTCTTCGTTAGAGGCTGTGTATGCTGCTGACTGTAGAAGTCTGATAGCAGAGAATCGCTCGATGGTAAAGAACATCTCAGAAGAAATATTTGCTTTGACTGAGGATGACGAGAAGTTGTCTGACGCTTTAAGGGATTTACTGGCTTTGCCTGTAGGTGAAGCATCTGAAGACGATGGAGATGACACGGAATCGGATGAAGACGATGCTGCCAATAGAACTGTTAGTGCTATCAGAACTTGGTTTAGAAGATATTGCTATGCTCAGATAGATAAGGAGGTGAAGTTAACTCCAAGACAGCTGAAGATGAAGGAACTGCTGGAACCAGTACTGATGGATGAGCATAAGAAGCAGATAACACATGTTGGCGAACTGGTACTGTTTGAGCAGTTTGCTAAATATACCCGTGGTGTTACAGCTAACATGCTGACAGGTATGCCTACAAAGTACAAACAGTTTAGACGAACAATATATGCCAACAAAGTAGAGGGATGGAACCTAGAACTATTGGGTTCATTGTTACAGCGACGTGGAGGCAAAGAACTCCATCAACAGGAGCAGGCTCTATTATTAGGCTTTGTCAATAATCTTGTGAAAACCATTCTAGAAAACACAAGTGACAACAATTCACATTATTACATAGATGCTTACAGGGACTTAGCACGGCCTATCATCGGAGTTGACGAGGCAACAGACTTCTGTGAATGCGACATTTATGCAATGACGTCTTTCCTAACAACAGGCTACTCATCTCTGACGCTCTGCGGTGACATCATGCAACGATTGACTAAATCTGGCATTACGTGCTGGGATGAAATTGAAAATATAGTCCCAAATAAGAAAGAACTGAAAATGATTACGTCTTACAGACAAAGTACACGCCTTTTGGAAGTTGCAAAAGCATTGTACCGCGATACTCTTAAAAAGGAACCGGAATACAAAGCTTATATGAGGTCAAAGAAGGTCCCAGCACCATTGTCATACGTTTCGGGCGAAGAATTAGATAAAGTTGAATGGATAGGTCAAAGGATTGGAGAGGTATACAACATCTATAAGCAACTACCGTCAATTGCTATATTCCTGAACAATGAAGATAGTATCCCTGCCTTTGTGAAAGCACTAAAGGAAACGGATTTTATCTATG
>Ga0326513_10003341_pt1 | contig 11668 bp, 9 predicted proteins | sample 2_2465_0518_D_FD_203654 | JGI IMG/M metagenome (GOLD analysis project Ga0326513, IMG submission 203654) | Bovine rumen microbial communities from UC Davis, California, United States - 2_2465_0518 | ecosystem: Host-associated > Mammals > Digestive system > Stomach > Rumen | place: USA: California... | reverse complement strand
GCATTAAGATCAGAAGCATAAACCTGACCAACGATATCCTCAGGATTATCTGTGCCAGATACCCATTTGGTAAGACGACCTGAAGGAGTTGCCTTTAAGTAGTCACCATTATGAGCTTCACCAATGACAGCACCCCAAGGCATTCTGTTATTGATTGAGATTTCCTGCTCCTCTGCAAGAAGACCAGTCTTGTTGTAGTTTGTATTTGCTGTAAATCCAGGCATGTACGGAAGTTCTACATATTCAAGAGTGATAACAGATGGCTGATTTCCACCAAATCTATCGAACTGGAACCAGTCCTTAGTGAAGTTGTATGGAGCCATACCAATAACATTCTTGTTATTTGAAAGACCAGGAAGTGTAATGGTAGTTACATACTTCTTAGAAACGAAATCCTTAACGGATTCACCAACACCTACGACACGACCCTTTGGAATAACGACTTCGTCCATTCCAGGACCGCCATACTGATAATTGAATAGAACGCCGTCTTTGAAAACACCGCTCATATCATTACCTAAGAACTTAGGGTCAAGCAACCATTTTTCAGCTGGGCTCATGTGACCAGAGCGTACAAGGGCTGTATTAGAACGAGAACCCTGTTGATTTTGATATCCTCTGTATAAAGCCATTTGAGTTTCCTCCTTTTTTAATTATTCTTGAAAATACTACTAATAATTTGTTGAGCAGCATCGTCAACTGATGTGACTACGCTATCCTTTATATCAGTATCAGCTTTATTGCTGTTACTTTCTTTCTTTTCCTGCTGATCAACAGCAAGACAAGGATTATCGATAGAAGCAAGATCTCTAGTTTTGTTCTGTGACTCAGAAATAATAGTTTTAAGTTCTTTCATTGACTTAACCATTAAATCTTTCTTTCTGCTATCCTTAGCTTCGTCATCCTTGAATGATTCTTTGCTAATGATACCGTCAACAACATATTCTTTGTTAGCGGTTGCAAGAGTAATGCAACGATCTTTAAGAGTAGCATTCTCTGCTTTTGCATCTTCAAGGCTCTGCTCAAGTGCTTTTACCTGGGTTTGAGCATCAAGTAACTCGTCTTCGAGATACTTAACTTTTCCAAGTGCGTCCTCAAGCTCTTTAGAATCTTGAATTGCATTTTCTTCTGCTGGTTTACTATCTTCAGAATTAGTATCCTGATTTGCATCTTGAACATCTGCTTCAGTTTTACTATCTTCTGTTTCTGTATTTCCTTCAGAAGGTTTGCTGTCCTCTACGGACTTTGCATCAGCATCGTTAACATTGTCTTCTACTTTTGGCTCTTCTTGCTGATTAGCATCCTGTACTTCAGCAACTTTTGAACCTAAAGTGGCATCGATGACATCATCAACGTTTACTTTAGCGTCTTCAGTTCCATTCATTGAAGATTCCTCCTTATCATTATTTTTTTGAATATCTTTGTCCGTAAGGACTGTAACTTTCGTTATTTGTGCAAAGTCATCAGCAGGATTATTAACTACAGAAACCTCATGATATTCAATATCTTTGGCTCCCCAGTAACAGATCTGGTCTTTGTAGGTTTCTCCACGCATATGACCACAAAAACGAAATTTACCATCTTTAAGAATTGTTTTGCCACAAATATTACAGGTAACAGTGCCCATTGAACCACCAATGCTTACTGTCCCATAACGTTTATCTATAAATTTAGGAATTGCATCTTGATCAGTGACTCTTACTTTAAGATGAATAGCAGTTCTTTCATCTGTAAGAGCAGAAGGCCCATGATTAGTTTCGATAACTCTACCAAGAGGTTCAGAATAACTATCATGATTTTTTAGCATAGGTTTATGGAAAGGATTCATAAATGACTCGCAATCTTTTTCCATACTATCTTCGTAATAAATACAATAATTGTGATTTTTACCAGAATGAGTTGCTTCTGTTTCTACATCTACAGCAACTACATTGGTATTACCACTGTTCATATCGTTTATTAATTTGTTAGTATCAATTTCTTTACCAGAAGCATCTACTATTTTAGTATCATGCTCAAAAGAAATTCTGTTTTTTAATGTTTGGTCTTTAATTTCGGTGTTAGGAAGATAGTCCCCATTAATGTCAAAGATCTTAGAGACATCGATGCTAAATTCTTTATCATTAGCATCTTTAACGGTCATAACATCCATTGTAATTGTTCCTTTCTGAATTAGTTAGAAAGATAATCAACTAAAGAATCTTTAAATAAATCAATTCTGGAATTTATAATGTCAATAATATTAGTAGGATTTCCAAAAGTATCTATACCTATTAAATCACTATTTATTCCATTTGTCAAATCTGTTGTTAATTTTATTAATTTATTTTCAATTCTTTTTGTGCTATTAGTATCTTTTGATATGATGGTAAGTATTTCTTCAGTACAGTTTTTAATGTTACCAAATATTACTGTCTGAAGTATTTCTGTTTTATCATCATAGCATTTTACTATATAATTATCTACTAAATCGTTCAAATTGTCAATACTATCTTTAATTAATCCTATAGAAATTAAATTTGTATTATCTTTGCTCTTCGATTTAATAGGTTTACCACCTTGATTTTTCTGCTTATTATTAGTTTCTTTTGTTCCTGTTTCTTGATTAGATACAGAAGCTTCAACTCTAGCATTTTCTCTAGTAATAAGCTCAACGAACATTTTTTCTCTATCACCATCAGGAATAGGATCCATTCCAAGTTCTTCTCTCATTTCGTCTTCAGTAATAGCATTATGTTCGTATTTATAAATAGCATGAACCTGTTTTTTAATTTCTACGTCCACGTCATTATCATTGAACCTAAATTCAACGTTTTGATCTGGATTTAATACAGGATCATATCCACCTTCCATTAGAAGCTCTTTAATAATAAATTCATTAAAGAACATTTCTATAACTCTCTGTATAGCTCTAATTCTATCTGCCATTTCAGAAGTCATGTTATCTCCAGTAGATCTGTTAGCTGTGTTACCACGACCAAACATAATCTCTGGAATGCCAAGTCCTGAAAAAACTCTTGCTTCAAAATATTTTAAGTAAGGCTCAGCATCTATTACTTTATCGGAAGCAATTGGTTTTACTGTAACTCTTTCTGTTGTAATCATGGCCGCTTCTACATCGAATTGGTCATATTGCTCCTGCATTTTTTCTACTTCTTTATCAGTACCTGTTATTTCGTCAGTACCAATTGCGATGTGATAGAAAGGATAAACATTTCTATACATCATTTTAAGAATATTTTCTTCAGCTTGTCTTAAAGCTTTTATATCAGGCATTACAGGAACTAAGAAACTAGTTCCGTAAGCATTACCTTTTTCTCTTTTATAGTAAAAGTGAACTACGTCTTCAGGAGTAAATGTTTGTTCACCTTTGTCAGTTTTCTGTTGCCATTCTGTTATTTTACCATAATCATCACGCTTACATTTTGTAATAGTAGCGTTGGCACAGAAGTAACCTCCTACAGGATCTTTGCCATATAATCCTTGAAGATTAACTCCTTGTGGAAAAGTATTAGGATCATTACTCCTAGCTTTTACTATCATACAGTTTCCGTATTTTACTACATCTTCTGCAATTTCCATAAGGAGTTCATTAGTAGGAGTTGCTGTAGCTTCTGCTATAAAGTTAAGTCTTAATTTCAAATACTCAACCGCATTAGCATCAGTTCCATAAAAGTTATAACCTTCTTTAAAGATCTGATCTACGTATTTATCTACACCCTGTCTTATATATGCATCAGTATTATATGCAGTATATAATTCTTCAAGGTCAAATACTGGATCTTCAAATTCAGTATCAGATGTGTTTTTGTAAACAACTCTACCTAATACTTCTGAAGAAAGTTCTCTTCCTATTGAACCGCCTGAATTGCCAGAAGCATCTGATTTAGGAAGTAATTCTCCAAACCATCTTCTGGCTATTGCCATTTTAAATCTGTTCATAATAACATCCTTTTTAAGTACCTATAATATAATATACCATCAAAATGTTACTTTTTACTACTTTTTTTACTAATTGATTTACAAATTTTTTGAATATTGTATTTTTCTTTCTCAAGAACCGTTATTTGATCTAAATGATTTTGATTATACATAAGCACACGATCAACGTCTTTTATAGCTTCTGTAAGGTTATCAGCAAATTTGTCTACCTTTCTTCCAAGGTATACAGAATTTTTATCTTTGTCTCTTAATTCATATAGATCATTTAAATATTTTCTTTTTTCATAGTAATTATATAACGACTTTTGAATTAATTCAATATCTTTTTGTCTTTTATAACCTCTGGCTCTCAAATCTAACTGTTTATTTACATCATTAAATAGTTTATTTACTATTTTCATATCATTAGTAGTAGCCTGAGTATCTTCTTGAGAATCAATTACTTTTGCTACTTTTATAGCATTTTTATTATCTTTGAATACACAATAAGATATTGTTTTATTTAAAATACTATCAAAACTTATAGTCATATAATTTATTCCAGCAGTGTCATTATGACGTTCTCTTATTTTTAAATCTTTTATGTAACTCTCATCACTTTTTTTAGCATCACTAATAGTAATATTAGGATCGTTATAATAAATTTGCTTGAGATCAACATTTAATTCATTAAGTTTATTTTCTATTCCAGCAAGAATATTTATAAGCCCAGGAATAACTGATCCGTATGGGCTATTATATTCTTCTGCAAATTTATCAGTATAACTGGTGTCACCTGTTTCTCCTGCATCGATTAAAGTATTTATGTCATTATAAGGATTATAAGGTTTACCAGTATCACTGTTGTTTATTATAATTTCATTATTTGTTCTTCCTGGATCATAATGTGTTATATTAGAAGAATTATTCATAGTTGATGAAAGATTCTCATTACTCACATTATAAAAAGGATTGTTTGATAAAGCCTGTTCTTCGTTAAATTTATTAGCAAGTTCTCTTTTTATTCTTCTAATATTTTTAAGAACATATGCTATATCATCTAATACAGAAGACGGAGTAGCAGTAACAAAACTATTTAATGTTTTAGAATATAATTCTTCATTATCTTCTGGATTTATATCAGTAAGCTCATCACTAGTAATAGGTTTACCTGTTGCAGTTCTTTCTTTTGTATAATCTAAGTGCGGTTTATAACCTATTACATTAGCATCGTTTTCTATTTGGCTTACAATATTTTCAGTATTATCCATTACCATATACTCCTGTTAAATTCTTTAGGATACATTCCTCTTCCTCTTTTGGCCTGTACAGAAACTACACCATAAGTTCTATCTCTTTTAGATATTACTTTAATAGGAAGAACGTCATCATCATAACCTTTGTCATCTATGCTTCTTGGTTCTACATCAAAATCTCTGCTATCAAGATGTTTTGAAACAAGAGCTATTTTTGTAGAATAAACTTTCTTTAATAGTTTATCATAATGTTTTGCAAATGACAAGAGAGCAAGATTCATAGCATCAATCGCATGCTCATTCTCATCAGTATAAATTGGAAGACCAGAGCTACTGATTGATTTAACTCTATATTCTTCAAGTTCTTCTATTAAGAATTTATCATTAGGATTTAATATAATTTTGCATTTTTCAAATATATTTACTGAGTTATTTACCATAAATGGTTTAAGGTTTTTCTTATCTTTCTTTCTGGTATATGGGTCAGTTACTTCTATTTTTTCTGAGAATTGGAAACCTTCAACTTTTTCTCCAAATCCAGTAGAAGGATTTTTAAGACCATAATCATGGAATAACTCTAATTGTACTTCTCCATATCCTTTATCTATGGCTATCCAGTCAAAATGATATTCTTCATCTAATGCTATTATTTTATTCATAGCATTAATATAAACTGATTCAGATCTTGGTATTTCTATTCTGAACAATACTTTAAAATATGGAATAACAGTACCATTTTCGTCTTGATGGAAATTATCAAATTCCATACATACCATATGAGTACCAGTTTGATATTTATCCCAGTCAACTCCAAGTATTCTAATGTTAATACCTTTGGTTTTCTTAAGATAAGTTTTTCTAATTTCTTTATCCCAATCAGTAATATAACTATGTCTAAGTCTACGGCCTTCATCTAGAGCCGCCTGGATAAATTGTTTCTGATAAACACCCATTTCTTCCTCACCAAATTCGGCAAGGACTTCTTGAGTGAATCTCATTTCTGAAAGTTCGTCTTTGATGTCTTCCAGATATGTTTGATTAGTATCAGGATTTATTTTTAATAATTCTTTATTAACGTTTGAAGGTGCATATACTTCAACCCAACCATTACCATCTGGGTTTTCTTGTATAGTATATCCATTGAATTCGTTGTTTTGTTTATCTTTTTCAGATACAACGTATTTTTTAGAAGCATTTATACACCATCTATAATATTCTTCATGTTTACCAGATGGTGTAGAGGCACATATAAGTTTAATTCTTTCTGGTGCTTCGTTTCGGATATTAAGCACATTTGTTATCTGTGCTGAACCAATATAGTCTGCCTCGTCAAGGATAAGAATATCTGCTCTCTGACCACGCATACTGTTAGCTCCTGCTGAAGCATTATTTGCACCAGCAGTAAAGCCAAGTACTTTAGTTGTGACTCCATTTATATTAAACTCTAATCTATGATGTACGTCTCTTGTTTTTAAAGAATTTAATAATGGAGATGCATTTATTAATTGATGTAATCTGTCAAAGATTAAGTCTATCTGGTTTTCATAAGGAGTAGCAATAACAATATCATATTGTGGATTAGGTCCTCTATTTGATTGGGTATAAGCAAACCATAGTATCATTACACACATACTATCAGTTTTACCAAGTCGTCGTCCAAGTCTTAAAACGACCTGTCGAGATTTTTTACATTCCATTAAAATGGGTAACTGATAATCTCTTGCTTCCCAATTAAGGTATACTTTAGCCCATAATACAGGGTTTTCAGTAACTATATATTCTAATGCATGAGCTTTTTTATGACCAAATTTATTGCATATATAGTTTACTCTTTGTTCTATTTTATCATCAAGTGGCTTTAAAAGTTTCATCATAGAATCCACTTGTTGATCTGTTAGTAATGATAATAATTGTACGTCCATTTGAGCTCCTTATAAACTATAAGTAGAATGTCCTGTTGAAAAGTTTGTTATTCCATTTGCATAAGCAAGGTCTTGATTATATGACATACTGCCATAACCTTGTCTATATGATCTTGGTTTATTATTTTCTTTTTCTTGCTTATTCTGTTTCTTTTTATGAGATAATCCACCAAGTAATAATGCTCCACCTGCAATAGCAAGTCCTATTCCTAATTTTTTAGTATTTAATGATTTTTTGGCAGATTCTCCAATTTCTTTTGTTACTAATTTTTCTTCTGTTTCAGATATTGCTTTTTGTTCTATATTTTTAGTTTCTTTAATTGATTTTTCTGCAAGTTGTTCATCTAGTTTATGACATTCATCGATTATTTGATTTGCTTCTTTTTGTGACTGATAGAAATTATTAGCAATTTCTTCTTGTTCTTTTTGTAATTGTTCAATTGTTTCTGTTTCTGATTGAACTGATTTACGGTTAGAATTAAGTTTATTAATTGCTTCTTTTTGTTGTTTTGGATTAAGTCCCTGAGATGTATAAAATCTCTCGTCATTAGGGCCATATTTTTCAAATGCTTCTTTTGATGTAAGTATTTCTTTTTTTTCTGTATTTTTTAATTCTTTTTTTAATTTTTTTAATTCTTCTTTTACTTCTTCTTTTCTTGCTTGTCTTTTGGCCCATTCTTCTTGAGCCATTTTGTCAATTTCTTCTTCAGATAGATTTTTATTTCCATATACAACTTCATCCATAAAGATACGTTGTACTATTTCTTCGTATTCTAATTTTTCCGCTTCTTTAATAATTCGTTTATTAAGTTTACCGCTTTCTCGTTGTTCTTTAATTCTATTTATGTATGCTGCAACGTGACCTTCTTTACCTTCTTTCTTTATTGGAATTGTTTCTACTACATATGATTTTCTAGTAGAAGACATATCTACAGTATAAGGATCTCCACCGATAATATCTAAATCAAGATTAGCATTTTCTGCTATTTTTAATACTTCATCTTTGTTTTCTTCAAAATATTTTTGTTTTACCCATAATTTTTCAGGTTTAAGATTAGTAATTACATGTTCGTCGAACGAACTTGTTCTGTCAAATACTTCTTCTATTGTATTTGCTTGGCTTCTTCTTCCTCTGCCTCCTTCTGTTTGGATTGTCCAAATATCTTTATCATAACTAAGAATAGGAGTTCCTTTTAAAGAAATACCAATATGATCAATGTGATACCATCCGCTTGTTACGCATAATGCCATTTCTTTATCTGCTAATATATTCACAAGATTTTCTTCTGCTTTTGTTAAACTCCAGTTTTGTTTACCAAATGCTGAAAGACTATGATTATATACTTTATCTTTTCCTAAAGATTTTGCATTTTCTTTAAATATTTTATTTAAGCTATCATTTACGGATGATATATTGTCTGTTTTTTTATTAAAATTTCTTCTTAATTCAATGTGTTCATTTAATGCTTTTCTTGCCTCTTTTGATTTGATAGTTCTGTTAAATTCAGGATTAAAATGATAGTCGTGTTTTAAAACAGAATTTTTATCTATAGTCCAATAAATATCTCCATTATTATAATATAAAGCAAAGGAATTTATATAACGCTCAAATGCTATATCAATGACATCTTGAGCAACTTTATTACCATTTTTTGTTGCTTCTCTTAAAATATCTCCGCTTTCTCGTCCCCATTCTTTAATAACACTGTTAAAATTTTCTTGTAAAGTTTTCTGAAATAATCCGCTACGTATTGTTCCATCATGGAGTATTTCTCCATGACTGATTTTCCCGTAATCGATTCCTATTTTTTTAGCATTTTCTACATATGGTTCCCATAATTTATTTTCAAAGTTTCTTGCTTTTTTAACAATATCTAATTTAGAAGAAACAAATTTGTCTTCATCACCAAGAATTTGGCTAATTTCTTCTTTACTTTTACCTTCAAGAAAATTAAATGCTTCACGAAGTTCTTTATATTCTTTAGTTTGTGTAAATTCATTCCAAGTAGGAGGCTCTATAAGCTGCACTTCTTTCCCGTTTATATTTACAAGTTTTGTTTCTAAATCGCTCATACTTATAACCCCAAATAATAATTTCTTGCTTCGTTACCAAAAGCAGAATTGATATTTGCTCCATTAGATCTGATAGCATTAAGAGATCTCTGTCTCATAGTATATCCTGCTTGACTCATATTAAAATGACCACTACCTATAGATTTATTAGCTTCTATTCCAGATGCTTGTAATTCTGCTCCATGTTTTAAATGTTCTGCTAATAAACTTGAACCAGTAGTAGCAAGAATACCAAGCCCCATCCCTTTAAATCCTGCTGCTCCATATAAGGTTTCACCTATTACAAAATCCATTGCTCCTTTTGAAGCAGAAATAGCAATATGGTCTCCTTCTTCCTGACTTTGATTAAAAGTAGAAGCAGCAGACCATACATTAAATGCGTCGCCAACAAAACCACCGACTATTCCAAGTTTACTTTCGCCAGCACTTTTTAATTTATCTTTTGTTGAATCTATAATGCTCATTTATTTACCCCATTCCATAAAATGCTGATAAGAATTGATCGTCAACACCGTGTTGTTCTATAGAATCCATTATAGAAGTATTATCATGCATAATATTTTTAAGCATATCAGCTCTTACTTCTGGATCATCAGTAATTTGATTTATTGCTTGCACAGCTCCAGTATTAAGTTGACCTGTCATTCTTGCAGGACCTCCTTGATAAGTAACAGGCCCCATATCCATTCTATGTTTATTATCAAGCCCAGCTGTAACAAAACCAATTCCTGCCAGTCCAGCAATACCTAAAGCTACTCCTTTTTTGTTTAATTGAAAAGGAATTAGATCAGAGGTTATTCCACCGCCAGCAGCAAGTGTTCTATTGGGTTTTAGAAAAGCTGTTTTAAGGCTCATTATTAAGATTCCTCCGTATAAAAATTTATCTATCTTCTCTGGCAGTTGATGCCGCTAATAATGTTGTTGCCGCAAATGTTGATCCAAGGATACCAATGCTTCCTGGATTCCAATTATGATTTAGTATTCGATTCCATCCTCCATTATTTAATCCTTGATCATTAACGGATTGTTTTGATATATCTTCGGCTATCTGCTCTATTGTTCCATCTGATCGCATTGCTGCTTTTGCTTTAGGTTTTGGTTCTGATTTAAGTTTTGCTTTTGGCATTGTCATTTCATTTAATTCAGGCCCATCAGAGATAAGACTTTGAAGAAGTTTTCTATTACCAGTTTTATAAGCATATGCTCCTCCTGTAAATGCACCAATACTTCCACCTATTAAGCCACCCTTAATGGCTCCTCCGATAATTGTCGTATCGTCATTTCCATCAAAAGCAGCTGAAAGACCACCAGTAATAGCTCCGCTAACTCCAAATATGGCACCGCCTTCAATGGCTCCACTTATCATATTAGCGGTTTCTTTAGAGGCTCCACCTTTAATAGCTTTTACTGCTGATTTTCCGCCAAGTCTATCTAAAGCGAAAGTTATTTTTTTCCAATCCATTTTTTAATCTTCCTTTGTATCATCTGGTTGATCAATTATTACTTCTTCAATATTTTCTTCAGCATCTTCTACTATTATATTTCCGTCTTCATCAAAATCAACGTCCATAATATCAACTTGCTGTTGGCTTTCTTTTTGTGCTTTTTGCATTTGCTGAAAAATACGAATAGCATCATCAGAAGCGGTTTCTTTTCTTTTATCGTTAGCTTTATCTTTTCTTGTAGCATTAAGTTGGTTAAGAATCTTCATCTTTCTATCTTGAAGAGTCATTAACATTTCTGCTTCTGGTGTTACTGTCATACCGTAATATGGTTTACATTTCTTATCTATTTCAATAAGAGTATTAGCCATAAAGTCACCAGATTGTGCTATTTTATTTTCTGCTCTCATTTGTTGTACTTCAGTAACAACAAGGTCTTTTATTAAAGAAGCATCAACAAGATCTTTATCTTGTATGATTTCTCCTGAGGCATCTATATTAAAATGAGCACACCATTGATTAAATCTAGTAACGATAGCGGCAATTTCCATTGGACATCTTTCACCAATGGTTCTATCAGCTTGATCTATAGCACAAACATCTTTAAAGTGACAGTCTACTCCTCTACACATAATAGGAACAGATGCAAACATTCCATGTTTAGAATTATACATTCTACTTATATTAGTTATTTGTGCTGTTTTTGAAGAATTCATTCCCCAAATAGAAGCAAGGATTTCTTCACCAGATTTTCCGCTTGCTCCTTTTACAGTTAATGAATTATTATAATCAGGTTGTATATCGGTTATTGCACTTGAGTTTGCCATTTTAGATTAGCTCTCCTTTTGTTAATGTTTACATTCCACTTACCCAGTCAGCATATTCTGCATATCCACTTGTATCTATGCCTGTTTTCATACTTTTATATGCTTGTGCCATATCATGTGCTTTTGTTTGAGCAGATTGAGCCATATCACCAGCTTTTTCTGCAACAGTTGATCCACCTGCTTTTGCAAGATTAACTGTTTCATCAATGATTCTTGAAGAACCTCTA
>Ga0326513_10003339_pt1 | contig 11671 bp, 6 predicted proteins | sample 2_2465_0518_D_FD_203654 | JGI IMG/M metagenome (GOLD analysis project Ga0326513, IMG submission 203654) | Bovine rumen microbial communities from UC Davis, California, United States - 2_2465_0518 | ecosystem: Host-associated > Mammals > Digestive system > Stomach > Rumen | place: USA: California... | reverse complement strand
CTATCATGGGGACATTACAAAAACGTCCTATAGTCTCTTTCACCGCAGCAGAAAGAACTTGCCAAATAGGCTGCTCGTTATCAAACTTAATTTCAGTCTTAGTCGGATGGACATTTACATCCACCGCCGATGGGTCCACTGAGAAATATAGAAAATACGAAACATGTTCCCCTACTGGTATCAAGCTCTCATAAGCTTTCATCACCGCACTATGGAAATATGGATGCCGCATATATCGCCCATTGACAAAGAAATACTGATGCATTCCTTTCTTCTTGGAGGATTCTGGCTTCCCAACATATCCAGAAATACGCACTAAAGATGTTTCCACTTCTACAGGCAACAATTCCGAATTAATTTTCTTTCCAAATACATCTACAATTCGCTGCCGGACGGAGGCCTGTGGCAAATGATACATTTCCACACCATTATTATATAATGAGAAGGAAACATCCGGATGTACTAATACAATCCTCTGAAACTCTGCTACGACATTGGTCAGTTCCGTTTGATTTGACTTCAAGAATCGACGTCTTGCAGGCACATTATAGAACAAATTCTGTACAGAGAAATTACTACCTGCAGGACACATAACGGGTTCCTGCTTATCAATTTTAGAGCCGGAAAGCTGAAGCATTGTTCCTAATTCATCTTCCGCTCTCCGAGTTTTCAGTTCAATTTGTGCAACCGCTGCAATACTTGCCAACGCTTCACCACGAAAGCCCATCGTTGTCAAATTAAACAAATCCGAAGCTTCATGGATTTTCGATGTAGCATGACGTTCGAAAGACAATCGTGCATCCGTTTCCGACATCCCTTTACCATCATCTATCACCTGCACGTTCGTCTTGCCACCATCAACAACCAGCACCTTGATGGTTTGCGCATCTGCATCAATCGAATTCTCCATCATCTCCTTCACGATGGAAGAAGGACGTTGCACCACCTCTCCTGCTGCTATTTGGTTGGCAACAGCATCTGGCAAAAGATGTATAATATCATTCACTGCCATATCTCCCTACACATTAAAAGCCAAGACGTCCTGTCACCAAATAGCGCATCAATAGCAGCAACAGAATGATTGCTGTAATCAGAACACCATATGATACCGGCTTCCGTCCACTTTCTTTTCTGCGCTTCACGTGCTTAGTAGCCTGCACAAATTTACCACGTATATCTTCTGCCACAAACTCCTTCGGAGGAAGTAAGCCCAATTCACGTTTAGCACGCTCATCTATTTCTTTCAATTTTTCCTTTCGAGGGTCATAATAGATGTAATTGTGGTGAAAGCCTCTAGGCTTTCTAACTGAAAACATGCCCATAGCAACAGCCTTTCTTAAAGATTACACGTTGTTCCTCACATATATACCATATACGTTCCTACAAATTCTCCAATTTTTGCTTGGGTACCACACGTTTAACCGTTTTCTTCAGCACCTGCTCCTTCTTTTTGGATCTCCACTCAAAAATATCATCTTTGTCCTGTGGACGTATATAATCAAACCAGGCAAATCCTGCCAAATAACGCTTGTCTTCGGGAATCCCGACAGGTGGATACATCACACCAGACGCTGTAGAGGTCCATATTTTATCCACCTTCTTATTACGCATATAAAGATTCAGTTCTGGTGTCTCGGTATAGTTCATTCCAATACGACTGCCATCGCTTTCCTCCATGAAATAAGTCACATATACATTTCCCTTCGCATTATTGTGTTCTATTTCCCCATTGACGAAATAGCAAAACATTTCTTTTGAAGAGACTTGATTGTACGACACGGAATCCAACTGTTCGATTGTCATGGCCTGATTGATAATATGTATCCAATCAATGGTACTGTCGTTGTTATACACCCTGATTTCCTCGCCAAACACTTGCTGCCCCTCATTCCACAAAATAGGTTGTCCATACAGATAAGTGCACGAATCACGCTCGTGAGAAACTAACGAATCACACACTCCTTGAATATCTCTGCGGAACATTCTCACTTTATTGTAGGCAAACAAATCGCGATAAACCGAGTCTGTCTTTTGGTTGTATGTAATCATTTTCAATGTATCGCCATGAACAAATAGCGTATCCGGACCGGAGAACTCGTAACAGACTGCACTATCCGTTGCCAATGCCAGCCCCGTTTTATCTTCATAGCGGCAATAGTTTCCTGTCAGCATACACCGGTTTTCCACATCAAGCAGCACCACATTGCCAAAAGCCTCACTAACGCCAGTATTCTCATCACAATACAAGCTGTCACCCACGATATCGCGCATATCCTTATACACATGTGAACGGTCCAAAAGATTTGCCTGCCCCGTCTGCGTATTGTAATCGCCACGCAAGGCATACACAAACGTACTATCCGAAGATATGATATTCGTTTCCGACACTATACTAGCCACTTTCGTATCAGAATAATAATAAAGTTCATTTGTTTTCAAATTGAACTTTGGATTCTCTAATACCACATTATCCTTAAAAATCGCCTCATTCAAAGCAGGCGTGTATTGACCGTAATCCGAGTTTAGCACATTATCTTCATCATACAGCGTACCATGCTGTGGATAAAAACCGACGCCCTCTAAACGGTCATAATCAATCACAGCTGTAACCAATTTAGTTCCCTTATGGGTTAGCACAGCATGCCCTCGTGCATGCGCTTGCATCATGGGACCGTCATAGAGCAATGTGTCACTAATCAGCGTCAGCGTATCACCCTGCACCATCTTCACATGTCCATACGCATTGAAAGTGTTCTCATCCTTGTAGAAACGCGCACTATCACAATCCAGATACATCCCATCATGATAAAGTCTCACATGCCCCACCAATACATCTGCACGCACATCATAATGGTTCTTATACAGCACATCGCTATGAATCAGTTTAACCTCCTCGCTAGACTTTCGGCGCGGTTTATCTTCTGGCTGCGAAGCAAAGAGAACACAAAACACGGATAGGCACATCATGCCTATCACAAATCTTTCCTTTATGTTCGTACAATTCTTTCGCATATCATGTTCACTATTCACTTTCACCTAAAGCTGGCATTGCAACCCATCAGTCTATCAATTGCTACTTAATCCAACCTGGATATTTAAACTCACAATTCCGCCAATCATCATTGATATGGATGTATGTCGTCTGTTGCTTCTCACGAATCCACTTTTCCACTTTATCGGTACACAACTTATCCAAAACGACTTCTTGCAGCACCTGATAGTCATCCGCCATTGTAGCACGATGCCCGTTCACACGGCTTTTAAGCTTGACCATAGCCACCACTTCTTTACCCTTATTGTTCATCATGATGAAAGGTTTTGAAATATCCCCTACCTTCATCCCCACAACAGCCCGAGCCACTTCTGAAGGGAGATCCTTCAACTCAAATTTTGAAGTGCCATCCTCTTCATTTACCATCAAGCCGTAATTATTACGAGTATCTTTGTCTGCAGAAACAAGAGAAACGCATCCATCAAAAGTATATAACCCCTCTCCTATCTCTTTTGCAATTGAATCCAAATCGTTAATACACTCCTGCAATGCTTCGCCAGAGACCCGAGGTTTGCGCAAAATATGGCGGCAATTCATTTGGTCACCACGTTTTTCTATCAATTGAATGATATGGAAACCATATTCCGTTTCCACAATCTTTGAAATAGATTTGGGATCTGTCAAATTAAAAGCCACATTGGCAAATTCAGGCACAAGTGCACCACGTCCAGAGAAGCCGATCTCACCGCCCTTTTGCGCAGACTCTTTATCCTCCGAATACAACAAGGCCAAAGTAGAGAACTGTGCGCTGCCATTATTTACGCGCTCTGTATAGCTACGCAACTCATCTTTCACACGATCGATTTCCTCTTGCGGAATCTTGGGATAACGGACAATAATTTGACATTCCACTTTTGTGGGGACAAAGGGGATGCTGTCTTCTGGCAAGTCCTTAAAGAAACGGCGAACCTGAGCTGGAGTCACCTTAATATTCTTCACCAAATTTCGTCTTACTTCTGACACCATCTCATCTTCCTTAATGACATTGTACAGCTGTTCGCGGAGTTGTGTCGTAGAGCGGCCGAAATACTCTTCCATTTTCTCCTTTGAACCGATATTTTGGATAAAGAAATTGAGTCGGCTGTCCACTTTCTGAAACACATCTGCATCTGCAACCTCCACAGAGTCGATTGCCGCTTGATGAAGAAATAGTTTCTTGATGGCCAACTGCTCTGAAATCACACAATACGGATCGCCATCCCAACGCTCGCCCTGCTGCAAAGCTTCCATGCGAGCGTTTTCCACATCAGATTTCAAGATAGCCTCATCACCGACTACCCATACCACCTCATCTATCACATTGCTCTGTCCTTGTGCCGATGCCGTTAATGCACACACGGCAAAGAATCCTATCAAGATATTTCGAATCATGTTCTCTTTCATTTGAGAAGTTACTATTCCGCTAATGCTTATTTACCGTTTTTACTACATCATCATAGACTTCCACAAGGAACTTCTTACGCAGGCTCTCCACCCACGCCTTCTCGCAAGCATTCTGATAATCGATTGTTACCTGTCCACGTACATCCGTATACGTCCGGGGAGCCTTCGCCTTCTTGCCATACACCATCCACTCAGGATAATCTTTCTTCGCCTTCACTTCCGCTTTCTGTTTAAACACAGCTTTGTCCACATATGCATTATCGCCCTGCTTAAATATGCCACGCTCAACGCGCACAACTTTGACGCTATCATTATTCAAATCTGACACTAAAGTTTTGGCCCAATCAGCTTCTTTCACACCTTTCAAGAGCTTTTTCGCTTTAGCAAGCACTCCCGCATCTTTAGCATGAATCACAATGCCACAGAATCGAGGAGCATCCCATGTATAGTTCTTTTTGTTTGCATTGAAATAGGCGGCTTGACCTGCTGCATCCTGCTGCGCTTTGTCCCACACATCCTTCTTCGTCACTTCGTACATCAGTGTACCATCATAATATTCTTGTGAAAGATTCTTTTGTTCTTCATCTTTCTGGATAAGGTTCTGATGCAACTCTTCCACCAATTCTGCTCTTGTCATGCCTCGCTGCTGGGACACTGAATCCAGATAAGCATTCGCTGAAGCCTCATTCACTCCACGCTGCTCCAAAAACTTCAAGATATTGTTACGATGATATTCATAGGGTTCGAACGGATGACGATCTGTCATATAGATGATATGATAACCCACGGTAGATTTCACTGGTGCAGACATCTCACCTGCCTTCAAGGCGTATGCAGCCTTCTCGAAATCAGGAATCATCATCCCCTTACCAAATTGCCCCAATGCTCCACCACGCTGAGCAGACCCTTTGTCATCACTCTTTTCACGCGCCAATTGTGCAAATCTTTCAGCCAGTTGCTCTTGAGGCACTGCTTTCAGCACACGATAGATACTATCTATCCGCTCAAGACCAGCCGCTTGCTGTTCTGCTGTTGCATCTTGACGTAACAGCACTAATATGTGACTCGCCGTCAACAGATCTTGGCCTTCAAATCTAGCTGCTGTATTGTCATAAGTACGACGAGCCTCACGCTCAATGTAGGCTGAGTCAACAATCGTAGGGATAACCATCTGCTCTTTGTAGCTGTACAAATCCTTACGAATAGCACTCAAGGTATCCATTTTTTGGCTTTCTGCCTCAGCAACCTTCAGTTTGAAGTCCACATATAGGGGAACGTACTCCTCGATTGTTTTCTTGTCGATGACGCCGTCAGAATTGTTCTTGTTGAATGAATATTCAAACTCACTTTTCGTAACACGCTTACCATTGATGATCATAATCACAGGATCAACCGTCTGTGCTGCAACCGAAAGGCTCAGCATTAATGACGTCACCCAAAATGCTATCTTTTTCATATAAAAAACGTTCAATAATCTACAAATTAGTTGCAAAGATACGACTTTTTACGTATTCCGAGAATTCTCCACAAAGAAAACTCATAGTTTTAACTTTTATTGATTTCACAGGCAAGAAATGCATAGATGGCATATCAAAAGAGATTCCTCTATACCTCAAAAAACGAAGTGCCCCACATCGATTCACCGATATGGGGCACTTCGACCAATCGATATGGGGCACATCGATTGTTATAAGTTAGGCTCATGTCATTCAGACAGCCTTCTCGCTATCGAAATAACTACGGTCATGTTCTTTACTGAGGGCGGCTATAGTTTGGGGCCTCACTAGTAATAATGACCTCATGTGGATGACTTTCAAGCACACCCGCATTTGTGATGCGTGTAAACTTCGCATTATGAAGTTCCATGATGTTAGCTGCACCACAATAGCCCATGCCTGAACGAAGGCCACCTACCAACTGGTAAATAACTTCTTGAACCGTACCTTTATAAGGAACACGTCCTGCAATACCTTCTGGCACAAGTTTCTTGGCCTCTGTTACGCCACTCTGGAAATAGCGGTCCTTAGAGCCATTCTCCATTGCCTCCAATGAACCCATGCCACGATAGCTCTTAAACTTACGGCCATTGAAAAGAATTGTTTCGCCTGGAGCCTCCTCCGTTCCTGCAACAAGAGAACCAATCATCACAGAGAATCCACCTGCAGCAATCGCTTTCACCACATCGCCAGAATAGCGGAGACCGCCATCGGCAATGAGTGGCACTCCCGTACCAGCAAGTGCTTGTGCCACATCATACACCGCACTCAATTGAGGCACACCCACACCTGCCACGACACGAGTTGTGCAGATAGAACCAGGACCAATACCTACCTTGACAGCATCAGCACCAGCCTCTACCAGTGCCTTAGCAGCTTCGCCTGTAGCAATGTTACCAACCACAATATCCACCTCTGGGAATGCTTTCTTTGCCTCACGAACTTTCTCTATAACGCCCTTAGAATGACCATGTGCCGTATCGATGACAATAGCATCCACACCAGCCTTCACCAGAGCCTCCATTCGCTCAAATGTATCAGCTGTTACGCCAACACCGGCAGCTACACGCAAACGTCCCTTGCCATCTTTACAAGCCATAGGCTTGTCTTTGGCCTTCGTGATATCCTTATAAGTAATCAAGCCAATGAGCTTGTTGTCGTTGTCCACCACAGGCAGCTTTTCAATCTTGTGCTCAAGTAAAATACGCGATGCGCTCTCAAGGTCAGCCTGCTGATGTGTCACCACCAGATTATCCTTTGTCATTACATCGTCAATTTTCTTTGAAAGATCAGTCTGGAATCGGAGGTCACGATTTGTCACAATACCCACAAGCGTATTAACGTCATCCACCACTGGGATACCACCGATATGGTACTCTGACATAATATCAAGAGCATCCTTCACTGTCGAGCCACGCTTAATTGTAACCGGATCGTAAATCATACCGTTTTCAGCACGTTTCACAATAGCCACTTGGCGTGCCTGGTCCTCAATAGACATATTCTTATGAATCACGCCAATGCCCCCTTCGCGAGCAATAGCAATAGCCATTGGGGCCTCTGTAACAGTATCCATAGCTGCAGTTACAAATGGCACCTTCAGTTCAATGTTACGTGAAAATTTGGTAGTGAGGGAAACCTCGCGTGGAAGAACCTGAGAGTACGCAGGAATGAGCAATACATCATCGAATGTCAGTCCTTCCATCACAACTTTATCTGCAATAAATGATGACATAATGTTTAAAATTTATTGCATGCAAAGGTATGGCTTTTTTATGAGGTAGCAAAAAAAAAGAGCGAAAAGTTATCTTCGCTCTTGAGTTTTAAATGATTGTTACATTCAGTTCGCTAATTCGCTGATGAATTTAATGCGCACAAGACGGACATCCTCCTCATAAATATCACCATCCAAATTATCCAATGCCGTATCCAAATCATCTGTTTCACTGCCACGGAAATACTCATAGATTTCAGCTATCACATCTTCATCCATCTCGATATCCTCAAAATAATAGTCAATGTTGAGTTTCGTTCCGCTGTAGACAATAGCCTCCATCTCATCCAACAACTCGTCAAAATCCAGCCCTGTGCTTTTGGCAATATCCTCAAGATCGACCTTACGGTCAATAGACTGGATAATCTTCACCTTCACCTTTGACTTGTTAGCAACAGTACGTACACGCATATCTGTTGGACGAGCGATATCATTCTCCTCACAATGGCGCTTAATCAATTTACAGAACTCATCACCATAACGCTTCGCCTTGCCAGCACCCACACCTGGAATATTCAGGAGTTCTTCCTCGCTGATAGGATAAAGCGTTGACATTGATTCAAGCGAGGCATCTTGAAACACAACATACGGTGGCACATTATGTTTCTTAGCAATCTTCTTACGCAGATCCAACAACATCCCATACAGCACCTCGTCAGCCACAGCAGTGCCTCCCTGCTCTGTACTATCATCGAAATCATCACTAAAGTCGTTGTTCTCCGTCACCATGAAGGAAACCGGTTTCTTTATAAATTTCTTACCTTTCTTCGTCAGTTTCACTGCGCCATACGTTTCCACTTCTTTTTCTATATACTCTTCCAAAGCGGCCTGTATGAAAATTGCTTCCCACATTGTCTCTTCCACATCTGCGCCAGCACCGAACTGTTCCAATTTATCATGGTTATGACTCAAGATGGTTTCATTCTCTTCGCCACGCAAAATTCGGATGATATATTCCTTCTTGAAGTTTTCCTTCACTGCTAGAATCGTCTGCAATACCAGCAACAGATTATCCTTTTCCTCCATCTTCTTCTTCGGATGCAGGCAGTTGTCACAATTGCCGCAATTGTCGCGATCATATTCCTCACCAAAGTAGTGCAGCAGCATCTTACGACGACACACAGACGACTCGCAATAGGCCGCAGTCTCACTCAAAAGGTGACTGCCAATTTCCTTCTCTGCCGGAGTTTTGTCCTTCATGAACTTCTCAAGCTTCTCCAAATCCTTATGGTTGTAGAATGTAATGCATTTACCTTCACCACCATCACGCCCAGCACGTCCTGTTTCTTGGTAGTAACCTTCAAGGCTCTTTGGAATATCATAATGGATGACATAACGAACATCTGGCTTATCAATGCCCATGCCAAAAGCTATAGTGGCCACAATCACATCCACCCGCTCCATAATGAAGTCATCCTGTGTCTCACTGCGGTCCTTGGTATCCATGCCCGCATGATAAGCTACAGCCTTAATGTTGTTGGCGCGCAACACCTCGGCAAGATCTTCCACTTTCTTGCGGCTCAAGCAATATATGATTCCGCTTTTGCCTGGATTCTGCTTGATGAACTTGATAATATCTTTGTCTACATTAGCCGTCTTTTGACGCACTTCGTAATAAAGATTCTGCCTGTTAAACGAAGATTTGAAATCTTGCGCATTTAATATGCCCAGATTCTTCTTGATATCATTACGAACCTTATCTGTTGCCGTTGCAGTAAGCGCGATAACAGGGGCATCATAAATTTTCTTGGCAGCATCACGAATAGCGTCATCGGAAGGCAACTCCGGCAATGCATCCACAGTAGGTTCCTCTGCCATTTGGTCTTTCAGTTCAGCGTAACGACGGCGGATAGAAGGCATAATAGCCAACAAGGACTCCACAAACTTCTCATCCAACCGCACGCATTTGTCTGAGCGTTCCTTTATCTCCTCTTTCATCTCGCCCATAAAAGAGATGACATCAGCCAAGCCCTTTACTCTGTGTGCCAAGCTCTCAAGCTCTTTTTCATCTACTCTATCTGGAAACTGCTTAAATTCCTTCGTCAATTCATCCAGCTTCAACTTCTTCTCACGATAAGCAACAGCCAAATCCTTAATCATTGGAACTCTCGAACGAGGAATGAACAGTTCCACGATTGGCGCCATCGCAATCCAGTTGATTACAGGTCGTATTTTTCGATATTCAGGACGGAAATCATGTCCCCACTCTGATATACAATGAGCCTCGTCAATCGCATAGAACGATATATTCACCTGACGCAAGAAGTCTACATTTTCTTCTTTCGTCAACGACTCGGGAGCCACATACAACATCTTCGTCTTGCCCGACATTATATCTGACTTCACCAAATCAATATTCGCCTTGCTCAACGATGAATTGATGAAATGCGCCACCCCATCTTCTTCACTGATATGCTTAATGGAGTCCACCTGGTTCTTCATCAAGGCTATCAACGGAGAAATCACTATCGCCGTACCTTCCATCAGCAATGCCGGCAACTGGTAGCACAATGACTTGCCACCACCTGTTGGCATCAGCACAAACGTATCTTGCCGATCAAGCAGATGCTGTATAATCGTCTCTTGATCGCCCTTGAACGTATCAAAACCGAAATAATATTTTAGCGCTTGCTGAAGTGTTGTAGGCTTTTCCATTAGATGTTAGAGAATGTGTGTGTGTGTCAAAAGGGAGTCTATTTCGTTTTCCAACAACAAAGATATAACCCTCCATTGAAATTTCAAAGAAAAAGCAGAAAAAATAATATAATTATTCCAATTAGTGCATCATCAGTCTTCCGTGCTTTCTTTTAGCACCGACATATTAGCACTTTCAACTTGCTGGCGTGCAAAGTTTAGCGTCACCACATACTCTGCAACGTCGGTCGACGGCACCTCAAACATCGGCTTTGTCATGATTAGTTCGATGAGCGACCGCAAACCACGAGCGCCAAGTTTAAACTCAACAGCCTTATCAACCACGTAATCCAAGACTCCATCCTCAAACGTAAGCTTCACACCATCAATCTCAAACATCTTCACATACTGCTTCACAATTGAATTCTTTGGCTCAGTCAAAATGGAGCGTAACGCATTCCTGTCAAGCGGTTCCAAATGCGTCAGCACTGGGAGACGACCTATAATTTCCGGTATCAAGCCGAAGGACTTCAAGTCCATAGGTGCTATATACTGCATCATGTTCGACTGGTCTATCTTCGCCACATTCCGTGCCGCATCAAAACCTACCACATGAGTATTCAGACGTTGTGCAATTCGCTTCTCTATGCCATCGAAGGCACCGCCACAGATAAAGAGGATATTTCTGGTATCCACCTGAATAAACTTCTGTTCTGGATGCTTACGTCCACCCTGAGGCGGAACATTCACGACACTCCCCTCCAAAAGCTTCAGCAATCCTTGCTGCACACCTTCGCCACTCACATCACGAGTGATGCTCGGATTATCACCTTTACGTGCAATCTTGTCTATCTCATCAATAAACACGATACCCTTCTCAGCTTTCTTCACATCGCCATCCGCAGCCTGCAACAAGCGTGCCAACAGACTCTCCACATCCTCACCCACATAGCCAGCCTCAGTCAGAACCGTAGCATCAACCATCGCAAACGGGACCAGCAGCATCTTCGCAATCGTGCGGGCCAAAAGAGTCTTGCCCGTACCGGTACTGCCTACCATGATAATGTTCGACTTCTCCAATTCCACATCATCATCTTCTCCACGATGATTCAAACGCTTATAATGGTTATACACCGCTACAGAAAGAGCTACTTTCGCAGCATCTTGGCCAATTACATAGCGGTCTAAATATTCCTTGATTTCTTTTGGCTTCGGCAGATTCTCCAGCTTTGAATCATCTTTAACGCCTTTCTGTGCCTCGCGGACAATTGCAGCCGCCTGATCAGCACAAGCATCACAGATAAAACCATTCAAGCCCGATATGAGCAATCC
>Ga0326513_10003334_pt1 | contig 11684 bp, 11 predicted proteins | sample 2_2465_0518_D_FD_203654 | JGI IMG/M metagenome (GOLD analysis project Ga0326513, IMG submission 203654) | Bovine rumen microbial communities from UC Davis, California, United States - 2_2465_0518 | ecosystem: Host-associated > Mammals > Digestive system > Stomach > Rumen | place: USA... | reverse complement strand
CCCAGGTCCACCAAGCGGCGGGGGAATCCCCCGCCTTTATATTTTATTTTGAATGTCAAAACCAATCCACATTCTGAGTTGTTTCATTGATGAGAGCGGAGACTTTGGGCCGTACGAAGCTCATTCTCCGTACTACTATGTCACGTTTGTATTGCATGATCAGAATTCAGATCTTACCAATATGATCAATGGTTTGAATCAGCGAATGTCAAACGAAGGTATAGCCAATCATGCTATCCATACCGGGCCATTGATCAGAAGAGAGAATCATTATGAGTTTGAGAGTTTAACCGAACGCAGACACTTGTTTAATATCCTTTACTTCTTTGCGATACGTCTACCGATTAAGTATTTCTGTATTAGAGTCAACAAGCAATCTTCCGAAGGCAAAACAGTTCTCATAGATTCAATCAACAAGGAGCTGTCTCGCAAGATAGATATTCATATGGATTATTGGAAACAATTCGAGCAGATTAACATTTACTATGACAATGGGCAGACTGAACTTACTAAAATCATTACAGCCGTATTTCATTCCAAGTTCCCTAAAGTCAGCATACGCAAAGTATCTCCAGTTGATTACAAATTGTTTCAAGTAGCTGATCTTATTTGCACAATGGAATCGATTCATAACAAAGAGGTAAATAATCAAATGTCACATTCAGAATCAGTATTTTTCGGAGGTCGCCAGAAATTCAAAAAAGACTACTACAGAAAGCTCACTGCGAAGCGAATGTAATAATTGCGTTAAAATTCTGCAAAGAGTATCAAGTTCGTTTGTTTCACAATGTAAAATATAAGTGTTCGTTATATATGTAAGTCCGCCCGTGTTCCTAAGGAGTATCGTTGCAGAGTATGAGAAAGTTCTTAATCGTTATAGTCAATGTTGTCATAATAGCAGCAATATTGAGCTTCGTAGTACTCTACTCCGGATACGAGAGCGAGGAGTATTACCGCAGGCAGATAGAATACTTCGAGAACACTACGGTCACAATGGAGAACGTGACCGAGAATTATCTGGAAGGCGAACAGCGGGTCTGTGACGTTTGGGCGCAGTACATCAACAGCAGCAACATGACCATGGAAGAGGCGGTCGAATACATCCGTTCGTCCCATGTACTCGAGAATACTTCCGCGCATCTGGTCCTGCTCGATACTCTCACAGGTCTGTCAACGCGTCCGAAGGTCGGCACGGCCGATGAGTATGATATCTCCTATCAGAGTATGGATCTTCTGAAGAACACCGATTGGATAGATGAGATCGGGAAGTCGATCAACATAACTCGTGCCTATACAAACCCGATGAACGGCGAGCAGTCACTGGCTTTCTGCAATATCGTGAATCTGTTTGATCCTGACAGTGATTCATACAAGGCAGCGGTCCTGTTGCGTGTGGTCCCCATCTCCGCCCTTGAACAGAAGTGGGTCTTCCCTCAGACAGAGCTTGTGAATGCCGAACTGTCCATGATAGATTCCAACGGCGATTACATCCTCAAAGGATATAACTATAAGAATTCGAGCTTTTTTGAATTCTACAAATCCTATAATCAGACGGATCCTGAATCATCCAAGGAACTGTTCGACACGATCACTTCGGCGACAGGTTCCATTCAGATGCTCAACTCTCACGGACAGGAATGCATTCTTGCCTATACACCCATGTCGTCCACGACAGGCTGGACGCTGCTGGGACTCGTTCCTGCTGAGGACCTCAGAGTCGAGAGCGGCAACTGGGTATTGTTCGGCGTAGTCTCAGCCGGTCTGCTCATCCTGTTCTTAAGTGACATGTTCTATGTGCTTTACCTTAACAAGCACCTTCAGATCACTGCAAGGAAAGCCGAATCTGCGAATAAGGCAAAGACTGACTTCCTATCCACCATGTCGCATGACATCCGCACTCCTATGAATGCGATCGTCGGTCTGACGGCTCTGGCCGAGAAGAATCCGGGTGATGTGGAGTCGACCAAGGAGAGTCTCAGGAAGATCAGTCTGGCGAGCAACCATCTGCTCACGCTCATCAACGATATCCTGGACATATCCAAAGTCGAGAGCGGCAATCTGAATCTGAGCCCTCTGACATTCTCCATCGTGGAGACGGTCGAGAATCTCGTCAATATCTCGCAGCCGATGATCAAGGAGAAGAACATCGAATTCAGTTTCCACATCAATCAGATCGAGAAGGAATATCTGTATGCAGATCAGCTGAGGCTTAATCAGATCTACATCAACATCCTCTCCAACGCCATCAAATATACCGAACCCGGCGGACGTGTCAGTGTTAACCTGAGAGAGGAGCCAAGCGCGCAGTCCGGCTGCGTAAAGCTGACCTATGTCGTGTCCGATACGGGCATCGGAATGAGTCCTGAATTCATGGCCAGCATGTACAAGCCGTTCTCCCGTCAGGTGGACAGCCGCGTTAACAGCATTCAGGGAACCGGTCTCGGTCTGGCCATAACCAAGCAGATGGTCGATCTGATCGGCGGAACGATAGATTGTCAGAGCGAACAGGGCAAGGGAACGACCTTCACCGTCACTCTTGATATCCCCGTTGCTGACAGACAGCGTGACGACATGAAGCTCGAACCCATTGATGTCCTGATCGTTGATGACGATGAGATCATGCTTCAGACTGCAGTTGATACCCTTACTTCTCTCGGCGCTTCTGTGGAGCAGGCAAGCAGCGGACTGGAAGCCCTCGGAATGATCGAGCACAGACACCTTGCCGGCAGGGATTACAACGTGATCATCATTGATTGGAAGATGCCGGAGATAGACGGTCTTGAGACCATCACCCGCATCCGTTCCGAGATAGATGCCCGTGTACCGATCCTGTTGATCTCCGCATATGACTGGTCAGACATTGAGGATAAAGCAAAGGCAGCGGGCGCGAACGGATTTGTCAGCAAACCGCTGTTCCGTTCGACACTCTACGACAAGATCAACGATCTGATCGGCAAAGAGTCTGCTTCGATCGAGCCTGAAGATGATTATTCCGATCTTCAGGGGATGCGTATACTCGTGGCAGAGGATAATGACATCAACTGGGAGATCATATCCGCCATGCTCTCCATGTTCGGCATCGTTACTGAACGCGCCGAGAACGGACGTGTCTGTGTCGATATGATCAGCGCGGCTGAAGAAGGCAGTTATGAACTGATCTTCATGGATATACAGATGCCTGAGATGAACGGTCTTGACGCGACTAGAGCAATCAGGGGATCGGACATACCCTGGGTATCCTCCATCCCTATCGTTGCAATGACGGCCGATGCATTCTCCGAGAACATCATGGAATGCATGAATGCCGGAATGAACGGACATATTGCAAAACCGGTAGATATCAAACTTGTTATCAAAGAGATCCGCAGGATCAAGGAAGGGAGAGATTGATCATGAGAAAAGCGATAAGTACTCTTTTGACATTGACGATGGTCCTTGGCATAGTGTCATGCGCTGCTAAGGCACCTGCAGCCGAAGAAGGCTTCCGTCCGGCGCTGGACACTTCTACCAGCTGCCAGATCAACATTGCCGGAGGCTACGATAATTTCGAAGCGCTGGAGTCGGAGTTCGACCGGTTCAATACTTATTATCCCAATGTTGAACTTAAATACACCAAGATCGACGACTATAACAACATGATCGGAACGGTCCTCAGCGGTAACGATGCGCCTGACATCTATGTTAATTACTCATGGATGTACGGCAGAGACCAGTATAAGGCTTCCATCGATTATGCCGAGAATCTGGCCGACCCCGCACTCGGTCTTGATCTGGGGTGCATCAGGAGCAACATCATACGGAACACAGAAGACGGGACTCTCCCGATGGTGCCTGTCTTCTCGAACACATACGGCATGCTCGTGAACAAGAGCCTCTTCGAGAAGGAAGGTCTGAGCATTCCCACGACATACTCTGAATTGGTGGAGGTCTGCAATACATTCCGCGATAAGGGCTATGACAATCCGATGATGGGCTTCTCCAACGAAGAGACTACATCATTATTCACTTTGTCCATCTATCCGTTCTTCTGCAGTTCCGTGGCAAATGACCCCGAGGCCGTCAGCAAGCTGAACTCCCTTGATCCTTCTGCAGGCGAATACATGAGGCCTTCTCTCGAGAAGATAACGCAGTTCATGAATGACGGCTGTGTTGATCTCGATGCCTGCAATGAGATAGAGAACAATTACGATGCCGTCATTCTCCGTTTCTTCGAAGGCGACGTGCCAATGATGACATGCTCCGGTGATACCGTATCAGGTACGAAGAAGCGCGAGAGCCGTTCCGAAGCGTTCATTGCCAGCCCGTTTGAATATGCGTTTGTTCCGATCCCGATAACGGACGAAGGCGCTTACTTCATCGATATGCCGAACCTTCAGTTCTCAGTCAACAAGAACAGTTCGAATCTTGATATGGCAAACGAATTCATGCGTTTCCTTATCTCCACGGGCGAGCTGAACGAGATGGCACAGAACAAGGGTCTCATGACACCTACGACAGATCTGTCCTTCAACAGCATGTATGCTGCATTCGGCAATGTTCCGGAATCAAGGATACTGTCTCCCGAACTTATCGGATTATCGGATGATGCACTCATTCAGGTAAGGCAGGCGGTCTACAGTGTAGGAAAGGGCGATATGACCATAGACGAGGCCGTTGCCTCCTATGGATCATTTACATCATGATCGTCCACCCCATCCCTCCTGTTTTTGACGGACAGTCCGAAATATTGATCCTCGGCAGTTTTCCGTCGGTCAAGTCCAGAGAGGCAGGGTTCTTCTACGGCCATCCGCAGAACCGTTTCTGGCGCGTGACTGCTGAAGTCATGGGCGAGGATACACCGCAGACCATTGATGAGAAGAAGGCCTTCCTCATCCGCAATCACATTGCACTCTGGGATGTTATCGGTTCATGCGAGATAGACGGGTCGTCCGATGCCAGCATCCGCGATGTAAAAGTCAACGATCTTAATGTCATATTGAAGAAGACTGATATCCGGAAGGTCTATGTGAACGGCAGGAAAGCATATCAGCTCTATTGCAGATACACTCTGCCGGTCACCGGGCGCGGAGCAATATGCCTGCCGTCGACCAGTCCCGCCAATGCAGCATGGAGCATCGACAGGTTAGTCGATGCGTGGAGCGTTATAAGAACCTAAAGGGGTTATTCATTGCACTTCGCGACAATAAAAATACCATTTGCGACACTTCCCGTTTTGATGTTGCGCGGATTGATACTATTACGGTGTCAAAAGCAAAACATAAAAAAGCGAGGAAAACAGTTATGGATTACGTAAAAGGTTGCGACATCAACACACTCTCAAAGTTCGGGCTCAAGAGGATTGCAAACGGCAAGCTCAAGATCATTGAGAGCCTTCAGGACACACTTACATACGACAGTCTGAGTGCGATGCTCACTGAAGCAAAGACAGACTTTGTTAACAGCGACGGCAAGACCATCAAGGACATGCCTACCGCAGAGATCTTCTACATGACAAAGAAGATCGACGGACAGAAATACATCATCGGCCTGTCATACATCAAGAGGATCGCAGGTGAGCCTTCCGGGAACACAGGTGTCAAGGCATGGTTCGAAGCATCAAGAGATAAGCTGGTAGAGGACAGAAGGATCTTCGCAGAAGGATTCGAGAAGGAAGAGGAGTACTTCAACGGTTCCATGATCGGCCACTTCAGAAGCTCCGTTGGCAGCGGTTCTGTCGGCAGCGCAGAGTATGCGGATAAGGTCATCACCAGAGTAAAGAGCAGGAAACTGCTGGGCATCACGCTCTCGACGACAGCGATCTTCATCATGATGATAATAGTATGGGGCATATTGTTTAAAAACATCGGTCTCGGTATCTGCTTTGCGCTCTGCTTCACAAGCTGCTTTACGATCGTAATGAGCAAGGGCAAGACAGAAGAGAAGGACATCGACAAAGAGTAATACAAACACCTTTTGACATAAGTGCCGGTATCTTCCTGACAGATTTACTGTTTTCCGTAAGGGAGTGCCGGCACTGTTATGTGCAGGATATCATTCAGCGAGCTTTCTCTTCTCGCACTCAGGGCAGAATGTCGTGGGTGCTATGGACAGATAGGATTCCTTGCGGTAACCGCACTTGGAGCAGATGTAGACATACTTGGTGAGAACGCTTCCCATCGTGGTGCTGACGAGCCATGTTCCGGCTGCATCTTCTTTCTCGGCAGGCTGCTCTGCAGCAGGCGTTTCAGCGGTCGGTGCGGATACTGCGGGCGCAGCAGGTGCTACCTGAACCTTCTCGGATTCTTCTTCAAACCATGTCTTGGGCTTCGGCTCTTCGAAAACGCACTTCGCATCATAGAACGGACAGCCGGTGCAATCATCTTTGCCTGCACACAGTCTGTAGATGCCTTTTAATAACTGTTCTGTCTGTTGCTCTCTGTTTTCCATACTGATCAGTCACCGGTCCTGAAATGTAGTATTGTCGGGCATTCCAACAGTTTTTGATACCAAGATTATATCACGGTGCGATAGCAGGTATCAACGCAAAAGAACTTCTCTGCATTTCCCTATTGACAACTATATCGGGAGACGATATACTCGGGTTACGATATATCGGTAGCCGATATAGTGAAGGGGGGAAAGGAAATGCCACAGTTAGCATTAACAGAAGCTGTCTTCTACATTCTGCTGTCGCTGCAGAAGCCGCTTCACGGATACGGGATAATCCAGAATGTCGAAGAACTGTCGAAGGGCCGCGTCAAGCTTGCTGCAGGAACTCTCTACGGAGCGCTCAATTCTCTCGTCGACAAGGGATGGATCGATGCCCTCCCCGAGAATCCCGAGAGCCGTAAGAAGGAATACGTCATAACCAAAAACGGCCTCAGCATTCTCAAAGAAGAACTTGCCAGACTGACCGAACTGGTCGATAATGGCAACCGCTTGCTGGGAGGTAACTGATATGCGCAGAGTCTTCCACAAATTATTCTTCGTCTGGGAACTCGAGAAGGAACAGGCATGGATCAACGAGATGGCTTCTCACGGTTATTCCCTTGAACATGCCGGAAGGTTGACATTCGTTTTCGATGAGACAGAGGCCGGCAAGTACACATATAAGACGCTTATCCTCAAGGGTCACAGCGGAAGCAGTGAGAACATCAAGTACTTCAAGTTCCTCGAGGAGATGGGCATCAAGGTCGTATGCTGTGTCAATTATCCCGGAGTGTGCTGGGTATATACGAGAGCTCTTACAGAAGAGTATCCGGAAGGGATCGAAGTCTACTCGGATATCGATTCAACGATTGACAGCCTGAAGATATCCGGAGGATACCTGATCTTCGTGGTGTTGTTCACATTAGCGGGAGCTGCACTCAATCTCTGGGTATCATTGGGCGGTACGGGATCGTTCTCCCCGATCAACTTGGTGTGCGGAGTGTTCCTGTTGTGTCTGTGCACTGCAGCCACGGTATCGGCGATAAAAACATACATCAAGATAAGCAAGCTCAAGAAAGAGCGCGCGATACACGAATAAAGGAGTAATAGGTATGGAAAAATTAACTAATCAAGAGAAACTTCGTCCCTGGCAGGGATTTATGCTGTTCGCGGCAGTGATGGTGTTCTTCATCTTCGCCTGCGGTCCCATGCAGCTTGCCTGGGGTATACCGGGACTCATTGTAACGGAATTATCGTTTCTTGTTATAGCAATAGTCTATGGACTCGTAAGGAAGATCCCTCTTAAGGAGATGTTCCCCATCAAGATGCCGAAGTTCAGGGATATTGCAGGTTCATTGATCCTTGTACTCGGCGGTTCGATGATCGGGATCACGAGCGTAGGTCTGATAGGCACTCTCTTCCCTCAGACAATGAACGAGGCCGCTGAGATGAGCGACATGCTGTACGGCACCATGAGCCTTCCCGTCACGATACTGGTGGTAGCACTGATGCCTGCCGTCTGCGAAGAAGCGATCCACAGAGGTGCGATCCTCGCCCACTTCAGATCCATCAAAAAGGAATGGGTCATCGTGCTCATCATGGCGATCTTCTTCGGCATCAACCATGTGTCATCCCTCAGGTTCTTCAATACGGCACTCCTCGGTGCATGCCTCACATTTGTACTGGTAAAGAAGAATAACTTTATCCTTAACATGCTGATGCATTTCTCCGTAAACTGCTGTGCGACCCTGATAACCTATCTGGGTTCACAGGCAGGATCAAATCCGTCAAACGCTGCGAATATCGATATGCTCCCCGCTCTCGGGATGTATCTGATCCTCGGATTCCTTGCACCTGTATTCATCGTTATCGGAACAATGCTGATAGATCCGAAGTCACACAAGAAGATCAGATTCCTCTTCGCAGGCATCCTGTCAGTCATCATGCTCGTATCGGGAATAGCCGTCACCTCTTATGCCGGCTCAAAGAATGCAGTCCTCAACTCCACCATCAGCTACGAAGTAACTGCTGATTCCATGGAGAATTCCATGCTTGACTTCGAGATCGAGGAAGACCGTTCGGCTACGATAGCAGTAGTACTCGTAAATGCCGAGGGTGACTACACGATCAGGATAGACGGCGACAGCGGAAGCAACATCATCAATGCCGAGATACCGTCAGGTGCGATCAGAACACTCTCATATAACGTCGATCTCAAGGCAGACCATTACACGATAACCATAGTGCCGGGTGATAACGCCATAGGCGAACAGCCGCAGATACAGATAATGATCCAGTAATACGGATCACCTCTCGCGCGGCAATATAATGGACAGGGTAAAAGAACCTTCCTCCGAGGAAGCCTTCAGCATGCCGTTATATCTCTCAACTGTTCGTCTGGCATTCATCAGGCCAAATCCGTGATGATCTTTGTCCTTCTTGGAAGTATAACCTGATGCGATCAGGATCTTACCGGCATCGACCTTTCCGGCGGCTGAATTTGTGATCTTGATAACGAAGAACTTATCTGTCCGTTTTATGCCGAGCAACACGTACGGCTCATCACAACCCGCAGATGACGCGGCTTCTATCGCATTATCCAGAGCATTGGCGAAGATCCCGCACATATCCATAGGCTTAATGTTAAGCCCGCCGTCCACTACGCCGTCCATCGTGAACCTGATACCGAGTTCGCGCATCCGGTCTGCCTTCATCGAAACGATAATGTCCAGCATCTCGTCGCCGGTAACATACTCCGGAGAGAGAGCGCTGACCTTGCCGAGCATGTCAGAGATGTGCTCACGCGCTTCATCATTATGCCCTTCCGCCATCATCATCTGTGTCATTGCAAGATTGTTCTTTATGTCGTGACGGAAGGCCTGCGTCTCGACCTGCTTGCGCTTGTACTGTTCGATGTACTCGAGCTCGGCAGCAAGGTAAGTCTCCTGGTATTTGTTCCGGGCGCGCATGCTGCGTTCCGCAGAAGCAATTACCATGATTACCGGTACGGCAAGTCCCAAAAGGATCAAGCCGATGGCAAACATGACGCTCATGACATTGTAGCAACGCTCGATCGGGAAATCATCGGATCTGAGCATCGCGGGGATCCACGGGAAGAGCGTAAAGGCGGTGACCCAGACTACGAACAATATGCGTGCGGGGATACTGATGGTATAGCTTTTGCGCGGCTTGTAAAAACCAAGATACACCATCACAAATAATGCCAATGTTATGAGAAAACCCGTGACAGCTATGACAAACCACAGTGCACCGACAGCAAACCGCTCGAAGAAGATATCATACATCACCTTCTCAGTTCCGCCGGAAAAATACAGCACGGACATCTGCGAGAACGTGGATATGTACAGAGTGGAAAGATAGAAGCACAGCGTTGCCTCTAACGCTCTTATGATGCGTTTCTCCTTGAACGCGAACAGATAGAACACAAAAGAGTAAATGAATACGAGTATGGTAATAATGTTGTCTGCCATGAACATGACATCCTGATCGACTTTCTCTCCGAATGCGACCGCCGAGACTATCGTCCCGATAACGGAGAACGCAAGGATACCGCAGGCCGATAAGACGTGTTTGCGCGACAGTACGACATAGCGGCCGAGAAAGCAGCTGGCGATCATAACCACCAGGAGCATGCACAGCACCATCTGGAAGTTGTTCAGCACCGATACTGAGATGGCATATATCTGTTCCAGGAGTTCCGGGCTCATATCAGAAAGCAGCCTCCTCCACATACGCATACAGTGCGTCCTTGAGGGGCTTTATGTTGCTGCGGCTTACCGGCAGAGCAGTCCCGTCTTCCATGATGACATCGGATTTGGCGAGTTTTTTTACTTTCGCAAGGGCAACGAGGTAGCCTCGGTGGATCCTGAAGAAACCGTCTCCTGCCAGCTGCTGCTCGAAGTCACCGATGTTGTATCTGATGACGTGCTCGCCCTTAGTGGTAACTATCCTGACGTTCTGGTTCATAGACTCCATGTACATGACGTCCGCGATGTCTATCAGCAGCTGCTCTCCGTCCTCTTTGACGATGATCTGGCGGCCGCTGCCCTGCTTATCCTGAACGTATCTGATAACCTCTTTGAGCTTATCGGTATCGACGGGTTTGGTGAGATATCTCAGTGCATTGACCTCATACCCTTCAAGCGCATATTCGACGTGACCGGTGAGAAAAACGATGAAGACTTTCTCGGATCTCGCACGGAGACGCCGGGCAAGTGTTATTCCGTCAACTGCAGGCATCTCGATATCGAGGAACACCAGATCGTACGGCGCCTCCGAATAAGCTTCCTCGAGCCTGTTGCCGTCAGCAAAAGTCTCTATCTCATAGTCGGCGTTAACAAGGATCTTATCCAGGACAGACTTCAGCTGGACCCTGTACATCTCTTCGTCATCACATATGGCAATGCGCACTTCGACACCCTCTCCTATAGCACATAGTAACTGAATTCTAAAGAAAGTGCATTCCGTTTGCAACACCGTTCACGACGCGAAAACCACCTTTCACTCCATCTGCCGTTTTGCCCCTGCCCTCAATGCTACAATCACCGCAGTTCACAGATGAAAGGAATCGTTGTGTTATGAAGAACGTATTGAAACAGATCGGAAAGGCTCTAGGATACTTTGCAGTGTATCTGGCTGCATCGAATGCTGTAACTGCGATAGTATCGTTCGTGCTCGGTGTCATAAAAGGCTATGAAGCGAAGCAGGCCGGTCTCAGCTTTGAAGAAGGTCAGGCGACCTTTACCGAGGCTATGAATTCGATGACAGGCTGGTGCCTGCTTATAGGTGCAGTGCTTACCCTGGTGATCTTCGCCATTGTCGAGAAGGTCAAGAAGACAAGCCTGCCCAAAGAGGCTGACATCAAAAGAGCCTCTGCCAGGCAGATCGTATTCACCGTAGTAGGTGCACTTGGCGGGATGTTCTTCACGAACTTCATCATGAGCTATCTGCCCATCCCGGCTGAGCTGACCAGTGAGCTCTCTTCCGGCATGGACAAACTCACAGCATATCCGTTCTGGCTTGCAGTCCTCGCAGATTGCATAGCGGTTCCCTTGTTGGAAGAAGTCGTGTTCAGGGGCTATCTCTTCAACAGACTCAACAAGGCGATGCCTGCCATCGTTGCGGCACTCATCTCTTCTGCAGTCTTCGGCATCTGCCATGGCGGCTTGCTCTGGGCAGTATGGGCTTTCGTGTTAGGAATGCTGATCTGCGTTGTAAGGATCAAGTCAGGTTCCATCGTGCCCGGCATCATCTTC
>Ga0326513_10003330_pt1 | contig 11688 bp, 19 predicted proteins | sample 2_2465_0518_D_FD_203654 | JGI IMG/M metagenome (GOLD analysis project Ga0326513, IMG submission 203654) | Bovine rumen microbial communities from UC Davis, California, United States - 2_2465_0518 | ecosystem: Host-associated > Mammals > Digestive system > Stomach > Rumen | place: USA... | reverse complement strand
ATATGGAAAATAATACTATAATTCCTTGGAACATTAGACCAACAGATTGCTTGGACCAAGATATTGCAATAAATGATATTGTTGCATTTGTTTGTACTAATTATAGAGATGAATTTGATTTTATGGCAACCGGAGAAATTGTTGGATTTACCGATTGTTTTGTTAAAATTCAACCAAATTATGACTTAATAGATAATTTTAAAATTATACAACATTTTAATAGATTTGTTAATGGTAAATGGGATAGAGCAGAATATGTTTTAAGGTCTAAAAATAGAGTTATGAAGATATAATAATTAAATAAAAAATTAACAATATAAAAGTATTTAATTACTTACAAAAAATGGTAGAATTCATATTCTACCATTTCTATTTTTTATATAGATAGACCTTTTATGAAAAAAGTGATTTTTTAACATTTTTTTTCTTAAACAATATTAAAATTATATTAAATAATATTATAAAAATAAGTAATTCGTAATTTTATTATTAAAAACAAAACTAAAAAAATCACATTAAAAATGAACATAAAAAATATATTTACATATGAATAATGAAAGTAATTAAACGTGATGGTACTCCTCAAGAATATTCATTTTTAAAGATTATTGATGCAATACATAAAACATTTGCATCCGTAAATCAAGATGTTCCTGAGAAGTTCCTTGAACAAGTTAAAGAATCAATTGAAAAGTTAATTATTAAGAATAACGGGGATGGAACGCCAATTGAAGAAATTCAAGATTGCATAGAAAAAGAACTTATTAAACGTAATAAATACGAAGTTGTAAAATCATTCATTAATTATCGTAGAAAGAGAGAAGAAATTCGTGAAAAGAAATCTGATTTAATGAAACAGATTACAGAAAAATTAAATGCAACTAATGTTCAAAATCAAAATGCTAATCTTGATGAAGCTTCATTTGGTGGTCGTTTAGGAGAAACTTCAGGTACAGTAGCAAAAAATATTGCTCTTAAATCAATGTCAAAGATGGGAAGAAAGAATCATGAAGAAAATATGATTTATATTCATGACTTAGACCACTTTGAAGTTGGAGATCATAACTGCTTATCATTCCCAATGGATAGCAAACTTAAATCCGGTGTTATTACCCGTCAAACTGATGTACGTTCAGCCGGTTCAGTAAATACTGCAATGCAATTAGTTGCAGTTAATTTCCAATTACAATCATTACAACAATTCGGTGGTGTTTCTGCAACACACCTTGATTGGACAATGGTTCCTTATGTCCGCAAATCATATCGTAAACACTATATATCGCAATGGATCGAACAACGTCCAGAATTTATGAAACTTGATGTTTTAGGACTTACTTATGATGAGTTTAAACATTGGGTTGAAAATATGGTTACAAGTTTTTATTTAGAAACCAAACTTGAAGATAAAGATTTTTATTTTGCAAATAATAAACTTGATTCAGTAATTAGACAAAAGGCATTATTTGATACTAAAAAAGAGACATATCAAGCAGTTGAAGGTATGTATCACAACTTAAATACCCTCCAATCCCGTTCAGGTAATCAGCTTCCGTTCTCTTCTATTAATTATGGAACATGTACAGAACTTGAAGGTCGTATGGTTACTAAAGCTCTTCTTGAAGTATCTATGGAAGGACTTGGTAAAAATGGTGTAACTTCTATTTTCCCATGTGGTATCTTCCAAATTAAAAAAGGCGTTAATTTTAAGCCAGGTGATCCTAACTATGATTTAAAGCGTCTTGCTCTTAAATCAACAACAATGAGAATCTATCCCAATTACGCTAACTGCAATTGGCAAAATCAAGTTAATTGGTTCAAACAGGATAGAAAACAAAAGCAAGAATATATTGATTCACTTGATAAAGATTCTTATAAAAAACTTTGGTATATGATTCAACAAAATCAAGATGAATGTATGGAAAAGGTTGGATTATATACTGAACCTATATTTAATGAAGGATCTATTAAAGTAGATATGACAGAACGCCCTATAGAGTATTTTAGCACCATGGGGTGTAGAACAGTAAATGGTTTAGATATTAATGCATTTGATAACTTTAAGAGAAATGTACAATGTATTTTAGATGGACGTTATGATGATATAGATGATGTTTTCTCGGGTGTTCAAAAAGATGGTCGTGGAAATATTTGCCCTACAACAATTATTTTGCCTACTCTTGCTGCTATGGCTCGTGATAAAGTAGTTAAAAAGGCTATTAAAGAAGATAGAAATCCGGAAGATATAGAAGTTTGGGAAGAATTCATGAAATTACTCGATAAGAAGATTAACGAAGCTAAAGATATGTTACTTGAACGATTTAATCATATCTGTTCCCAATCACCTAAGTCAGCAAGATTTATGTATGAAAATCACACTATGGCTGGTTATCATGAAGATGAAGGTATTATTTCAGCTCTTAAACATGGTACAATAGTTATTGGACAACTTGGTATGTCTGAAACCCTTTATTTATTATTTGGATGTGACCATACAACAGAAAAAGGTATGGAATATGCAAAAAAGATTGAGCAATTATTCTTAGATAGAACTTCAGAATTCAAAAAACAATATAAACTTAATTTTGGTGTTTATTACACACCAGCGGAATCATTATGTTATACCGCTATGAAAAAATTCCGTAAACAATTCCCTCAATATTGTATTGAAAATGTTACATATTATATAAAGGAAGATGGAACAAAGAAAGAAAAAGAATATTTTACCAATTCAATTCATGTACCTGTTTATTACAAATGTGATCCATTCCAAAAAATAGATATTGAAAGTCAATTGACAGGATATTCAAATGCGGGTTGTATTACTTATGTAGAACTTCCAAGTATTTCATTTAATAATATAGATGGAGTTGAAGAAATTGTTGATTATGCAATGGAACATGACATTCCATATTTTGCTATAAATTTCCCATTAAACAGATGTGCTAAATGTGGTGAACCTATTTATGATTCTGAATTACAAAAATGTCCTAAATGTGGTCATGATAAGATAATTCGTTTAGGCCGTGTTACTGGTTATTTATCTACAACAGTTGAACATTTTAATAAAGGTAAACAAGATGAATTTTATGATAGAGTAAAACATTTAAAATAATATATTAAAAGAAGATGCTTCTAAGCATCTTCTTTTTTTCTTTTTTATTATTATTTAAATTAATATTAAAATTTAATATTTATATGCTTACAAGAATACCTGTTTTTATAACTGCTAGAGGAAATAATAAAACAGCCATTAAAAGAAATGAAGAAGCATTAAAATATGCATATATATTCATTAAAGAAATGAATTTATTTTCTCAAACATGGATTATTTCTGATAATGAAGAAATGTTACAATATGCTAAGAAATTAGGTTTTTATAATACATTTCATCATCCATGTAAAACTGAAAAAGAAATAAATTATTTAGATTATATTGCTATATATAATTTTCATATACAAAAACAATATAAGCCTGATTGGTTTATATTATTAGCATTAAATCAATTATTTAGAACTACACAATTATTAACGGATTGTATTAGAAATATAGATAATAATTTTGACGTTATTGCATCATATACAGATATCACTAATAGAAGTTCATTTTTTATTGAGGATGAAAATGATTTAGTTAAAAATCATCCAATAACTCATATTCGTGATAGAAAAAAAATGATTGATGCAGCTATTTACGCAATTAAAGCTGATTTTGCTATTAAATGTATGGAAAATAAAGATGATCCATCTAAAATATTCTGGACAGGTAAAATAAAATATTTTAAGAACAATTCATTATACACGGATATTTGTTCTTATGATGATATTAAAAAATTCGAATATGCTGGATATATAATAAATAAAGTTAAAGACTTAAATAACTCTATTTAATATTATTATCATCTTTATCTTTAGAATATTTATATCTAAGATTAATGATAGAAGTTAATTCTGCTGTTTGAATACTTAATTGGTTAATTTCTTCATTAGTAATCTTATGATCTTTTTGATATTCAAGAATTAACATACCAATTAATACATTATTTCTGTCATACATTGCAGAATATACTATTTGTTTTGTACGAGGATCTTTATGGGAAGAAAATAATGATGGATTTTCTTCTTCCATTTTACCCATATCGCTATATATTTTGATTTGATTATCATTTTGAATAACTTCAGATGTTACTCTAGCAATTTGACTAAATGGTAAAGAATTACATCTATGACTTAATCCAAATAATCCTTTATCAAACCATTCGTATGTACATGAATATTTAGCGAATGGTATACCTGATAAGTTATTATTTGAATTATGGAATTCTATAATAAATGCACGTTGAGCATGGTGTGATATCATTATATTTTTTAATGATTCAATAATTTCTTCAGCTAATTTAATTTTGTCATGTACCATTTCATTATGAAGTTCTTTCTTCTCTGCCTCATTATGTAATAAATGGTCAATTAATTTTTCCTGTTGATTTACAATAGTACTCATTAATTGATCATTTTGTTTTGACATTTGATCGGTTAATTTTTCGCCTACTTTTTCTAATCCAGTACTTACTTCATTAGAAAGTTTGCTGCTTAACCATTTTCCACCATAAAAAATTATTGCGCATAAACATATAGCTAGTATGCCATCTAAACCGTATTTTTCAAATATATTAAGCAGTAATTCCATTTATTAGTTGTATTGCATAATTATTTAATAATAAACTATAATCCAAATAAAATTTAAATATGATTTTAATTGAAAAATAAATATATAAATTTCTATAATAATTATATTATTGATAAAAAGACTATATAATAAAATATGCTTAGAATTTTAGATATAACAGCGCCAGATATTAATAATGGAAATGGCTTACGTGTTACTTTATGGGTAGCAGGATGTAATCATCAATGTAAAGGATGTCATAATTCATGGACTTGGAAATATAACCAAGGAAAAATATTTTCTGTTGATAGAAGAGAAATATTCAAAGAACTTTCTAATTGGTTAGACAAAAAGTATATTAATGGTTTAACTTTATCTGGAGGTGATCCATTAGCACAAGATAATGATGGATTATGTGAAATTTATGATATTATCAAATGGTTTAGAGCTCGTTATCCAGAAAAAAATATTTGGCTTTACACAGGTTACACCAAAGAAGAAATTGATAATTCTAATAATGATATAATGAAAGAAATTGTTAATTCCGTAGATATATTGGTTGATGGACCATATATTGAAGAATTACGCGATATTGCGCATACTCCATTTAGAGGAAGTACTAATCAAAATATAATAGAAATAAAAACTAAAAATAAAATTTGAATATTATATAAATTATTTCTATATATAAAATATGAATAATCCAGAAGTACTTATAATTCCTGATGTTCATGGTAGAACATTTTGGATTGATGCAATAAATAAATTTCCAATTGCAAGTTATCCTAATTTGCAAATTATTTTTCTTGGTGATTATTTAGATCCATATGAAAGTTATGATGGTATTTCTAAAGAAACAGCATTTAATAACTTTTTGGAAATATTAGAAGTTGCAAAAAATGACCCTCGTATAACTTTGCTTATTGGTAATCATGATTGGCATTATTTTGTTAATCTTGACAAATGTCGAATTGATTATGCCCGTGAACGAGAAATTGAAAAAATATTTGTTGACAATATATCAATGTTCAAACTTCATAAAGTTGTTGAATTGGATGGTTGCAAATATTTGTTTAGTCATGCTGGTATAACTCAAAAGTGGCTTAATGATATTTCAGCAATGGCCACTCAAGAATATAATAATTGGAATCCTGGTGATCCAAATTCACCTGACTTTAAAGATCCTAAAATGGATGAAGATTATAAATGGATTGAGGAATTATCAAAAATTAAAGATACACATGATTTTGAATTATTGGAGAAGTGTTTGCAAAATTATGACAATGAATTTTATGCGTGGCCAATTTCTATAATATCAAGAGAACGTGGTGGCTGGCATCCACATGGTTCATTGATTTGGGCCGATGTAGATGAACATTTGTATAATGAAGATTTAAAAGGATTTTATCAAATATTTGGCCACACAATAACATATCCCGAAGGACCTAAAAGTTATGATATTTCTCCATGGGGACATTGTTGGGCAATGTTAGATGCAAGTGCAGCATTTATAATGGATGTAGATGGTAATATAGAAAAATTAGAGAACTATCAATCTATTTAATCATATTCATCGAGATGATGCGAAATACTTAAATAATATGTTTCTATATTTAGTAAATTTCGCATCATCTCGATGATTTTTTTACATTGATAAACGTATTGGTTGTTTTATATCATTATTAAATTTTTGTATTATAAATATATTGTTATAATTATTTAAATGATATGTTTCATTTGCGCAAGCATAATCTTTATCAGTGAAATCATTAGTTAAATAATCATCAGTATTTATAAAATCAAATTGATAACCATTAAATATAAAATCATCAATAATGTAATCGTTGATATTATCTAATATTATTTTATTAATAATTGTTTGATCATGCATTATTGGTATTTTATGTTTACTGTTACTATTTCCGCTATACATATATGTTTTTTCTAATTTAACATATTGTATATAAAATTTATTAAATGCACTAATTTTACCAAAAAATAATGATGTTTGAACATATTTATCAAGATTATTATACATATGAAGTTCACTTATATGAAATGTATTCTCATTTTCTACAACATGATTATATATATGAGGAGAACGAGCAAAACACATTTTATTAGTATTTATATAATTTTCTAATACAAAATAAAAGTTTTGAGGCATTTTTCTAAAAACAGAATCAACATCAAGACACATCATTATTTCATTTTCATCTATAGAATACATATTCAAAATATCCTTTATATAATGAATTCTACCTAATAATATTAATGAGTATGGTAATTGTGGAATATGATAATTAATGTCAAAATTCTGATTATTAACATCTGATATTAATATAGTCTTTATATCACCATTCCAGTATTTTTTAAAATTATCAATAGATTTAATAAGTGCATTTATATATGTATTATATATTCCTGTAGATACAACAAAAATATTTATTTTTTTCATATATAGTTTGAATTTTTTTATAAAAAAATCTATATTTATATAACATTTAATTAAAAATAAAAAAATAATAATTATGTTTAGTAATTTTTCTGAATTTTCTGAGTTTTGTAATGATTTAGCAAAGAAGCTTAACACTATTGTTGCAATTCGTAATTATGATGATTATGGATGGGGTTCAGTAGCATTTATGGTTGATCATTTTGGAGGTACTTATTGTAATTTCCATTATAATTATGAAACTGGAGTAATTACAGATTGGTATGGCAGCAAGGATGCCAAAGTTATTTCTGATAAAGATGAATTGATTTCTTATATAACTGAAATGATGCATAATATGTTAAATGTTAGAGATATGACAGATATTGCTGAACAAATTAATGCAGAATATTAATTTATTTTTTAATAATATTTGAATTTTTTAAATAAAATAACTATATTTAATTTGTAAATCAAAACAAACAAATAATATGAAAGCAACTGAAATTATTAAGCAACTTACTACTCTAGTTAATGAACATGGTGATTTTGATTTGAAGGTTGGTTATTGTGATGATGATTCTGCCTATGTGAACTATTGGCAACCTGAAGATATTACCATGTCTATTGATTGGGATGACCGTGATAATGAATGGAATGGTTGTTGGTTATTTATTGATGTACCTGAAGAATAAATATTAAAGAGCATCAAATTTGGTGCTCTTTTTTATATTATATTTGTTATAATTTTATATAATATTTGAATTTTTTATATAATGTTTCTATATTATATCTGTAAATCAAAACAAACAATAATATGAAGAATTTTATTTACCGTTCACTGTTTTTCGTAACCCTCATTTTTGGTTGTCTTTTTCTTTCTACGAATCCTTATGAGGGATTTGGATATTGGATTACCTTTGGTCTGATTTTCTTTCTTTTGTTTGGTGTTTCTTTTGTAGTATTCGGTAATCTTCCTGAGAAGAAGATTAATGAACTCATGTTCATCAACGAAATCAATAAGTAAAAATAAGAATAATATGGCAGACGTTAAAACTTTTTCTGAATTGCAAGTAGGTGATACTTTGTATTTTGGTACTCTTGATAGTTCTCATATCATGGAGTCTAAGTTGATTAGTATCGAAATGATGCTTAGTGATGACAATAAGTTTAATCATAACTCAAATATTCGTTTTACACCTGTTGAGTTTGGATTTTTCGATATTCCTCAAATCATTATGAAGTATCACCGTGTAGTTTATTACGAATATAATAATACCGGATTTTGGTGTGGTACTACTAAAGAAGGAGTACGTAATGCCATTATTATGGAAATGACTCGTAAAAGAGATTTATGGCAAAATAGAATTGATCGCCTTATGTCTAATGAGTTTTAATAAATAATTATGAGATTTACATTTAATATTAAACCAACCATTCTTAAGGGACATGGAACTACATATCATGCCAGAATAGCATTTAGAGAATATATTGGAAATGAATATTTTATTAGTTCTTTAACAGGAAATAATAATGGTCAATATTATGGTTATCATGCTTATACTAATTGCATGAGTACAGATCCTGAATATGTATATGCTTATAATATTGAGGTATTTAAGCGTGGTAAGCATAGAGGTAAATATAAGCATTTCGATCTTTATATTTATAGAATCCCTGTAAAACTTCTTAAAATGCTTAATCTATATGTAAATCAGGGAGCTAGTACATTTAAAATTCAAAAATATAAATAATTATCCTACATAAACATTATGAAATTAAAAAATAAATATAATGATGTAGTTATTGGATCTGGAACCGAAGTTGAATATAAGTTTCAGATCATTAACTTCATGAATATGCTTTATAATGTTATCAAGGAAGATAAAGAATATGGCATACATAGTAATTCTAATCTTCGTCCTTGGTGTTATAATTTGACAGTGTATATTAAGTACCTCGAGAATAAAACTAATATATCTGCATTTTATGATATTAATTTGGGCATTTATTCTCGTATTAATGCCATTATGATTAATTTGGAAAAGGCAGATGGAAATAATATGGGAGTAATTAAAAGATTATGTTTTTGTATTTGGGAAGATTTGCTCAATGAATTGACAAATATTTTCAAGTTGGAATATACAATAAATGAATAATTGAATTTTATATAAAAAATAACTATATTATTTAAAATTTTAAAAAATAAAATTATGAGTTACGAAGCAGATATGTTTGTTAAAGCATGTAGTGATCCTAATGGTTTGTCGGATAGTTGTTATTCTGATGGTACACCAATGACTAATCGAGAAAAGTATTTGAGGATGACAGATAGACAATATGATTCTTGGCATTAAACATTATTAATTATGGACAAATTTGTAGATATAATTTTTGGTGCCAATATTATGTGTATGATTTTTAATATTGGTACAATTGTTAAGGGTGAAGCGACTGATTTAACATATGTTGCTTTGGGATTTTTATGTACATACTTTTTATTAGAAATTCCAAGAAGAATATTTAATTGATTTAAAATATATAAATATAAAATATTATGATTTTTACAGGTCCAAATAAAAAGAAATTGGAAAAATATGGGAAGAACTTTCCTTATAATGCTTGGCTTCCTAAAGATGTAACTAAATGTGAAATGAGTGAAGTAGCAAGTACCCCTCAATATATTTGTATAGATAAACCTAAAATTGTCTACAGTGGCAGATTTGTAGCTGTTTCAGGGTTTATTTTTGCTATTGTAAACGGTAAGTATTCTGTTCTTGCAAATCTTCGTGGTCCTGGTACCCCTGATTATCAAGGTTGTTGGAATGCTGTTTGTGGATTCCTTGAAAGATATGAAAATTCAAAAGAAGGAATTGCCAGAGAAATACTTGAGGAATGTGGGTTTCAAATTGATTTAGATGATCTTGAGGTAGTTGAAGTTGAAACAGATCCAAGAGAATGTAATAATGGCAATGTAACAATTCGTCATACTGCATTTCTTGGTAAGATTATTCCTCATTATGTTACAAAAGAAGGTGGTGAGGAAAATGAAGTAGATGGAGTTAAATGGATTCCTATTGATGAAATTGATAATTATAAGTGGGCATTTAATCATCGTAAGACTATTGAACTTTATGCTCCTAAGAAATGGAAGCGTAAATTGATTGAATTTATTTATAATTATTTTTGTGATTTTAATCATAAGTATACAGATGAATTTGATATAATGAAGGAGGATTTTGCATAATGGAAAATGTAAAGGGTGTAATTAGAGTTATTAAGCATAATTCTAATGGATATGATGAACATTATTATTTTACTGATGTTACTGTCGATATAGATAATCATTTGATGGCAAGAATATCTAGTAATATTTGGGATGCTATGAAGTTTCAGTATAATTCTATTAATGTAGATGAAGAACGTCGCATATATAGTCTTATAAGTTTTATTGAAACATGTTTTTCTCCAAAAAGGGATTACATAATTAAATTTATTCCTATAACACTTTCTTATTAAAATTATGAAGTATATTTTTGATTTTTTGATTGGTACTGTATTTGCTACAATATTTGTAATTTCTTTCATGGATTATGAAGTGATTAAGCAGTTTTGGTGGATAGGTATTGCAATTGGTATTGGATCAGCTTTCACCATTAGTAAATGGAATAAAGATAAGATTGATGATCTTGAAAAAGAAATAGAAGAATTAAAGAAGAATGACAACAGGGAAGAGATTGCTTGAGGAATCAATGCCTCATAATTATAAACAAGGTTCAGTTTATCCTACACATTATTTGTTAAATGAGTATAAACCTTATGGTGGTTCTCGTAAACGTAATGCCGGTAAAATCCGTAAAGCAGGTCAAAATAAAGTTCGAAAGCAACTTAAAAAAGATATGATGGAGGAACTGTTGAATGAGCAAGACATATAATTCTAAGCATAAATTCAATTCATTGAGTTGTAACTATGAATTTCCTCATGGTTATAATGACAATAATATGTATAAGAAAACAATTGAACCTGGAGAAGAGTATGATTATGATATTAGTCATACAACAACTAATGATTGGATAAATAGATTTAATAAATGTTCACGTCATCCAAATAAAAGAAAAAAGAGAGGATCACTTGGCCGAGAATTTACTAAACTTGGAATGACTGGAACGCAATATTGGAGAAATCGTTTTGGGGAGGAAGATAACAAATCTTCACGTTGTAGATTGGTAAAACATCAAATGAATCAAACACGTCGTCATCGTATTAAGAATGAAACACAAGAAATAATTAATAACTCATTAAACGAAGAATAATATGAATCTTAAAGACACTTTTGAATTAAATTATGATTTACAACCAGAAAATCGTTTTACAAGAAAACAATGGGAAAATATCATAAATAATGCATTTTCTGAGGATAATTCATTTAATAGAGCAGTTGACTATTTTTATAGTGATTTACTCGAATTTGACTTTGAAGATTGCATAGATCTTATAACAGATATTCAAAATGGTAATGGAGATGCATTTGACAGATTTATTGATGATGTAGTAAATTTTTATAAAACAGCAGATTATTTATGATGAAAA
>Ga0326513_10003329_pt1 | contig 11690 bp, 9 predicted proteins | sample 2_2465_0518_D_FD_203654 | JGI IMG/M metagenome (GOLD analysis project Ga0326513, IMG submission 203654) | Bovine rumen microbial communities from UC Davis, California, United States - 2_2465_0518 | ecosystem: Host-associated > Mammals > Digestive system > Stomach > Rumen | place: USA: California... | reverse complement strand
AATACTCATCTAAATTTGACTGTTGGCCTTCGCCGTATGTAAGCATATAACAGTCGTATTCTTCATTCTTCTGAAGATTTATCTCAGAGACATCCTCTCTTCGTGGATATATTTTTTTGCATTTTGGATAAATCAGTACACCGTCCACGAAAGCTCCAACTTGGAAGCTTTCACCGTCCATGTCGCTGAATAGTGTTGTCAGGCATAGATTCTTCAATTCGCCCTTTTCCACGATATAGTCTTTGCGCTGCATTGTCTTACCGACACGTGTCAGCACTTCTTCCGTAATTGGTTCAGGCTTTATCTCTCTGCACCATTCTTTCTTGATAAAGGCATTTACAACTGTTAGGTTCATCTCGTTATGCACTTGGACTTTATACCAGGTATCAGTCTCTTCTATAACAGGTAGAACCGTATTGCTCGAGAGGTTATATGGATAGATAGTATAGCCTCTTTTCTTGCCTTCATCTTCCCAGCGGAACTCACGTGTGGCCATATCAGACCCTATATTCTCAAGTGCTTCCATCAACTTTGGACTGTCAGACCTAGCCTCTTTTTGCAGAGGCACGTCTTGTGCCGTTACAACAATGAATTTCTCCCAGGAAGGCTTTTCTATGCCAAACGGATTAGTTTCACTGCTTGTAGAGAAAGCGAACCATAGCCCCAGTGCAATAAGTACAGTAGCCAGTATGCCTCCGCAGATATAGAGGTTCTTCTTGTCGGTAGTTATTGTGTCCACCCAGTTGTTAGTATCCGAAAATGACTCTGCTTCCTGCTGCATTGTCTCTGTTTCTGCCTGCACATCCGGAGCACTAATAGCCTCTACTGCCATGCCCCCTTCTAAGGCATCCTGAGTGGAAGCATCCGTATTCAGTGCTGCACCGCCAGTCTTTATGCGATACCATCCTATAATAGGCCACCAGAAAGCACAGAACATGGCGAACAGCGCCATGATGCCAGCCACAATCAGCACCAACACGATGGCACCGGCAACCGCCTTGAAAAGTCCCTCCATTCCTTCCAATGACTGTTTGGAAGTAAGTACCATCACCGCAGTAAGTATGATGAACAGTACGATTAGTCCCGTCACTATGGGCAACCATTTCAGTCGTATCTCACAGCAAGCTGCATAATGCAGGTTTCTTGCCCCTCGTTGTGACCTGGGACTAAAGTCCTGGGCAGTCATGAGTTCTGCAAAGGCGTGCTTCATCATATAGAAGCAGACCATGAACATGATCCAGGTGATAATGCCGAAGAATATGGATGCAAAAGGTATGATGCTCAGCACGCCAAACACGATGTTGAGCAAGAATGTGACTATCAGCAGGATTGTGGCCGACCTTACCTTTCTCACATTCATGGCTGTAGTTTCTATTCGCTGTATCTTGGCGAATGAGGTGAGTCCCCACAAGTAGAGGATATATCCGATGACAACGAGTGCCTTCGATGAAAAGCCTATTCCCACCAGTTCCTCGATGGCTATTGAGGGAAGGCTGTCGCCACCACCAAACTCATTTAGCATTTTGGACAAGGTTTCCGACGCATATTCAATAAATCCGACTATAAAGGCGACATAGTCATACACGGTGCTGATAATGCCAGCAAAAGATGTCAGGATAACGCCCCAGAAGGCTTTTCCTGCGCTGCTACTCCACTCAGGAGTAATTGTGCTATTTGTATTCATATGTGATGCTTCGCTTTTATTGCTTACCTATTTTCTTCTTGCCTATTTCTTGTTACGTTTCTTTGTTGACTTGCCAACAGACTTCAGCGTGGCATTGGTCTTGCGGAAAGTGATGTAGATGTATTCTTCGTTGTCCCCCAACTTTACAACCAGCTTCTGTGGAGTCACCATCACTAGAGTAAATGAGTAATCGATGCCTTCAGGGTCATTTGCGGTATCTTTCCCCCAGACATGAATGTCTTTGCCTTTCAGTGTCCATTTCGCATTGGCTATCTTGTGTGCTTTGGTGGAATACTGGCATGTGCCATTATTCTTGAAAATATAGAAATCAGTGCCGTCCATCTGTTGAGAGAAGTCCTGGCCTTCCGAACGACCATTCACTTCCATCATCTTCCAAAAGCCAACGATACCTATGCGGTCGGCTGATTCTGAAACAGACTGAGCAACTGCGCTTAATACCACTCCGACTACTGCGATAAACAGAAATAAAATCTTCTTCATAATGCTTTGTCTTTATTTGTTTGTTTTGGATTCTTGTCTGCTGCCAGGTCATTGTACGATGCGAGAACGATGACCACCATGCCAGGACTGACGCGGGTTTTCAGGTCGGCTATATCCTCGTTGGCGAGACGGATGCAGCCTTCAGTGTCGCGAGTACCTATGGATTCCGGCTTATGGGTACCATGAATGCCGATGCCCTTATGGCCTGGTACTGCCAGGCGCAAGAACCACGGGCCGTATGCCCCCTCGATGCGCCCCCTGCCGTCCTTGAAGTCGTGCCCCCAGTTAGAGGCATCCTCTATGTCGATGATACGGAAGATGCCTTCCGGGGTCTTCATGTCGCCGACAACCTGTTTGTCGCCGTAGTTCTTGCCACAACAGATGCCATAGCTTCTGACTTCGTTGCCCTCATAGTCCATCAGGTGAAGCCGCATCTGCTCTTTATCCACAATGATGATGCGGGCATTGGCAATGTCATCCACCTTTCCGTCGTACCAGCGTTTTACTATGTATAGTCCTATGTAGGGTGCCAGCACCAACAGTGCCAGCACCGCCCATAGCCATTTCCTTACATTGTTCTTCGGCGCCCTCTTCATCGTTTAGTTAGAATAGAACACATCGAGTTGCATTTCTCCAGAATAGCGGCTATAGCCCATGGAGGCATCCCTGATATAGCCGTATCTCGGAGCGTCCTGTTCCGTCAGCAGATGGGGTGTCTCGTCATCGTCAAAATAGAAATAGAGCAGCTTCCTGTCGCCATTTGTGATATTGTTGATGATGACGGCGAAATCCGTAAACTGTGAGTTCCTGTTATAGAGACGCTTGAACAGCACGCTGTTGGGCTTGGCATCCTTTGGCTTGCAGAACACCTGCCACTGATTGTCGCTGCCAAGCGAAACGGTAATGCCTGCCTCGTTCATGACCTGACTGTCGATACTGCCGATATAGCCTCGGGTCTTGAAATAGTCGAGTAGGGCTATGCGACATTTTGTGGTGAAGATGGTCTCGCGGCTGTCCTGATTGCCGAAGATACTGTTCAACAGGAAAAAGTCCTTCTTGTCCAGGATATATGGACGGGCCACGAAGCCTTCCAGTTTCTTCCCGTCACTGTTAGGAGTGGCCACTTTCACCCTTGCCCATTCAGAATCATACTCGTATGTGATCAGCTCTGTTCCAAATGGCAGAGAAGCCAGTTTGTTGTAGTCGGCACCGGATTGGCGTGAAGAGCGGAGTACAACCATATTAGCCATCGTGTAATAACGTGGGGCTTCACGGTCAATCTTTTCAGGCAGATAGACATTGTCATAGTAGAGATAGCCTCCGACGCCGCAGAATAGCACTGCCAGTACGGCTATGACTGCAATGAGTGTGGTGTTCTTCTTCTCAGCCTGTTGATAGGCCATTGGGGGCGGGGCCACAGGAGCTGATGGCTGAGGCGGTGTGGCTACGGGAGGCAATGACGGTGGTGTGGCCACGGGTGCCGACATCGTATGAGATGATGGCTTGGGTTCTACTACCGGTTCCTGTACTTGTGGTTCTGCAGGTCTTGGTTCCTCATGAGGAGGCTGTACTTCTTCTGCTTGGCTTTCCTGTGGAGTGGAGTGGGGGGCTGACTCCGGCAGACTCTCTATGACAGGCTCTGGCTGCAATGCTTCTGTGGGTTCTGATACGGGTGTTTCATTCACAGGTTTTGAAACCTCTTCTTTAGCAGCAGGGGCTTCTGTAGTCTGAGTCGGTATATTTGCTTTCAGCACTTCGCTGCAATGTGGGCATACGGCTGTCGTGTCGCTCACATAATGCTTACATTTAGGACATTTGATAACCATAAGAAGTACTATTTGTTAGATGACACCTGGAATCTTTGTTGCTAAGTCCTGGATACTGAACTTGCCGTCTATCACTTGTATCTGGCTCTTCCCGTGAAGGATGTCCCAAAACATGGCTGCTACCTTCTCTGGGGCGATGACGGCTTTCTGCCCGTCGGCTCCTGTGCCGAGGTCGTAGGTGCGAAGAATCTGGCTGCCCATAGCTGTGGCGCCAATGAGGAAATGGTTTTGTAGTCGCTCGAAGTCTACTAGGTCAGCAGCCAGCACTTTGCCTGCTACGGAGTAGCTATACACGAGCATTGTCTTCTGGTCTTCCGACAGCATCGTTTTTAGCTCATCGGTCTTTACGTCCATTTCTATCACGCCTGTATTCTCCATTTGCTGAGTTCCCTTATACACCGCTCCCAAGTCTGCGAGACTCAGGTTGTACATCTTGACATCAGCCGCAGCCTCAATTGGCGAACCGCTGAAAGCACTGGGCAGCAGTAGGTAGGTGACTCCCTCTAAAAAAACACTGTTGGAGTTGAAGGTGCCTACGACACAATTCTTGATGTCGATGGACTTCGTGGAGAACGCACCACCGATGACTACACAGTCCTCCAGCTGAATCTCGTCGGCGTAGATGCTGCCTGCCACGAAGGCGTGATTCAGCCGTACCTGCTTGGCATTGATGTCAGCCATAAACATCAGGTTACACGCCTTGGCATACGACGTGATGGCGTCTGAGGAGGCCACCGACTTCCGCAGGAAAACATTTCCCTTGGCTGCCGTATCGATGTGCAGTTCCAGCTTGGTGTAGACGGCACCCTTGATTTCGGCATCGCCATTGACAATCTCCAACTTGTTGGCATAGACAGCACCCTCGACAACGGCGTCCTGCAGGATGGTCACGTTGCGTTCCAGTTCCGATGCCGTGTGAGGCAGAATGGAACTTCTTACCAGATTCTCTTTCAAGAGGACTTCACCCTCCATGCTTATGATGTTCAGTTCTTTTTTCATTTCTTCTTCAATTTTTAATTGTTGTTCTATGCGAATGTTTTCATTGTGCTGCGTTCAAAGAGCGTTCTCATCTGACTTACAATGCGTCGTGTCTCTTGTGAACCGTCGTTCATTTCGTCCAGCTGTTGGTTGAAATAGGTGCTGATACGGCTGAGCATATCCGGCGTCATCTGGTTGTCATGCAGGCTGTTGCATTGTTGCATGACAAGACTTTCGGTTTGTTCGCCTGTGTTGCAATTCGGATTCATGAACACCTTGGTCTGTCCTTCGTCAGCTTTACTGCTACTCTCAGAAACTACAATAACTGGAGCATAGTAGGTTTTTGTCTGATCTCCCTCCAGCGAGAATGCATTCAGTGCCCGGTGCAGCGACCTGTTGTCATCGATGAAGGTGCGCGAGGCCTTGATGAGCATGGTGGCGTTCTGTTTCATCTTCGAGGCCTGAATGGCTATTCTTGCTGCATCGTTCTCCTTGGCGCCGACAGTGGCCATCGACAGCAGGTTGCTCCCTGCACGCCGGTTCTGCTCCTTCTTCACCTGGTCTACAAAGTTGAAGCAGGGTTTCATCAGTGCCATCATACGGTTTCTGAACTCCTTGTTGATGGTTTCAAACAGGTTTGTATAGCGCGACTTGATGCGGTTGAAGTCCTTGTTCATCACGTCGTGCTTGTTGTCGAGTTCCTTGCACTGCTGGCTCAGCTCTGCCGCCAGGGCATGCATGTCGGCTTCCATCCCTGCATTCTGTAGATTGATGTTCTGCTCAATCATGTTCATGAACCCTGAGGTGACGCGACCCGCGATGGCCTGTTCGTTGGCTTTCTTCACTGCAATATTGGCTGTCTTGAATCCCACGACAGCCCCCGTCAGTCCCTCTATCCTTCCTACAGACTCGTCAACGCTGCTGTTGAAGGCTTTGTCGTCCACTTTGACATTGACGGTGATGGTTTTCCGTCCCGTTTGCTTTATCTTGTGGGCCTTGCCTTTGTCGTCAATATCAACATCATAGTACTCATATTCAAATACTATCTCTTTCGATCCCGCTGTGTACATAAGCCTTCCTCCTACAACGTCTTAAACTGGTCGTTAAACATACTTGCCATCAGGTCCTTGATGCGCTTGGGCAGTTCCGACTTCTCAACCATCGCCATATAGTTGTTTGCCACGTTGATGACCGTCTCGTCAGACTGCTGCCAGTTCAGTGAGTCTGTTGCACTGCCTACAGCCTGTACCGTCTGCTGATATGCCACCCCGCCGAGATGCTTGCGCAGCGTAGGATTATCCTTCAGCGACACGGCTCCCTTGCGGCTCTCTGTGTCCTCCTCGTCGATGACCACAGGCACATAGTACACAGCCTCCTGCTCTCCCGTGTTCCACAGGCGCCCGGTGGCGTCTTTCTGCTGTTTGTCGTGCCTGGCATAGTCTGCCAGGTTCTCTATCAGCTGCTGGGCGTTGTGCTTCAGGCGTGCGGCGGCTATGGTCTGCATGGCCGTCAGGCTCTCCGACTGCAGTACGGGTACTCCCGACACTAACGCGTAGATACGGTTTTGCAGCTGCTTGACGTTTTGCGAACAGTACTGCATCAGCGGCTTGTCCAGCTCGGTGATGCGGTTCTTCAGCTCCAGGTTCAGGCTCCCGAAAAGTTTGGCATAGCGTGCGCTGATCATGTTGTAGTCGCCTGTCATGCGGTTCTGCAGGTTCTGCATGGCTTTCTGCTGTTGCATCAGCTCCAGGGCCAGTGCCTGCGTCTTGGCACTCTCGTTGGCCACGCGCTGTGCTATCTGGCTGATGACCACATTGAAGAATCCCACATCGAGCTTCCCGCAGATCTCATCGGCTGATGACTTCTCCTGGGCTATGACCGCTGTCTCCATTGCCCCCACGGCTGCGGTCGTGGCTTTCACTTGATGAGACACCTCTCTCATCTTGTCGGCCATCGGTTGGGTTCCGACTATTAAGTCGACTGTATCATTGAATGTTCCCATCGTCTTTTGCCTCCATTATTCGTTTGACTCTTTGGATGACTCTTCGCTTGAGGGCTGCTCTCCGGCAGATGCCTCACCATTGATCTCCTGAAGTGTGACTGCCGCATAGCGGGCCACATTCAGTGACAGCTGCTCGCCCACGGCATCGTCGACAGAGGGCGACGGCGGCAGTACCGACACTTGAGCGTAGAGGGGGTTGATGCTGGCCAGCGGACGGCGGCGGCTGTCAAGCTGGTTCTGGTTGTCGCTGGCTGTAATAAGGTTCTTGGCCATGCTGTCGCGCAGCGAAGCATCGTAGTACTCGATAAACTCGAAGTTCTTGGCGCGCTCATCGATGTCATCCTTCAGCCGGTCCATGTAGGCATTGAAGTCATCTTGCGACTGCTGGAATTGTTGCGACTGCAGCTCGAAGGAGGCCAGGTTCTCGCCGTCAATATCTTTCTTGTCCGACTCTATCTGCTCCGTCTTCTTGCCTGTGGTCATCTGCTGCTGCATGGTGTCCTTGATGCGGGTGATGCTCTCTATGGTCGACTTCGAGGCCAGGAACTTCGTCATATTGCTGCGCATGAGGTTCACCAGGTCGTCGCTTGAAGTGCGGTTCCGTCCGTAGAAGTCTTCCGTGTCCTGATGCCACTGGTTGAGATAGTTTATCTTCTGGTTTTTGATGTCGTTGTAGATCCTCAGGCGTTCCATGCGGCTCTCTGCCAGCAGGTTCTGCACGATGGGGGCAACGATCTCCTCTTGTATCTGGCTGATGCCGAAGGGCATGGTTGTCGTGGTGCCGTCCTCGGCCACCCAGTTGCCTGTCTGTGCATCATACTTCACCCGAGAGCTGGCCTTCAGCTGGAACGGACGGTAGTTCTCTACCGTGTCGGAATAGTTGAAGGTGGTGTTGCGCATATTCTCTATTTCCTCATGCTCTAAGAGTGGCGAGTAGTGGTTGTAGGAGTTCTTTAGGATGGTGAACAGCAGTTGGTTGGAACTGTCTATCAGCTTGTTGTTGGAGGCAACCTTCAGCGTGGCCACTGTCTGTACGGCTATGCCTATATTATTAATAAGGTGTTTCAGCACATCCTCGAAGTTGGCGTTTTCCTGGGCGAACTGGGCCTGGAAGTCATTGATTTGGGTGAACTCCTCCATCTCCTTGTCATAGCGGTGTTGGTCGAACACATTGACGACGGGTGCTCCCTCCTGTTCGGTCGTAGCATAGAGGCTAAGGTAGTTCATCATCTCACTGCCTGGCTGCACAAATGGCACACGTATTTCCTTTGTAGTCACATCAGAGAGATAATAGCTCCCTGTACGGAGTGTTCTGTCCATCGTACCAAAATAGTCGTAGAACTTCACGTCCTGAATAGAACTGGAATAGTCGGATGTCTCAACGCTCTCCACTTGTTCTGCCTCTTCGACGATAGGTGCCTCTGTCGATAGTTGCTCCAAGTCTTTCAGGGTATTCACCAAGGTTTGCGGATTATTGGCAATCTGAAGACTTACAGCCGTCTGAGGCGTAGAACCGGTGAGGTCTACTACCACACTCTTGTCTCCTAAGGCTATTTTCTTGGCTATCGGCACATAGACCACGCCTATCTTGTTCACCTTATAGTCGCGGAAGATATTCTGTTTTTCCGTCAGGACAACCTGCTTCTGCTGTTCAACCTCGTCAATCTCTTTCTGGACATTGTTGGCAAACATGTAGGTCTTGCCGGCATAGCCCAAGCCTGCCAGAGCCAGAATGCCGACGGCGGGATGGACTACTGCTGCCAGAATGGCCCCCAGGACGACAAGACCGCCGCCGATGCCGTAGTCGCGGCTGATATTCGCTTTGCTCTCTTCAATAGAAGCAATTTTGTTATCTAACTCGCCGCACTGCTTGTCGAAGGCATCTTCCTGGTCGATAATCTTCTGTGCGGCATTCAGGTAAAAGTCGAACAAGACGCTGGCCTGGTCTTGATAGACATCCATTGAGGATTCAAATACTTTTCCTTTCATGTCTTGGTTTTTGTATTAATAGGTTTTTAATCGTTGTGACAATATCGTCTGTGCTTTTTCCAGTTCTGCAGAGACAGCCTCTGGGTCTGCACTGCTGTTCAAGAGATCTTGAATCCTTTCCACCGAACTTCTCAGGGCATCCTCCAGCCCCTTGGCTGTGTGGGTTGTGCTGGGCGAGATGTATCCGATGCGCTCCGACAACTTGCCGATGCCTGTCTTGAGTTCGCCGTCGAGCGTAGTGCTGACGGATGCCGCGATGCGCAGCTGCTGGGCCGCAGCCACGAGCGACTCCTTGGACTGCTGTAGGAGCTGGCTGTTGTCGGCCACCTGGTGAAGCCGTTCGGTAGAGGCTTTTCCAAGCAACAGGCCGGCAATCATCAGCAGCAGGAAGCACAGCTGATAGAAAGTCTGCCAGGAAAAGGATATGGCGGCAAAGTATCCGGCGGCAATACCTGCCAAGGCTAGGGCGGAATAGAGCCAAAGGGCGGGGATGCGTACACCGGCTGCGGGCACGTCGCGTGCAAACTCCTCCTTGTCATAGTACAGGCTGCCATAGACATATATAAATAAGGAGTAGACGCACACCAGTACCCCTCCGTCGAGAAATAGGATGCGCAGGTCGGTAAAGTAGCCCGACAGCAGTATGCATAGCAGGACTATGAGGCCTGTTCCTAACAGCCAGATGATGATATTCGAATTCTTCATATCTTTGGTTATTGGTTATTTGTTATTTGATTTTTTTACCACACTTGGGGCAGAAATTAGAGTCGCTGGAAACCTGCGCTCCGCAGCGGGAACAGAATCCTACCGTCGCCGTGGCTGTCTGCAGGGGTTGTCCGCAGTTCACGCATCGGCGGCTGCCAGCCAGATTGTCTGACCCACATTTGGGGCAGGGATTGTACTCCTTGCCGCAGTTCAGGCAGAATCGCGAACTGGCGGCATCATACTTCTTGCCACAGTTGCCGCAGTACACCATGTGGGCATTGGGACTGACCGCAGGCTGCCCAGATTGTCCCTGAGGTGTCTGGGGGTATGACGGTGCCTGGCGGGAAGCTGAGTTCATAGAGTTCATCATCCCCATCGCCAGCACTGCGCCTAACAGGCCGTTGCCGCCATCCGAGAGGTTGCTGATGGCCTTCTCCTGAATGTCGAGAATACGCTGCCTTTCAAATGACTCTCTGTCTGTACCGAATCCGCTGGCCATCATCAGCCCCTCCTGACTGGTGTCCTGAGTGATACGCACGTTGAAGTCTACAAAGTTCAGGCCCCACTCACTGATGAGCTGCCTACAGACATCGCGCGACTGCTGGGAGATGAGGCTAAGCCGTGAGTTCACCTCAGCCACCGTCAGTCCTAGCTGGTCTACTATCTGTGCTATCTTCTCAGAGATGACACGGGTGACGCGCCCTTGTATTGACTTCACCATGTCGGCCTCGCTGAAGCAAGGGTTGCCGTTTACCAGCTTCAAGAAGAATGGTTCGCCTTCTTCAACTTGTATGCCTATGTTGGCAATAGCGATGGCAGGAAATCCCTGGGGCTTTGAGGGGTCTTTCAGCAAGAAGGTGTCTGTGACTATCTCCATGTTCACTAAGTCAGCTTTGTTGATGAACCACACAGCGGCCAGGACGGGATTACTTCCACCAAACGGAATACCAAACAGTTTCCTTACTATAGGCAGATTGGCTGTGTCGAGCGTATAGGGACGCGGGCCGTTGGGTGGGTATTTCATCTCAATACGTCCGCCCAACACCAATAGTGCCTCCTGTCCTGGTCTTACGTTGAGCTGGGTGTTGGATGAGAGATTCTTCTCTGGATATTCGTAGGCAAATATCTTCTTGCCCCCAAAATCGAAATTCGCATGGTCAATGATAGCCATAAGCTCTCAAGGTTTTTAGTGCCTCGCAGCCACCCCGGGCAAGACGTTTTTAGCTATTGGTAATCTCTTGGTACATATAAACAAAAGAAGTGTGGGTCGCTGTACCTGTTGCTCGTCCCACTCGCTTGGGCGTCTCGCATTGCCCGTCTCTCAAGGAAGAGCAACGCAGAAGCCCACACGTGTATGTATAAACACACGCACCGAGCCTACAAGTGTAGGCACAATGCGGGCTGTCAATATACATACCCCATGAGCATCTACCGCTGCTTTGTTTCTGAGAGACTCTTTTTTTGTTTGCGAGACAATTTAGCGAGTCAAAGAACAAAGCGCCATAGTAGACACTTTTTCTATATATATGTATCCCCACCCATCCGCTTCTGCTTGTGGCATTTGTTTCCGAGCAAAGACGGCGCAAATATACAAATTTTTTTTCAGTTTCAAAGTTTTTTTAGAGAAAAAAGCGAAAAATTCCCCAAAAAATACTTTTGAAGGGTAGCTTGAGTGATTAGAACTGCCGCTCGAATTGAGTGTCGTTGTGGCAAGTGCCAGTTGGATTACTCAATTTTCCATTCGTCGATGCGGCATGTCTTGCTGGAGAAGTTGACACCTATTTTATAGATGGTGCGCCCGTCGTGCTCAAAGGACTTGGCGTATTGCTTGTCTTCAATTTGCTGAAGAGCCTCGTCAGACGATTTGTCGAGCTTGAATTCAAGGATGTAAATGTACTGGGATGTCTTGATGAGCATGTCGATGCGCCCGTCGGAGGTGTGGTGCTCCACCTCAGTGTAAAGACCAACCATCTTGAAAATGACCCAGAGGGCATTCTGGAAATAG
>Ga0326513_10003328_pt1 | contig 11696 bp, 9 predicted proteins | sample 2_2465_0518_D_FD_203654 | JGI IMG/M metagenome (GOLD analysis project Ga0326513, IMG submission 203654) | Bovine rumen microbial communities from UC Davis, California, United States - 2_2465_0518 | ecosystem: Host-associated > Mammals > Digestive system > Stomach > Rumen | place: USA: California... | reverse complement strand
TTGCTTCATGCCTTCCAATTTACGCTCCAAATCACCACTGGCATGGGTGTCAGAAAAGTCCTGAACAAAGAGTGTGGCCGTCTGGCCATTGGGTCCCAAGATGCTTGCCTGCGTCTGTCGACTCCAATCCAAATCGCCCGTCCATCCCTGGAAAAAGCCTCCAATCGGTGTGTCAGCATAGCGGTCGCGACTAATGAGCAGAATCTTACCACGCACATCCTTGAGCTTCAAGTCTTTACGGAAACTGACGAAGAAGTCCTTCAAATCGCTCTCACCCAACAAAGCCAGCAAACGATCGGTGTAGTTGTCCGACACCTGATCACCGTCAGAAGCATGCAGGATGTGAATGATGGCAAACTCTGACGGATTGGCAACGAGCGAATCGCGAAGGATGCGCAACGCATTGTTGAATCGCAGTTTGGTGGGCACCATACCGTGGTTTACGTTGATATAGTCCCCGTAGAGCGACGGACGCATGTCGAAAGCACGCACTCCTAACTGCCACTGTTCATGGATATTTAGGTCTTGCGTGCGGGCATATTGGTTGCCCAGGCTTCCCATAACAGAATTGGTGAACCCGTGTCCCGTGCCCGAGTCGTGGGAACCAGGAATTGACAGAACGGAGACCAACGTATTGTCGGGTAGTCGTTTCATCCAGTTATTGGCTTGAATAGGAATTACGATCCCTATCAGTGCCAGCAGAAAAAGTTTAGTTTTTTGCATCACTTGTATTCGGTTTCTAGTTTTGGCGACAAAGTTATGAATAAAATCATGAAAAGCCAAACAAGTTTTAGGCGATTTTCGCGTTTTTAGAAGGCGATTCCATCGAGTTTACGAAAAATTAACTCTCATGAAATGAAGATTCTGTACCATATTTCGTATCTTTGAAGCCAAAAATGCGTGCAAAATGATTTAACCTCAATAAATTATCATCATTATGAAGCACCCCAAATACGAAGCAATGGTTGTCGTCGCTTACTGTTCACGCAACAAGCAGCCATACGGTATTACGGCCATTAAGCAAGGGCGAGACTGGGTTTTCGACTGGTCGTTCAAACTGACGGAGAGAGCCGCCAAGCATGAAGGATTCAACAACAACAAAGTGAGTGGTAACATCTTCCACGCCGAGAAGTTCCCAGGTTGTCCGCACTGCGGCAATCACAGCTGGGTGCAGTGTGGGCAATGTGGCAAGATGAGCTGCTACTCAGGCGAGGGAACCTTCCACTGTCCCGTATGCGGCAACTCGGGCGAAGTGACTGTCAGCGAGAACTTCGACCTGAGCGGTGGCGGATATTAATGCTACGACAATCCTGAAACAATCAATACCGAACAAACATCTATTAACAACACTTAAATCCTTATGTCAGAACTATCACAAGGCACAAAAGTAAAATTCACCAACGGCAACAGCTGTACCGTGAAAAAAGAACTGGGCCGTGGTGGCCAGGGCATTGTCTACCTGGTAAGCTACAACGGCAACGACTATGCATTGAAATGGTATCACGTACCCTACCCTGATGCCTTCTATACCAACCTGAAGAAGAATACCGATGCCGGTGCACCCAGCGACTCGTTCGTATGGCCATTGGCCGTCACCGAACGGCAGAACGACAGCTACGGCTATATGATGAAACTACGCCCGCAAGGCTACTACGAGCTGGGAGCCTTCATGCTGGCCAAGGTGAAGTTTGCCAACGTGCAGGCCGTCATCGAGGCTGCTCTGCAGATATGCACCAGTTTCCAGAAACTGCACATCCGCGGACTGAGCTATCAGGACATGAACGACGGCAACTTCTTCATCCATCCACAGACTGGTCATGTGCTTATTTGCGACAATGACAACGTGGCTCCTAACGGTGTGAACATGGGCATTGCCGGCAAGGTGGGCTTCATGGCTCCCGAGATTGTAGAGAAACAAGCTCTGCCCAGCCGTCCCACCGACTATTTCTCTTTGGCTGTCACGCTGTTCATCCTGTTCTATCTGAACCGTCCCTTCGAGGGGCAATTTGCCATCTCAGCTCCCTGCATGAACGAAGAGGCTGAGCGCAAGCTGAACGGTAAAGAGGCCGTGTTCATCATGGACCCCAACAATCCGAAGAACCGTCCCGTTCCTGGCATCCACAAGAATGTGATTCGCCGTTGGGGATTTTATCCCGACATCCTGAAAAATGAGTTCATCAAGACATTCAGCCATGAAGCCATTATCGACCCCTCGAAACGCACTATGGACCGCACGTGGGAACATCTGCTGGTGCAGTTGCGTTCACTCTACGTTCAGTGCCCCCTATGTGGCAAGATGACATTCGTTGATGGCGTGGGAGCAACCACCTGTCAGGAGTGTGGCAAACCGCTCACCAAGCCTGTCTGCGTGAAATGCGGCAAATACAGCGTGCCTCTGGTACCTGGACAGAAGTTCTACAAGTGCCAGCTGAGCAACGAAGAAGACTACAACACCGTGTGCGGTGAGGCCATTCGCAATCCGCAGGACCCGAAAAAGTGGGGCCTCATCAACAAGTCGGGACAAACATGGACCGTCACCCTGCCCGATGGCACCGTGCGCAACGTGGAGAACGGCAAGGGAATGCCTATGGTCATCGGAGCTAAGATACGTTTCTCGAAAGACGTGACTGGCGAAATCGTGAAATAATTGCAAAACAAATCATTAACACAAATAAAACATTCTAACTATGGGAGCATTTGATGAAGTAGACGCCACCCCGAGGCGCACAATGGTACTTTTCTTTATTATCGATACCTCCGGCAGTATGTCGGGAGCAAGGATCGAGAGTGTGAACACGGCAATCCAAGAAATCATGCCACTCATTCAGGACATCTCTGAGAACAACCCTGATGCGCAAATCAAGATTGCCGCTCTGGAATTCTCGAGTGGTTGTGAATGGATGTACCCACAGCCCACAGAACCAGGTAACTTCAGCTGGCGACAGCTGGAAGCTGGCGGTGTGACCTCACTGGGTGCTGCCTATATGGAACTGAACAGTAAACTCTCAAAGAAGGCATTCATGCAGGATGCCGTAGGCTCATTCGCACCTGCCTTCATCCTTATGTCCGATGGTGAGCCTACCGATGACTACAAGCACGGACTTGAGAAACTGAAAGGCAATCCTTGGTTTAAGGCTGGCATCAAGGTGGCCATCGCCATCGGTGAAGAAGCACAGCAGGAAGTGTTGGGCGAGTTCACAGGCACCACCGAAGCCGTGCTCACCGTTCACAACAAGGAACAGCTGAAGAACATCATCCGCTTCGTCAGCGTCACCGCATCACAGGTGGCCAGCACCAGTTCATCGGTTGGTACAGACGCTCCGCAGTCCAAACAGGAGAAACTGACCGACAAGATTGTAGAGACAGTGCAGAACGACCAGCAATTCGACGGTGTCGACACGGGAACCGATGTGTCGTCGGGCACCGATGACTGGGGAACCTGGGGTTAAACCATTATCGCTGCCGCTTATGAGCACCAACATCATTGTATTCAACGCCACGAAGCGCGGTGCCAGTCATGTGAAGAAAGGCACCGTATGTCAGGACTATTCGCTCTGCTACAATAGTCCCGACGGTAGCATGCAGGTGGCCATTGTTTGCGACGGACACGGAGGCGACACCTACGTCCGCAGTGACGTAGGTTCGCGTCTGGCTGCTGAGATAGCACTGGCCAACATACAGAACTTCGTGGCCAGCACGCCCGCCAGCCTCTTTTTAGGCAAGAAAGGTGCTGTCACCTCTCATCCAAAAGACGAGGAGGCTGCCCAGATTGCTCCAGAGAAGACACTGGCAGAGATGACCGAGGTGGAACGGCAACGCTACGAGCAGGACCAACAATTCCTGCAACAGGTGGCGGACTTGCGCGAACAGGATCAACAGCTGACACTGCTCTTCGGACGCATCTACATACAGTGGCTGCAGGCCATCGAGCAACATGCCAACGAACATCCCTTCAACGACCACGAACAGACCCTTCTTGGTAGCATCTACCAGAAGTGGATGCAAGACCAGCAAAACGGCATTAGCGGCATGGGCACTCGCATCGTGAAAGCCTATGGCAGCACGCTCATGGCTTTCATACGCACACCGCTCTATTGGCTGGCCTTCCACATCGGTGACGGTAAACTCATGGCCTGCGACGCAGCCCTGCAGTGGTTCGAACCTGTTCCGTGGGACTGCCGTTGCTTCCTGAATGTCACCACATCGCTTTGCGACAGCAGCCCCATTGGTGAGTTCCGCTATGCCTTCAACGGCATGGGCGACTTCCCTGTGGCGGTCATCCTGGGCAGCGACGGACTAGACGACTCGTGGGGCAACTTCGAGCGGTTGGCCAATTTCTACTCACAAACGCTGGGCATCTTTCTCGAACTGGGTAAGGAAAAGGCCGTCAGCGATTTGGAAGACTACCTACCCAAACTTAGTGCCAAAGCCAGTCAGGACGATATGTCAATGGCAGGCATCATCGACCTCAACTTGCTTGCACCTGGCATCGAAGCCTATCGCAAGGAACGTGAGTTGCGCGAACTGAGCGGTGAGCGACAGAAGCGTGCTGCCGAGCTGGAGAAAGTCAAACTGAAAGTGAAGGAACAGGAAGAGAAGGTGGCCAAGCTGAACGAAGAGAAGGAGAAGGCCGAAAAAGAGAAATGGAACATCCTGAACCTGCTGAAGAAACAAGACATCAGCATCGAGGAGATGGAGAAACAGCTGACCGAAGCCACATCCCTTCGCGATCAGGCTCAGAAGAGCCTGAACATGGAGAACGAAGCCTTCAACACATGGGTGGCTGAGAAACAGCAGGTCTACATGACCATCAAAGCCGAAGTGGACGACATAAAGAAGAAGGCACTCGAAGAAGGGCAAAGCGTGAAGTCGGACTGGCAGCAACTCAGCGATCAATACAAGGCCGATGAGCGAAGCCGCAAGATTGAAGCCATGCAACAGCGTTCGCAGAACATGGAGGCCTATTCCGAAGAAGCACTTGTCGCCCTCGACAAGGAACCCATGGAACAAGAAGAACGAGAAGAGTCCACTGAACAGAACGAACCGGCATGAAGCAGGAAGTCATGACACTCTATGACGTGATGCACTCGCTGGTCGAACAGTTCGGACAGGAGGTTGTTGGTGAGACCCGATTGCGGGGTCTCATCAACGACACTATGCCCAACGATCCCATCAGCAGTCGCATCATACAGTGTGCCGTCAATAGCCATTTAGGCGAACAGTTGCTCGAACTACAGGGACTGGACGATGACCTCTACACCCTTCGCTTGGCCAGCATCAAACAGGCGTTTCAGGAGCGCAACTTCCTGCGACACGGTGTAGCCGACTACATCGTGGACTGTTTCCTCTACTCCTTAGAGTGGACTGACGATATCCCCCTTGAACTACCCGACAACCAAGACGATGGCAGTCCCAAGGGGGAACTATCATTCGAGGAGGAACCCAATGGCATGTATTACTGCGGCAATCGCAGCAAGGAGGGCGAGCACTCAGGGTTCGGTGTGGAGCGCTCCGAACAGAACGACTATTATGCCGGTGAGTGGAAGCTGAACATGCGCCACGGCATCGGCATCACCGTCGACCGACAACAGAACAAGTTTGCCGGTGAGTGGAGCATCAACCGGCAGAAAGGCGTGGGCGTGAGCATTGGAGCCGACGGCTACAGATATGCTGGTGAATGGAAAAACGGTAAGCGCAACGGAGCCGGCATCCTCTACCTGCCCGATGGCAAGCAGGTGTGTGGCATATTCCGCAACGGAGAACTACTCGAGGGTGAAGGCATCTGCTACTTGCACGATGGTTCCTATATCATGGGACGCATGACCTCAGAAGGTCCCGACGGTCCCTGCCGCCACGTCTTCCCCTCGGGCGATGTGGAACAGGAGACTTGGGATCGCGGCATGCGATACTGAACAAAAAGAGAAAACAGAGAATTCACTAAAAAAGAAGATACACATGGGATGGTTCAACTACAATTACCAAAATGAGGACAGCAAGCCTGAGCCTCAATCAATACCAACACCTGAACCTGAGCAGCCTCAACTGGAAGATTCTCAGATAGAACAACCCCAGCAGGAAGATTCTCAGCAAGAATCACAAGCAGAACAGACTGAGCAGCCTGAACCCCAGCCCGTTCAGGAACAGTCTGGTCAGATAGAGCTCATTCGGGCCTTCCAACGCACCATCCAGCAGTTCACTGAGAAACTGGATAATATTCAGCGTAGTAACGAACAGCGTCTGCAACAGTTGGAAGAGAAATTGGAGGAGAAGGAAGACATCATCCGTCAGCAGCACAACCAACTGCTGAAGTTCCAAGACGATGTTATCTTCAAAACACAGCAAGGCATCATTATGGAGGTCATCGGCATTGCCGACAACCTGCGAACCATCCTCAAGAAACAACAAGAGCAAAAAGACTACGATGATATGCTCGATGACCTGCAACAGTTACAGCGGTGGATTGACTCCACGTTAGAAGAGAACGGTGTGCGCAAGTTCGAAGAGGCTGCCACACTGCCCTTCAACCCCAAACGACAGGCCATCACCGACACACAGCCCGCACCAGAGCCCGAACTATCCGGCACCTACGTCACCGAGCAACCTGGCTATGAGTGGTCTGTCCCCTATGTCGTCATCCGCTCCGATGTGCAACTTCAGAACTTCATGGCCGATAACAAGATGCCAAAGAAGTTCAGTTACGTCATCCGCCAGGAAGAAGTCATCAAACTGAAATAATTGAAAAAAACATCACATACCTTTCTAAACAACAATGAAACAAGTATATGGAATAGACCTGGGCACCACCAATTCCTGCATCGCCGTCATCGGTGAGGACGGACAGCCCGAAGTGATTAAGAACCTGGAAGACCACTACACAACACCTTCCGTTATCTTCTACGATGAGAACGGAGATCCCGTCGTAGGCGGCGAGGCCAAGAGCATGATGGGCAGCGACATCAAGCGCACGGTGGCATTCATCAAGCGAGAGATGTCAAACAAGAACTACCGTCAGGAAATAGAAGGCATAGGCGAGAGCGTGACCCCCATCACCGCCTCAGCCCTTATATTAAAGAAGGTGGTCGACGATGCCAACGAACAACGCTCCTACGAAGGTCTGCCTCCCATACACAAAGCTGTGATTACGGTGCCTGCCTATTTCGGCAACGACGAGCGTGAACGCACTAAACAGGCTGCAGAGATAGCAGGTATTGAGGTACTGGGACTGCTCAACGAACCCACCGCAGCCGCACTGAGCTATGGCACAAAGGGACTGAATAACAAGACGTTCATGATCTACGACTTAGGCGGTGGTACGTTCGACGTGAGCATTATGCGTATGCAGAACGGCGAACTGGAGACTCTCGCCAGCGATGGCAATCACCACCTGGGTGGTAAAGACTGGGACACTGCCCTCATCGACATCGCTTTGCAGCGAGAGGGACTGGGCGTGACCTACGATGACATCAAGGACACCAAGGAAGTGGGCAAGATGCTCATCGCAGCTGAGAACTGCAAGAAGAACCTGTCGAAAGCCGATAAGGCTGCCTTCAAGTTCATGTACCAGCGCAAGATGCACTTCATTGAAATCAGCCGTAGCGTGTTCGAGGAATTCACCGAGGAGTTGGTAGACCTCACCATCAATATCGTAGAGAAGGCTAAGAAACTGGCATTGGAGCGCATCGACTCGCTCAACATCACCGACATCATCCTTGTGGGTGGCTCTTCATACATGCCCATGATCAAGAAGCGACTGATGGAGGAATATCCCAACTGCAACCTACGGCTGGACAACCTCGAACCCGACCGTGCAGTGGCAAAGGGTGCCGCCATCCATGCTGCCAGTCTGGAAGGCGAGAAGACCAGCGTTTCCTTGGGCGACGACCTCGCCACTCGCTCCTATGGTTTCCGCTGCAAGGTCGAGGACGACAGCATCATGGTGTCGAATGTCATCAAGCGCACCGACCCACTCGTTTATAACGGTAGCCACACGTTCTACACCGCCGACAACGACCAGGTGAGCGTCACCATGGCCCTCTTCGAGAATATCTCTACCGACGACTACGTCGAACTGGAGAAGTGCAAGCTCATTGAGGAGGCACCGCTCGAATGGGGCTTCCCCGTTCCTGTGGACACAGAAATCACGACCTTCGTGGTGCGCGATGCCAACGGTATCGTCAACATCAAGGTGGAGTGTCAGGGCCAGACCCGCACCTTCATCGTCAAGGGCGAAGGCACGCTCACCGAGGCTCAGGTTGAAGCCGAGCGCCGTCGTCTGGCCAACAAACATGTTTAACCCTCCTTCAACCCCACACTGGTAGATGGACAGTAACATAGAGATGCGGGCGCAGAAATGCCAGAAGAGCCTGCAGAAACTAAAGAAACACATAGAGGACTCGGGCGGAATAGAACAGTTCGCTTCCGTCCACGACATGATTGTCGACATCATCGAAGCACTGGAAGACGGTAAGTCCATCGACGAACTGTATGCCCTGTGCGACAAGCTGCTCGATGAACTGAACGAATACAACGACATCGACCTGGCCCAACACGGACGCACCATTGGCTCAACGGTGAAGAAACTGAAACAGAAGACCGACTATCAAGACTTCCTGCAGTGCCTCTCCCAAGACCAAAGTTCCGATGACATGGCATTCTGGACACGCCAGAGCAGCAGTGAAGATGACAGCGACTTCGACGTAGAGGCTGAATGGGACAAGTGCTGCAACATCTACGTGAACGGAGGCGACATGGACTATGCCCTTAGGTTCTTCACCCATCTGGCTGACAACGGCATTAACCTTGCCTGCTTCTATGTGGCAGGCATTTACAAGTTTGGCAAAAACGGCACCATCGATCTTCAGAAAGCTTTCCAATACTTTCTGAAAGGTGCACAGGATAACGACAACCTCAATGGCAGCAGTGACTGCATGTTCCATTTATACTGGTGCTACCACAATGGCGAGGGCGTGGGCAAGGACGAGCAGAAAGCACTCTATTGGCTGAAGAAGGCTGCCGATGCCGAACATGGCCAAGCCATGAACACGCTGGCCTATCTCTATCTGTACGAAGACAATCAGAAAGCCAACCGAGCAAAAGGTTACGACCTCTCAAGACGTGCCTACGACAAAGGAGTGGCTTCAGCCAAATTGCTCACAGCCTACTGCTATATCTTTGGTTTTGGCGTGACAGCCAACCTGCAGACTGCCGAGCGTCTGCTTATCGAAGCCAGAAACGAGGGTGTTCCAGACACCAAACCTTATTTCGACACGATTGAAAAGGTAAGGCAAGAACTCAATAATTCCAGCAATTCCGGACGACCCAGCAACTCTGGTCAGTCCAGTAATTCCAGTCAATCTGGCAATTCTGGCGATTCCAGCACTGGCGATTCCGAGAAGAAAGGCAGCAACGTGACCTGCGGATGCATCTTCTGGATTCTCCTCATCCTCGGCGCACTCTACTATTTCGGTGCCCTCGACTTTGTGACAGGTCTCTTTGAGAAGAGCCAAGAGCCCATGTATGTGCTAGCCGAGACGATGAACCTACGCGAGGAGGGTAATGAACAGGCTGAACGCATCGGCACAGCAGCCTACAACACAGAAGTAGCCACCTATGGCGAACCTGGTGCCTGGATCAAGGTAAAGGCTGGCGGCAAGAAAGGCTATATGTCAGCTGAAGGACTGGTCAGCAAAACCGAGATAGACCAGTTGAACAGCGTCTGGGGCGACAGCGAGGCCCGCGAGGCAGTGCGCGAGCTGGACTACCGCCACGCCTTGATTGATTTCCGTCAGCGCGTCGTCGAAGATGAGAACTGCAAGCTCTACGGTGCCGACAACAATGGAGGCAACATCTTCAAGTCTACAGATCGCGACCTGGCTGGCTTTGCCTTCATCGTGGACAACAAGACCACCAACGAGCGTTTGGCTGTCATCTACATCTACGACGAAGAGGGTAACCTGCTGCTTGAAAATACCGATGAGAACGTGCGTCAGGGACAGTACATCCGTGCACTCAAACGCAACAAGAAGGGTGTCTACTACCTGCAGTATGGCAGCAAGTCAGGTAAAAAGGCTAAACAGCAAAACAAGCAGGAGGTTGTAAACGCTCTGGGAACAGAGCAGAATCCACAGACTACCGAAAGTCAGCCAGCTGCCAATGAACCCACCAACGACACACCCCAGCAGTCAACAGGCTTCAAGCTGGAACGAGTCGACGGCTTTTAATCAATAAAGAACACGAATGAAAAAACTTTATATAGAGACCTATGGATGCCAGATGAACGTGGCCGACTCCGAGGTTGTGGCATCGGTCATGCAGATGGCAGGCTATGAGACCTGTGAATCCGCTGAGCAGGCCGATGCCGTGTTCCTGAACACTTGCTCTGTACGCGACAATGCCGAGCAGAAGATCTACCACCGTTTAGAAGCACTCAACGCCATGCGCAAACCATCGCGCCCTCTGATTATCGGAGTACTGGGCTGCATGGCTGAGCGCGTGAAGGACGACCTGTTGCAGAACCATCATGCCGACCTTGTAGCCGGGCCTGACTCCTATCTCAGTCTGCCAGACCTCATCGCACAGGCTGAAACAGGTCATAAGGCCATGAACATCGAACTGTCAACCACCGAGACCTACAAGGACATTGTTCCCCAGCGGCTTCACGGTGCTAAGATTGGCGGCTTTGTAAGCATCATGCGCGGTTGCAACAACTTCTGCCACTATTGCATCGTACCTTATACCCGAGGCCGTGAGCGTAGTCGTGATGTGGAGAGCATCCTCCGTGAGGTGCGCGACCTGCGCGACCGCGGTTTTAAGGAGGTGACGCTGTTGGGGCAGAACGTCAATTCGTATCAAACCCAAGTGGATTTTTCTACCCTTCTCCGCCTCGTTGCCCGCGAAGCGCCTGAGATGCGCATCCGTTTCACCACCTCCCACCCGAAGGATATGAGCGATGATACGCTCTACGTCATTGCTGAAGAGCCCAATGTGTGCCGTCATATCCACCTGCCCGTACAGAGCGGATCAGACCGCATCCTGAAGCTCATGAACCGAAAGTACACACGAGAGTGGTATCTGGACCGCGTGGCTGCCATCCGTCGCATCATTCCCGACTGCGGACTGTCCACCGACATCTTCGTGGGCTATCACGACGAGACTGAGGAGGATCACCAGCTCTCGCTCTCACTGATGCGTGAGGTGGGCTACGACTCGGCCTTCATGTTCAAGTATAGCGAGCGCCCTGGCACCTATGCCTCCAAGCATCTGCCCGACAACGTACCTGAAGATGTGAAGATTCGCCGACTAAACGAGCTCATCGCCCTGCAGACCGAAATCTCTGCCCAGCAGAACAAGAAAGATGAGGGTCACGAGTTCGATGTACTCGTCGAGGGCTTCTCGAAGCGCAGCCGTCAGCAGTTGTGCGGTCGCACGGAACAAAACAAAATGGTGGTGTTCGACAAGGGCGGCTGCCACATCGGACAGACCGTCCGCGTTCGTATCACTGGCTCAACCAGTGCCACGCTGCTGGGAGAACTTATCTGACCGTTATGAAGAAACGACTCCTTTTCCTTCTGTCCACCTACCTCCTGACGGTGTTTGCCTTTATCGTGGACAAACTGGCTTTCATGCTGTTCAACGGCAGGGGCGAGTCGTTGTCTGTTCTCGATGTGGTGAAGGTGGTCATGCACGGACTGACGCTC
>Ga0326513_10003326_pt1 | contig 11699 bp, 5 predicted proteins | sample 2_2465_0518_D_FD_203654 | JGI IMG/M metagenome (GOLD analysis project Ga0326513, IMG submission 203654) | Bovine rumen microbial communities from UC Davis, California, United States - 2_2465_0518 | ecosystem: Host-associated > Mammals > Digestive system > Stomach > Rumen | place: USA: California... | reverse complement strand
GGATCTATTAACGATACATCAGGTAACTTTGCATTATATACTTCTTCAAGTACACCGCCTTGTAAAACAGAGGCAGAGACAAATGATACTCAGTATCATCTCGACAGAAGCTATACGAATGAAAAATTCGTTAAAGCTTATCGTGAAAACGATAATACTTATTTTGAAGAGTATATGGCTCACTGTGAAGACATTGGTGGTGCATATGATTGCACAGACTTTACAGATGCAACTCTTACCAACCTGAATGCTTATTATATCACATTAACAGGTAATAAGTTCTTTAACGAGAATGAAATGCCACGTTATATGATATATAAAGATGGAGAGCCTGTAAATCTTAGTGGAGACGTAAATAATCCTGTTTACTATAAAACAGTAGCTTATCGTGACTTTATTTACGGATCTAGTGATTCAAGATCTAATCAGGTTGCTATCTATATTAACCAAAGAGACTTTAGTGGAGCAAGAATTTACTTCAACTTTGGTTATTATGAAGAGAAGTTTATTATTACTTCTGGTGTAACAAGAGATAGCTTTGGTAATGTTATTGATATTAAAACTATCGATGAATATGGTAAGAATACTTCTGATGGAACAACTAGTGTATCAATGTTCCATACAAGATCAAAAGCATTCTATCAGAAGCATCACTTCTTGTTTGCAACAACAGAAGAATATATGAGTAAGGTTATGTATGGTAAATCCAGCTACACTGGAGAATACTATGCAGATAGAATTAAAATCACTCATGGTAACGATGGCCCTCGTGGTATCTTATCTGATGTGCTTGTTATTGATAATAGTTCTCTTTATCCAAAAGACGAACTTGTTATTAACAAGGACTTTGAGAAAGACCCTAATGAGATGGAAGAGACATTTATCTACTTCCCTGTTACAGCTCCATTCTCACCATTTAGTGATAGCCCGAATGCAAGATATGGTATAGCTCTTAAGAAAGAAGAGAAAGAGCCAGTATACACTGATTATAACAAGATTATTAATATTGCTAAAGATACTCTTAAGACAGAAATGACAAATCATCTTGTTGTAGACGAAGATGTAGATATACCTAGCAAGCTCGGTAATAACGTCGATATATATTGGGAAGTTCTCGATGGTAGCAACTGGATCGAGGACAATAGTGATGATTCTCATTCTATTGAGTTCTATGATACTACTGGAGATCTAAACTCATATATGGGACGCTTTATTGAAGCTAATAACCTTGCTGTAACAGTAACTGATGCACAAGAGATCACTTCTGAAGATAGACTTGCTACTACTACTAGTGAAAATATTTCTGAGGGCTCTATCGAGAAGCAAGCTAATAGTCCTACAGTTGATTTTATTTCCCATATTAAAGTCAAAGGGCAGAAATCAGTAGAAAGTGGAGATAGCCTATATTACGGTATTTCAGGAATAGATTATGGTTCCGACGCAAGTAACTATCTGTATACTGGTACTGATCTTGTTTACAAAGTATTTGATAACTTTGAAACAGCAGATACTACTCAGGAAGAGATTGACAGTGGATCTTATGGTACACAATATCAATACGCTTATTACAACAGACCAGTATTCATCCACAATATAGCAAAAGAAGAAGATAAGCTTAATCTTACAACTTCACTTAAGAATATCGATATCGAAAATGCTGATCCGTTTAAATTCTTAAATGTATTCGATGTAACAAGCGAAGGTAAGATAAAAGATGTTTGGAGTTACAAGCTTAATGACGAAGAAAGTACAGAAGAAGAAGGAGTAACTACTATTACAAAAACTCCTTATGACCTTCTTCAGTATCCATGTAAAGTATTTATTTACATCACGTCAGGTGGAGCAGAGAAAGGTATATTACTTCCAAGTAATGCAGTTAAAACTGATTATTATACTTATAATTATAACACTTATGGAAAGTTATTATCTATCCCTCTCACCGTTACAGGAGCAAAGGTTGCCGCTAATAGAAGTCATTATTACGATACAGCTTCTTATTCATTACAGACACTTACAGGAAGCTCATTAAATCTTGGAGCTAATAACGAGATAAAAATGGATGATGACCTGTATGTAAATATACAATTCTAAAATAAAAAATCTTGGGGGATAGAAAAACCTATCCTCCAAGATTATAATATTAAAAGGAGGAAATCATGGATTATAAACTTAAAATCAATAAGCGTAGAGTAAAATCTGGAGCAACACTTAGAGCTCATCTTGTTGCTAAAGATGCAGAAGGCCATGGTAAAAAAACTGGAACATTAGATGTTTCAGTCGTAATAAACCCTGAAAAAATACCTGATAGGGAATATTGCTTAAGAAGAAAAGCAAAAATCGATTCTGCTTTAACAACAAGTAACCCAAATGGTTTACTTATAGACAGAATAAATGGTCTTAAAGAAAACGTTGGTGTTGATGATGAAACATTAACAAATGCTAAAGTTGTTGAGGTAGTTCTTGAGAACGGTCAAGAAGGAGAAGATATAACTGATTATATCGATCTTAATAACTACGGAGTGTTAAAGCATCCAGTTTATACTGGCCTTGGAAATGACAGCGTACTTACTATCCGTGCTAGTATTTCTATTCAGAAAAACGATACTATAGAAACGTTTAACAAACAGTTTATCTTAACAAGATATACTAAAGATGATGTTATGACTCAATTACAGGCAAAACTTACAAGAAGTCAGGCAGATTATGCATCAAATCTTTTCTGGAATCTTATTAAAAATGGTAACTCAAGTCCTGATAATTGTTGGAGACCAATATCTGATAGCTTGTTAGAAGATGCTCTTACCAATCCAACTGTTGGAGCAAGTCATATTGATACTTCTGTTATTTATGACATATTAAGCGAATATACAGCAATGACTCCAGAAAGTTTACCTACATTTAAACTTAAATGGGATTGGAATAATGGAGCTCCTTACGGATATGCACAAGAAGGAGAAGGCTTTACATTTACAAGACCTGCTGCTGCAAGACTTGGTAGTGGTACTGATAGCATTACTGATGTTCCATGTAGTAGACCAGGAGACAGTAATGTTGCTCCATTTACAATAGGTAAATTAATAACAAATGATAGATCGTTCTTCTATGGAAGAATAGAATATGATCCAAATCATTATGTTGAGATTAAATCTCCAAAGATCTCTATCAGATCTCTTAACGTAAACCTTGCTGATGTAGAGTCTAACGTAGCAAATAGTATGAAGGCTTACTGGTATGGTCTTGATTCTGATACATACGATAGCGTTATTGCAGCTAGTGGAAATAAATCAATTGATATGCTGTTTGGCTCAGAAGATTATGTTGCTATTAAAATTCCTCTTACTGTTAAGGGCCTTTCACAAAGCAATTCAGATGGTACTGTTATTGCAGATACTACTGAAACAGGTTACTCACTTGAATGGATTAAAGGTGCATTGGTTGAGAAAGGATTTAATACCAGCGTAGCAAATGCTATGACATTCAATGTACTTAACAGTAGAGTTAATAGTGGTAATTCAGACGCTGTTATCATTACAATGGAAGATGGTCATAGTGAAGTTGCAACAGATGCATTTGGTTATATCTTAAGACCTAATGATGTAGCAAATATGTCTGTTATTACTTCTGAGGCATTATCAACAATAGTTGAAGATAATCCTAATGTAACCTTACTTACAAAGAATAAACTTAATAATATTCATGATGAAGTTCAAACGGCAGTTGATTATGTATATCTTGTATTTAGTAAAGCTCTGTTTACAGAGAAGCATATCAAGAAAATTACATTTGCTCATAAGCTTACTATACAAGGTGGTTACAATGTTGGTGATGAAGAAACACTTTCAACATGGGGCTTCACACCAGATGGTAATGCAACATCAGTAGACAACACTGTAAACTTCAGCGTAGCATTAAACAACTGATATTCGGAGGGGAAACATGGAATATCGTCTAAAATACTCAAATAATGAAATAAATAGACGAAGAGAATTCCCCTTCAAGTTTAAATCTCATGATTATATAAAAGATTATGGCTTTTCATATAATAGAGATGGGTTACAAATCAGTATTACGTTATTCAAAGACCTGGTAGCTATCTCAAAAGACGCTACCAGGTCTTTTGATTTTAAAGTTAGAGAATTAACAGTAGGAAAAGTAGCTAAAAATACTAATTACTCAGAAAAAGTAATAAATTTTAAAACAAGTAAACCATTAGATATACTTACAGTTGGATTATTTACAAAAAGAGTATATACAACTTCAGAATATGTAAACAATATATTGTTTATGCATAAAGATAAGCTTAAAAAAATATGGCATGAAAAGGGTTACTTTTTAGAAAGACCAATAAGTTACGGATTTGACAATAAATACGTATTTCTTAAAGAAGAAGACAATGATTTGTCAAGATTTGATCAAATATTACTAAAAGATCATCACAAAAAAGAAGGATTTGATCAATTTGACAATTATAATATAAAAAGAACTGACAATAATGTTGCATATTATGGAACATATCTAGCAAAAAGACCAACTTTTAAAGGAATCGAAGACAAAAATCGTTGGCTTGCTAGAACAATAGACAGTATATTTTTGTCTAATGGACTGTTTAAGCTACAAAGAAACAATATTTATAACGCAAATGAAGGTAAAAATATATTTTTATCAGATGGAAGCTTTAAAAATCTAAATATCTTTGAAGTAGAAAAAGATATCGATTCTTTTTTAGCTCCTCGTAACTTAAATGAAGCAATAGATAATGATTTAATATTACTATCTCCTAAAAGTAATAAAAAACTGTACTTAACATGGTATAATTATACTGGTAAAAGATATAATATGTATGGATTTTACCAAAATTTGCTTTCGCCAGAGAGAAAAATAAGTAATGTTTTTCATATAGAGGAAAATTACTTAGTAAAAAAAGATTATAATAGAAAAGGATATTATATAAATTTTAATAACTTTGTAAATCCTAAATATAAAGATGTAATGACCCAGGATTTCAACTATTTAGGAAAAAATAACGATAGAAACTTATATTATACTGTATTTAATGATCTTGGTAAAAGATTATCTAATACAGGACAATGCGAATCATATATAGACTGGGGATTTGAATTTTCAAGACCAGTTAAAGACAATGAATATACATCATCAGACCTTTTATTAGCAAAAGTCAAATCAAGAAGAATATGGTTTGAACGTTTTATCGATGCTGCTAATATAAAAACTAAAGAATTATCCAAACAAATGTATAAATCCTTTGGTTTTACAGCAGCAAACAAAATAACTAGTAATTTATACAGAGATGACATACATTGGTTTTTATTTAAGAATAAAAACAAGATATATAGGGCTATTGACGATGCTTTTATTACAAAAGAAAATCAAAGATTAGGAATAAGAGATTATTTTGTAAATATCAATAAAGAAAAGTATCTAACTAATAAAGATGTATTAAATAATCAGTATTTTTTAACTAAAAAAGCTCTATTAAGTACGTTATTTACTAATAAAAAGTATACAATTATTAGTTTTAATAAAAATAAAAATAATTTATTCTTTCAAGAACTATTAAGACTAGTAAAAGACAAGAAAAGTTTTAAAAAAATAGATGGACAAACAACTGCAACTAAAATAAAGCATAAAGTGTTCTTTGAAAAAGAAGATTTCTTTTGTGATAAGTGCAATAAAAAAGCTATGATAGATTTCTTTAATATATCTGCACTTAAGTCAAAAATACATAGTAATTTTATCGATTCAAGTGTATTTGTAACTAAAGATCGCAAAAGAACAATGCTTAATAGCTTAGATTTTGGTATAAAATTGCCTAAAAATGTAAATATTCTTGAATATATTACGTTTTTTGCTATACAAAAAGAAGGTAAAAGTTTATATTTACATAAAGATGATTTTGCTAAAAAAGCTCCAAAAAATACTAATTATTATTACTTTGATAGCTTAAAAGGTATAAATAAAGACTTAAAATCAGTAATATTAAATAAAATAGACTGGTTTAATACATTTAAAATAATATATATGGATCAAGAAATTCCAATATCAAAGGAATTAAAGTCTTTATTAAATTATAACGACATGGATGGCTTTAATAAAATAAAACCAACAGAAATGCTTGAAAAAATGCAAGCATTAGAGCTTAAAAAGATAATAAGAATATTTCAAGAAGCAGAATTTGGTAAAGACCTAAACGATCCTAAAAGCACATCTCTTATTGATAGAAATTATTTACTAGAACAAGAGAAAGTACTAGAAAACTATAATGACATCGAAGAATTATCTAAAATTATACTAGAAGGAGACCTAATATCTAATAATCTTAGTGATTGGGCCTGGGTATGGGAAGAAGATGAACCATTTGATGATCCATATAAAATAGACGAGCTATTATTACCTGAAAACGATACTAGATACGAAGATTTTGAAGATTTAATCTTTAATAAAGAAACTGGTATGCCAAGAGAGCCAGTTAAGATAATCGATGACTATACTTTTATAGCTAAAATGCCAAATCATTATCCTATTAAAGAAGAAGACGGAACAAATGCTTATGAAAATATAGCATTAGAATATTTAGATGTTAGAACATCTATAATGAGACAGGTATTTTTAGGATATTATCATATATGGCAAGATAAAATCTTTGAATTTAGCCGTATGACAATACCACAGTCTGCTAAAAAGATGCTCGATTATTTATATGCTTGGATCTTAATGTATTTTTCTGAAGAAGATATACCAGAAGCATTAAGAACATTTAGATTAGTCAGATGGTACCTTGAAAGAGCTATTATAGAAGATTCTGAATATAAAATTACTTATACTCCAGATGATTTAACTTCTGGAACCTTAAGCAAAACAGAGATGGACATACCAAACTCTCTTTCAGAAAATAATTCTATGTATATAGATACTCAGAATCATATTATTAGAAACAAAATAACTAATAAAGAAGCGTATTTAAATTTATACATAGAAAATAAATTTGATACAACTATAAGTTTTTCCTTGCATACTATATCAACAACGTATATAATAATAAATGACAAGATAATCGATGAAATAACTCTTCCATTTAATGGAAAATTAGTGTATAATATTCCATATAATGAAGACGGTAATACATTTACTATTAAAAAGCTTGCAGCTGATAATACCGATATGGAGTTCTTTATTGGTAATATTGTCATTAAAGGTATGGGTATAACTGGTGATTTAGATATAGAATTCGAGAGCAAAATACAAGGAAACAAAGCATTAAGCCATGTATCTAAAAAGATACTTAATTACATAAACTTATATGAAAGCAACGAAGACATAATAAAAGCATTATTAAAAGGTAATGCACATATAAGTGATGTATATGATGCTTTATTAACTTATTGGGATTTACACCATGAAGGAAAAACAAAAGGTAAACGTTTAACAATAAAGAAAACATAATTTTTAAGGAGGACCTTAAACATGCAGACAAGATACAATCTGTATTATCGTTATGTAAATGAAACGACTAATACAATAATAACTAATGAATCTGATTACGTACCCACTGAAATCTTTTACAATGAAGATCATAAACTAAATATAACTGCTGAAAGATTGGAAGAATATAATGAGGACAATTATGATCTTAAATACAAGTTTGATAACATCGAAGAAGAAGAATACGTAAATCAGCTTATAAAAGAATCAGAAAAAGAAAAAGAAGCTATTATATCAGCTAACTTAAGTGATTCAGAAAAATCTAATAACCTTTATGTATTCGATGGTACAAAAAAGATATTTCACGAAGTATTTGTTCCTGAAGCATTGGGATACAGAGTAAAAGATTGGGAAAAAGTTCCTAAGAATCAGATCCCTAGTGGTCCAGATGATTATTCTAAGCATTTTGTAATGCTTGGGGGCCAAGCATTAGGGTTAGATGCAGCATATCTTGTTTGCAAACCTCAATACGTAGATATATATATGAACTATATTGACCCTACTGATAATAAAAAAGAGAAGAAAGTCTTCTTGGCTATATCTACTATCGATCAAAATAACTATGGCTATAAGAAAAACAAATCCTTATATGGAAAACATCATGTTATTAAAGACATTAACAAAATAATTGATGACGAAATTATGTTTGAATGGTATAATCCTAATAAAGGATTGTCATCAACATATGGAGAAAAAACTCCTACTATGTTATCTAAAACACAACAAAGCAATTCTGGTGAAACCTTCTTGGTGTTACATGAAGAGAGTCACTCATGGACGCATAGTGGAAGCTACAATACTGCTAGTGATACTGGTCAAGAATATTTCTATATATTCTTTGAAGATCATGAAGATAATACTCCAATACCAAGTCATTGGGATGTACTACAATATACACATAGCGAATCATCTAACCAAAGTGGTAGTAGCGTTATGATGAACGGTTGGAGACTTAATGATAAGATTAACGCTTCTAATAATAGTGTAGAAAAATATGGTGTTGTTGGTGAAGATAATTTTAAAAACTATGCTCATACAATTATTGTTGATAAAGAAAATATAATGAGAGATGTAATTCCTGAGCATTATGAAGCAACAGGTAAGCTTCCATATTATATTAAAGACTGCTATAAAAAAGTAGATATGTCACCATGGATCTTACATTCAGTACATAATTCATTAGAAGACGGTCTTGAGACAGCAAGAAGAATAAGTAATGAAATTGGTATTGAAAACGTTAAATTACAGAAACACGTTCCACTTAAGCAAGAAATAAATGTAAAATAAAACAGGAGGATATTGCCATGACAAAATATAATATTTTCGTAAGATATTATAATAACACTATATCAAAAAGTGTTACAAACGATACTAAATGTCAATGGTATAAGTGCACTGAAACAGAATATAACAGAAAATATCTTGGACATTATTTACAGTTAGAAGATATGAAGCCTTATAAGCTAGAAAAAGAACTTGAAACGCTTGAAACCTTATATATTTCTGGAGACGAAATGACACCAGAAGAAAATATGGAAATATATAAGAAATTCATCACTTCTGCCGCCACTGTTACTAATAAGAAATATGATATGTTCTTTATATGGGACGGCCTTGGATATTATACCGATCCAAATAATATAAAGAATCAGCTCTATTTTGATAAGATGAAAAGAACAGAAATAAAGCCATGGTTCTTTTACTGCACCACATCATCTTTAAGAGAAGCAATGAGAAAAGCAGAAGAGCTTTATAATATATTTGGTAGAGAAAATGTCGAGATCGGAAAAGAAGTACCACTTAAAAACTTTGTTGATATAGTGTAATTTAGGAGAAGGCAATGGCAACTTTAACGAAAGAGCATGAAGGTATAATATATAATGAACACTTTCAAGAAAACTCTTTATTATGGTCATTAACTCCTGCCAATATAGATTGCCTAAGATTCAATCAAAGTGGATTAAGAATACTTCACAATGAGAATTACATAACCTATACTTTTAAAGAACCTCAAGACGAATATTGCCTTATAGCAGAAATAGAACATACTCCATTAACATCAGAAGATGTAGCTGGATTAATCGTATTATCAAATACAGATGAATACAGTGAATGTCAAACATATCTAGCTACATCACCTTCTACTATTGATAATAATGGAGAGAATTTATCTAATGGTGGTATAGAAACTATTGACTTAGATTCAAAATACGTTAGGTATACAATCGATAATGGCTATTCGATTGAAGATACAAATGTAGATATTATTATAGGTCAAATACTAGATAAACTAAATCAGAATGGGCCATATACAATTTCTGATGAAGAAATAAGGCAAATAGTTACAGAGGCAATAGCTAATCTTAACGATGATAATTATGAAGCTGATGATGATAGTTTAAATAACGATATATTAGAAGTCATAGGTGTACTTATAAACGGTGGAGATGGCATCTGGATTGACAATGGAGATGAAGTCCAAGGTCAATCAGATGAACCATCTCAAACTGTTGTAAACCCAGAAACAGGATTTGTAGATAAGGTTTATAGATTTTTAAAACTAGTAAAACATAATTCTGATTATGTAAGAATATATCAGTTTTTTGCTAGTTCAAATGGTAAAGATTGGATAGAAGTAGGAACATCTACTTACTTTAATAACTGTAGTATAGGATTTTTCTTATATTCAACTAAAAACAAGAGTTTACAAGACAATGGTAATTTTACTATAAAAAGAATGAGCTTATATGAAAATCATTATATTACTATAAGAGGAATAAATATACTCCAAGACTTTGAAATAATATCTAATGATTTATCAACAACTTATTTAAGATCAGATACAACCTTTGGGTTTAACGTAGTTAATCATACAGGTAATTCTGTTATAATAAATACAAGAGATTTTAATTTACCTATAAATAACGCTATATTAAGAGTATATCCTAAAACAGAATATGATAGAACAATTGCTCAATATGATCTTCAAAACTCAACATTTGGTGGAGATATATTTAATATCACTTATGATATTAAAATATTTATAGATAATCAAGAGCTCGAATCTGGAATAGATTACGATCTTGGTATATTATATACAAAATCATTCAAAAAAGATATAGTAGTTTATAATAATGAGGAATTTGACCTTGGAAATATAAGAATAAAAATAATAGCTTATTCCGAATATTTCAATGGAGAAGAAGAAATATTAATAGCATTTTATGATGGAAACAAGATAGAACAAAGTGTTAATAACTATAAATACGATAAAGAACTTATGATTCCAAGATTAAAAGCTCATTCAGGCGTAGAACTTATTATGAAACTTGAAAATATACCAAAACAAGAATTCTACTCCGCTGCTCATGATTATAAATTCAAAATCTTGATTGAATAAGAAAGGACTTATTTATGGGAGTCAGACTTGTTAATCATAGCTTCCGATATGGGAATGGCGATGGTACTGGCACTCATAATCATGATGAGTTATTACATCGTGATTGGGTGGATCAGCACCCAATCTATGCTATTACAGGCCTTCAAGAAGTATTAAATACTATTGAGAATAATATAACTCTTACAATAGATACGCTTGCTCAAAAAGAAATAGAATTAAAAGAATATACTGATACTCATATACAACAAGAATCTGATATTATTAATCAAAAGATTGATGATACAGATGCAAAAATAGTTGAAGAATATATTGATACAGAAACTGTAAAGTTTACACATGATCAGGAGAATAAATCTTTAAAAGCAGAAGTTGTAGTATATACTGATGTAGAACAAACAAATTCGCTTGAAAGAACTCCTGATGGCCTATACGTGCCTAAATTAAAGCCTATAGATACTGATAGTATAACCTGGTCAGAGATATCTTGGGGTGAAACCATAAAAGAAATATTTGAAAATGGATTAAAATTTAGTCATAATAATACCAGTCAGTATAATAATCTAGCAAGTTTAAGTGAAGCTAATGCATGGTATTGGGATGATAATTTAAGTTCTATAGTACAACCATTAAATACAGAAACATATAATGGATATGTATCAGAGCATTATTATGATAATTATATGCATTGCGTTACTTTAATGTCTAATAACTCTGATGATGATGCTAATGGTATTGTTCTTGGTTATGTTTTTGATGAAAATGATAGACCACATACTTTATCAGCAATGATACAAAGAGG
>Ga0326513_10003325_pt1 | contig 11705 bp, 5 predicted proteins | sample 2_2465_0518_D_FD_203654 | JGI IMG/M metagenome (GOLD analysis project Ga0326513, IMG submission 203654) | Bovine rumen microbial communities from UC Davis, California, United States - 2_2465_0518 | ecosystem: Host-associated > Mammals > Digestive system > Stomach > Rumen | place: USA: California... | reverse complement strand
TCCTGAAACAGCTCATTGACCTGGAAGCCGATCTTGGCATATTTGTCGGAATAGAAAGGAGCGATCCCGGATTTGGTGGATCCGAAGGACTTGCCCGCCAGTCTCTCCTCTTCTAGCTGGTCGAAGAGGATGTGATAGGGCATCACGATCTGGCAGCGGTCAGAGATCATAAGCTGCGGCGCGGGAACGCCCTTCTGAATGATGTCCTGAATCTCCTTAAACAGGATCGGGATATTCAGTGCCACGCCGTTGCCGATGATGTTCATCACGTTCTGATGAAAAGCACCGGAAGGCAGTGTGTGGAGCGCAAACTTTCCGTACTTGTTTACGATCGTATGTCCTGCATTCGCTCCGCCCTGAAAGCGGATCACGACGTCTGCGGAATCGGCGAGAGTATCGGTGATCTTGCCCTTTCCTTCATCGCCCCAGTTTGCACCTACTACAGCTTTAACCATTTGAACCTCCTTTGATAGACAGCCATTCTGGCGGCAGTCGCTTCTATAAATATGATGAATGGGATCTCGCGGTGTCTTTAAAGATCACACGTTGATCTCAGCCTTTTCTCCGAGAATGTCCTTATTTGCCTCGAGAACAGGCCTGATCACCTCGCTGAGGAATCTCTCCACCTGGTGAGGCGCGCAGCCGATGTATCTGGAGGGCTCCATGGACTTCTGAAGCTCTTCAAGGCTCATATGGAAGGCGGGATCTGCGGCGATCAGCTCGAGAAGGTTGTTGTCCATGCCCTCCTCCTTGACGCGTCTTCCTGCCTCCATGGACAGCTCGCGGATCCTCTCATGAAGCTCTTGTCTGTCTCCGCCGGCCTTGACGGCATCCATCATGATATTCTCTGTCGCCATAAAGGGAAGCTCGGACATGAGGCGCTTCTCGATGACCTTGGGATATACCTTGAGGCCGTCTGTGACATTGAGGCACAGATCGAGCACACCGTCGATGGCGAGGAACCCTTCCGGAACAGAGAGTCTCTTGTTCGCGGAATCGTCAAGCGTTCTCTCAAACCACTGTGTTCCCGCCGTGACTGCGGGGTTGAGAACGTCGATCATCACATATCTGGATAAGGAGCAGATCCTCTCACTGCGCATGGGATTTCTCTTGTACGCCATGGCGCTCGAGCCGATCTGGCTCTTCTCGAAGGGCTCCTCCACTTCCTTGAGGTGCTGCAGAAGGCGGATGTCCGTTCCGAGCTTCATAGCAGCGGAAGCGACGATGCCAAGGGCGTTAAGGACGATCGTATCCACCAGTCTGGGATAAGTCTGTCCGGAAACCGGCACACAGGCGTCGAAGCCCATCTTCTTGGCGATCATGGGATCGAGGCTGTCCACCTTGTCGAGGTCGCCGTCAAACAGCTCCAGGAAGGAAGCCTGGGTTCCCGTTGTGCCCTTGCTGCCCAGGAGCTTGAGGCTTCCGAGCACATGCTCCACCTCTCCGAGGGCAACATAGAACTCCTGCATCCAGAGGGTCGCTCTCTTTCCCACAGTTGTGGGCTGCGCGGGCTGGAAATGTGTAAAGCCCAGGGTCGGAAGGCTCTTATACTCGTCCGCGAACTTGGCGAGCTCCGCGAGCACGTTGATCAGCTTGCGGCGGACCAGCCTGAGCGCCTCTCTCATGATGATGACATCCGTGTTGTCGCCCACATAGCAGCTGGTGGCTCCGAGGTGGATGATCCCCTTTGCCTTGGGACACTGCAGGCCATATGCGTAGACGTGACTCATAACGTCATGGCGCACCACTTTTTCTCTCGCCTTGGCTTCTTCATAATTGATATCATCTGCATGGGCTTTCAGCTCTGCGATCTGCTCGTCAGTGATGGGAAGCCCCAGCTCCTGCTCCGTCTCCGCCAGCGCGATCCACAGCTTTCTCCAGGTCCTGAACTTCATGTCAGGGGAGAAAATATACTGCATCTCTTTGCTCGCGTATCTCTCGGAAAGCGGGCTCACATATCTGTCATTGGCCATTTGGTGTTCCTTTCTTTATAAAATGTAAAGTGATCGGTTTTTTGACACTTGCGTTATCCGTGATCAAACAACGTATAACAGTATATCAATAATTCTTTCAAATTCAATAAAAATATGCTTCCAAACTGCTCAGAACGAGGGACAGAGCCTTAAAAAGAGGGCGCATTGTCCGCCCGGAAGGCGTCCCGCATCTCCCGGATCCTCTGCTGCGCGTAATTGTCAAAGGATTTCATCTGCCCGCCCCGCAGGTATCCTTGCAGGCGCTTGCTCTGCCTTCCGGCCGTTCCGTTTCTCCATTCTCTCTCCGCCTTTGTGATGGAGCTCTCCAGCTCGCGGGCGACCTCCTCCATCTCGGGGTGTTCCTCAACATAAGCCCTGAACTCCTCTTCGGGAATAGAAAACCACAGCGCCGCCAGATACTTGAGGCAGTTCTGTCTGCTCCTCGAGAGCCGCCAGGCCTTGCCGTAGCAGTCCGCCGCCTCGGCGTAGCGGAATCCCTGCGCGTAGAGAAGCCCCTTTTCCGCCCAGATCCTTCCCCGCATCTCGCGCTCGAGCTCGGGCAGTTCCTCCACGATCCCGTCCATGAGCTCAATGGCCTGGGTGATGTGGCCTCTTGAAGCCGCAAATTTGGCTTCACTGAGCCTTCTCTGAAAAGGTTCCATGCCCTTTCCTGAGGAGATCGAGGCGCGGATCCTCTCTATTTCGGCTGTGCTCTGATATCCCACATACAGAAGGATCACAGAAGCAAAGTCCTCCACCGCGCACCTTCCCCGCAGGAGGGAGCGCAGCTGTCCCGCCAGCTCCGCAAGGCCGCAGGACTCCTCGAGCCAGACGAGAAGCTCATGGTCCATAAAGTCCTCGTCAAGGAAAGAGGCGCACTGGGCTATGGAATAGCACAGCTCCTCCACAGTATAGACGTTCCGGTCTATGACCGCCAGCCTGTACGGCCTCTCGGCGATCCGTCCTGTTGTCAGAATACTCTTACCCATTGATGGCTATCTCCTGTTCCCATTTCATTCCCGAGGAGGGGAAGATCTCTCCAAACCCGAGATCCTCGACCTCTATCTTCATCCGGTCCGCCGCGGTCATGCTCAGCCTGATCCGCAGCCTTGTGGCCGCGCGAGGCCGCTGCGGCATGTTCTCCAGCTTCACCGCGATCTCCCGCTCGCCGCCTCTGTCCACGGAGGTCTCCAACAGCACGATCTCATCCCCCTCTTCGAGCAAAATATCGATCTGCGCCGCCGCGTCGTACCACTCCGCCCCCGCATCGAGGAGCGCCTGGTATACCGTCCTTCCCTTTTTGAGGCATTCCATGCCTATATTGCACCTGAGCGCGTCCCTGCTCAGATAGAAATACTTGTCCGCCTTGGAGGCCAGCCCGCAGGCGGCCATCGTGCTGTCCGCCGCGCCCTTGCTGTACAGCGTATCGCCCTGGAAGGCCCTTCTGCCTCTGCAGATCAGGTTCAGGGAATCCTTCATCCAGCCGCCGCCGAGGGACTCTCCCGTCAGATAGGCGGCGGAATACTCGTTTTCCTGCATCAGCTCCCGCACCGCAGCGCAGAGGATCCTGTCCTTCTCCGCCGCATCGGCGTCCACCGGGATCCTGAGCCGCTTCTCCTCAGGAAAGCAGACGATGGGCCTGGTCTTCTTGTTAAAGGACAGACTGCAGAGCACCAGCTCCGTATCGGACCAGCCGTCCAGAAGGAGCACCGACTGTCTCCTCTGCTCCTCGTCCTGCATCAGCACGTAATGGTAAAATGACTTGAGATGCTCCTCGAAGGCCACCTTGTCGAGGCCCGGATAGAGCTCATCCGCCGCTTTTCGGAGGATCTGGGCATTTCTCTGATCCATGACCGCTGTTGTGAATGTGACAGCCTCGATCTCCTCCGCCGTCACTTCCGCAGCAAGAAGCCCTGTGCAGTATTTCAAAAAACTGATGAGGAGCTCCGTATAAACGCCCTCCTCCGTATCCTGCGCCGCGTTTGCCAGAAGATGGGTGACCGGCTCTTTTCCGTAATTCGCGGACTGTGTGAGCGCCTCATTTCCGAAGCACCATCTGCCGCTCTCAGGATCTTGAAAAGCCGCCGCCGGGATATTGAATTCCTCTCTTCCCCTCACGTATGAAAATGTGTGGGGATCCATACCGGCCGTGAGTCTGCGCGTGTTCAGATAGGAGATCTGACAGAATGTCTCCCCGATATCGATTCCCAGAAGGTATTTTTTTTCAGGTAGTCTGGTAAATAACATCGCTCTCCTCCTCCGTGCCGAACAGTGCGGCCGTCAGATACTCCTTTTTCGTATAGTCACTGATCAGCTGCGCCGTCTTCCCGCGGTCCCTCACCGCAGCCGACTGAGACACGGCGTCGATCAGCGCAAACCTGTCTGTCTGCGCGAGGTCGATCCTCGCGTCCTGTCCGATGGTGCCGCTCTCGACAAAGTTCTTCTCCTCGGGATCATCGGTGATAAAATAGTGCACCTGCTCCCCGTAGAACAGGAAGAAAGAGCTGACATAGAAGCCCCGGACCATCTCCTTCATCTCTCTGGCCATAAAGGGCTCCTGTCTTCCGCCCCTGTCCAGCGCGCAGTGAATGACCACATGCCCTCTGGCGCCCCTGACGCCCGCCGGATTGTGGTATTCGATCATCGTCTCCCGGTCATACAGGCGAAGGCCGGGACCTACCCCTGCAAAAAGCCTGTAGAAGGGAAATACGATTTCCTCCCTCAGAAGAGAGGTCAGAAATCTTTTCGCCGTGACCGCCTCTTCCTCTGAGAAGTTGTCTGTTTTGTCCGCCAATGTCTTCAGATAAGCCAGCCGGCAGATCGCCGGGATCTCCTGATCCTCCTGGTCCGCCTCTGTGATCAGCTTCATGATACCGCTCTCCATCGCGTGCCAGTCCGCGAAAACATAGTGGCAGTACTGGGAAATGCCCGACGCCGCCAGCGCCCTGTGGTTCTTTCCCCTGCGGTACTGCCTGAGCAGCAGATCCTGCTGATTGACCGCCATCTCTCCGCTGAAGAGCATCTGGGACAGGACCCTGTCCTCCGCCATTGTGACAGCGGGATCATCCTCCGCCTCTTCCTCCGTCATCTCAAGGACCGCGTCCCTGACCCGCAGCAGATCTTCCGACAGCCCGTTATAATAGAGCAGGATCAGCTCCAAAACATCTCTCCGGTTTTCTCCCCGCTCAAAGGCAGCCCAGGCGATCCGGCCTGCTTTCTCCTGCCTTTCCGCGTCCTCTCCGGCGTCCTCCGCAGTTCCCAGCGCGATATCCGCCAGGACCTTTCCGGGGAAGTTCTCTGTCCCGCTCATTGCGATCCATTCCGCCGCTTCCCTGTACATTCCGCAGCGGCTCATCAGCTCAATGGTCCTGATCCGGTCCTCTCCGCTCAGCTCTCCGGGTTCGAGCGTTCCCGCCATTCCCCGGAGCTTTTCCATATCTCCTGTTTTCTCATAGTGATCCATGAGCCTGAGCTTGAGCCGGATCCTGTAAGAGGGCGCGATCCCTGCGGATCTCACAAGGATCTCGCAGTACTGCAGCGTCTCCTCAGTCACCTCAAAGGATTCTCCGGCCGCGCCCGAGATCTCCAGCGCAAAGGGAAGATCGGTCATCTCCTGCAGCGACACCTGGTCCGGCGTCTGCACCGGATCCATCATCCTGTCGCAGGTATACGGCACACTGGCCGTATAGCGGTTGTGCATCGCGTCCTCGAGGAAGATCCGGTTGTCCTCACCGTATATGGGAAGGATGCAGTTTCCGTTTTCGATCGGATAAATGCGCTCCTTGCTGCTCTGCGCGTAGATCGCGACTGCTTTCTTCATATATAAGTGCGTCGTCCGCAGATGGGACAGATACGACAGCTTGGTCAGGTCCCCCGCATTTGCGGGCCTGATCGCCGCGTCCCCAAGCGCAGCGCTATAGAGCTCCGCAAGATTTTCTGACATGCGGTGCTCTGCGATCTGCGTCTCCAAAAAGCCCCTGATATCCTCCGCACACTGCGCGTAAACATCCGGATACCGTTTTCTGTTCTGGTACAGATATTTGTAGAAATAGGCCCGGCTCTCGTTCGAGAGCATACTTCCCCTGTAAGAATTTCTCATCACAGCGTCGGGAATAACGCCGCTGTAATCCTCCGGCATCGACTGGAGGAAGCACTCCGGCAGGCGCATGAGCGTAAGCCCCTTTTCTACTCCTCTTGAATACCAGACAAAATATTCCGCTCCCGTCCTGTTTCCCCTGATCAGCAGAGCGCAGATGCTCTTTAAGATCTCCGGCTGCAGGGGCCGCATTCTCTCCTGGGAATAGGCCTCTTTCAAAATATAGAAAAGAGACTTCGAGAACTCTCTTCTGCGGCTCGCTCTCTCCAGAACGTTCTCCAGCGTTCCCGGATCGAGCAGCTCCTTTTTCAGCGCGTAGAGAAGGACCTGCCTCTCAAAGGCGTCCCCTCCGTAACGTCCGGTCCTGCGGTCCTCCTGAAGGCTCAGGTAATTGGGATCCGCATAGATCATATCCCATGCTTCCATGTACATGAGCGGGCTCCGGCTCCCGTTCGTATACTGCTTCTTGAGGAAATTCCACCTGGCCGGCAGTCCCGGCGCATATTCGGGCAGAAGCTGCAGCATCATCCAGGAGATCCTCCAGTCCGAGGGGGTTCTTCTGTACCTCTCCCTCAGGATCCTGCCTACGCGGGGCGTGATCACATCCGCGTCGTGATAGGCCAGGGCTGTCAGAAACTGCCTGTAGCAGTACTCGATATCCGATTCCCCCCTGTACTGGCTGTAGCCCATCTCCAGCACTTCGTCGGGCGCCACTCCCGCGAGCTTTCTGCGCACGCTCTCCAGCTCCATGATCGCCTGGTGGATCCTGTTCTCCATCAGCATGAGCTGCACCGCGTAGAGCCTGGGCAGGATGCTGTCCCTCCTTAGGAAGGACAATCTTTTGACAAGTTCATCTGCCTGCCTGAGCCACTCGCCGTTGTCGATGCCGCTCTCAAGCCCCTGCGACTCCCTGGCCCAGCCAATGTGCAGGCGCTCATAGTGGCGCATCATCTCGATCAGGGCCCGTTTGCTCTCCCGCTCCTGCCTGGCTCTGCCGTCGCTCCTTCTCCTGTAAACGATCTCCACAGGGATCTGGATCTCCTGATAGGGCGAGCGCAGATAGATCCTTCCAAAGTTCCTTCCCACATGAAGCCTGTGCTTCTCCACCTTATAAGAGAACACACAGGAGTCCCCGATAAAATCCCCTCCCTCGAGGATCATGGAAGAAGGCGTCAGAAAAGCTCCCGACATCGACACCTTGAGTTTGGTATATCCCCATCCGCGCCTGCGGATCCCGATGCGGTACTCGTAAGCTTCGGATTCTCTCATGGAACTCCCGATCTCCAGGATCTCCGTCCTGATCTCCCTGGTGTCGACAAGGAACTCGACCGGGTCCTTCCCGCAGGCCGCGATCAGGAACTCCTCCACATTCTGCTCGTTGCCGGGATACTGCGAGAGGCCCCTGTACAGCATCTTCTCCTCGTCCGTGACCAGGGACTGCGCAAATTCCTTCCTGTAAAAGAGCCTCACAGCGCTTCCCCAGTCCTCATCGGCCAGCGACAAAAACCGCTCCGCAGCAGTATTCTGGTGCGGGATCTCCTGCACTTCCTTTCCCGTGATCTGCGGCTGTACCACTTCCGCCCTGAAGGGAAGCCTGTACTCCCCCCGGTTGGAAACGATCCCGATGGTCCCCTCCGAGATCTCTCCTTCCCTGAGCGTTCCGGCGTCAAAGCGCCAGCTGATCCTGTCCGGGTTCTCGGCAAAGCTGTTCCTGCGCAGCTGCATATGGAAATTGTCCGATGTCAGAAATCCGGTCACCGCAGTCCCGGGCGGCCCTGCCACCACAAACTGCCCCTCCGTGATCCCGCCGGGCCTCACCGTAAAGCTGAGCTTCTCAGGTGTGATGCCCAGCCCCTTATCCGAAATATTGTATTCCTCGTCCGCCATATTCGCGGCTGTGTAAACTTCCCGATATCCCATAATCTCTCGCTCCGAAGCACATAATTTCCCAATATACAAGATATTATAGCATGAAATGGAACAATGGTGATATGTCACCCTACGCGCTTCAGTCATACCCCCTCACCAAACCCTGTTCTATGAGCGGGATTCCGCAGACAAATCAAGGTCCCGGCGCAGGAGGGAACCGCTTTTCAGAAACTCGCCCGCCTGTTCTGATGAACAGGCGGGCTCAAACATGCTGGCTTTCGGTCGGCAGGAGCTGCCTCCCTCATTCCCTCCTGCGCCAGGAACCTCATTTGGCTCCATCGGCCGCTCATAGAAAAGGGTTCTGATGAGGGGGTATGCCTTTCGCGCTCAGGCTAATCATGGCCGAAGTGAGAGATTTCTTCCTTGGGGTGACAAGATCCCAGCCCGCTGTGACCTTTTTGGGGGCTTGAGGTGTCATCGAGCCGGGGATCTATCACCTTTTGGGGCTTCATACATCAGATTATTCAAAAGCTTCTGAACGATGTAGTTTTATCGGCCTCAGAAGCTTTGTTTTATGAGGGCACTTATCAGCGCTACATCGGAATAAGAGCTATGTCCCATCCGATGTATCCCAAAAAGACACTTTTCAGAAATTCATACATCATTATATTTGAAACAGCCGATCCGATGTATTCTCAGAGAATGGCTTTGGGAGAGGATACATCAGATAATTGATATCCCTTATCCCGATGTATTTCCCCAACCAAGCTTTTACATCAAATATGAAGGACCGTCGAATCCGCTGTACTGTGTTCAAATTTGTGCCATTTCAGGATACATCGGCCGGAAGATTATTGAATATATGATGTATGATTTCAGATTCCTGTCCTTTTGGATTACATCATTCAGAAGCTTTTCTCATATCCGATGGACAGAAAAAGTTAGTGCCATGAAGAAATACATCATTCAGAAGCTTTTCCAATATCCGGTGTACAGAAAAAGCTAGTGCCATGAAAAAACACACCATGCAAAAACTTTTTTACAACCGTCAGGCTCTAAAAAGCAAGTTCCGCCCTGGATACAGCCATGAAGAAGCTTTTTCACAGCCGTTAAGCTTTGAAAACCAAGTTCCTTCCAGGCCCAATCCCCCACCAGGAGCCTCCCCCTTCCTGCAGGATCAATCCTCGCGAAGGGACACACCCAATTTGAAGTATGAACAACGTAAGCAAGGGAGCATGCACCCCTTCTGAAAGGCCTTTGCACGGACGGAGGAAGGACAATCCCTTCAGTCCCCTGCGCAGGGGGACTGGAGGGATTAAAAAAGGAATTGAAAATACGGCACAGCTCAAATTAAGAGCTGTGCCGCATTCAATTCCCGAACATTCCTTTCTTCCCCGTCCGTGCAACGGACTTTGCAGAAGGGGTGTATGTCCCGCGCGTAGGTCTGTTCCTTTACTTTTTAGAAATGGGTGTATGTCCCGCGCGTAGGTTATTCCGCCTTCTCTTCCTTCTCCTCCTGCTTCATGAGCAGCAGCATGATCTCATTGGATCTGACCACAAACCCTGCCATGTCCTCAGCGGACAGCGGCGCATTCTGGATCTGCGCCAGGTCGTAGAGCTGCTGGCAGACCATCTTGGTGTTCTTGTCGTCCTCGTGCTCCATGATGTATTTGACCAGAGGGTGCTTGGCGTTGAGGATGAGGGTCTGGCCTTCCTTGGCGTACTCGTCAAGGCCGAAGCCGCCCATTCCGGAAGCGGCGTACATCTTCATCATGTCCGCCATTCTGCGGCTCTGCTCGTCGACGGTCAGCATGGAAGCTGTCTTCTTGTCTCTGAGGTTCTCGAGCTTTACGCTGAGCTTGTCGTTCTTGACAGCTTTGCGGATGACCTTCTCCAGCTTTTCAGCCTCTGCCTTGAGGTTCTCAGCGGCCTTCTTGCCGGTGCGGGACTTGAGCGCCTCCTGGATGTCCGCGTCGATCCTTGCGAAGTGGAGTCCCTCGTTCTTGGCCTCCAGCTGCTGGATGAAGGGCTGGTCAATGGTGTGTTCGAGGATGAATGCCTGCATCTTGTTCTCGCGGAACATGCGGATGTACTGGCTCTGCTGCTGCATGTTCGTCACGTAGTAGATGGTGTGGTCGATAACCTCTTCTTCCTTGTCGGCCTCGGGCTCCGCCGCGTCGCCGTTTTCGTCGACGACTTCCGCCTCGACCTTCTCGCCGTTCTCATCAGTCGCGGTTCCAGCGTTCTCAGCGTTCTCAGCGCTCTCTGCCTTCTCTTCTTCCGCCTCAGGGTCGATCTTGTTGACATTGAGGGCCTCAGGAGTGGTCAGGTACTTGCCGTCCAGGTCCTTGAACAGGATGTAATCGGTCATCCTGGTGCAGAACTTGTCGTCCTTCAGGCACCCGTACTTGATGAAAGGGCTGATGTCGTCCCAGTATTTGTCGTAGTTCTCTTTGTCGGTCTTGCACATGCCGGCCAGCTTGTCCGCCACCTTCTTGGTGATGTAATCGCTGATCTTCTTGGCAAAGCCGTCGTTCTGAAGCGCGCTTCTGGATACGTTCAGCGGCAGGTCAGGGCAGTCGATGACGCCCTTGAGCAGCATCAGGTATTCCGGAATGACTTCCTTGATGTTGTCGGCGATGAATACCTGGTTGTTGTAGAGCTTGATCACGCCTTCCGCGGACTCATATTCCAGGTTCAGCTTCGGGAAGTACAGGATTCCCTTGAGGTTGTAAGGATAGTCCATGTTGAGGTGGATCCAGAACAGGGGCTCCTTGTAATCTCTGAAGACGTTTCTGTAGAATTCCTTGTACTCCTCCTCGGTGCACTCGTTAGGGTTCTTGCCCCAGAGCGGATGCGTGTCGTTGAGGAGGATCGGGCGCCTGCGGATCTTGAGCTTCTTCTCTGCGGGCTCCTTGCCGTCTTCCTTCTTCTCGGGCTCGATGACCTCGATGACGACGTCGTCAGGCCTGCGTTCGGACTCCGGAATGGTCTCGGTCGCGCTGGTGTTCTTCTCGGAGAGATAGATCTCTGTGGGCATGAAGGAACAGTACTTCTGGACGACTTCCTGTGCCTTGTAGTAGTTTGCGAACTCAGTGCAGTCCTCTGTCAGATGCAGTGTGATCGTCGTGCCAAAAGATTGCCTGCTGCCCTTGTCCATCGAATAGGTGCTGCCGCCGTCGCACTCCCAGTGTACCGGCTCCGCGCCTTCCTGGTAGGAAAGGGTGTCGATGGTAACAAGGTCCGCCACCATGAACGCGCTGTAGAAGCCCAGTCCGAAATGACCGATGATCTGGTCATCTGTGGCCTTGTCTTTATATTTTGCCAGGAAAGCTTCCGCGCCGGAAAATGCGATGTTGTTGATGTACTCCCTGACTTCGTCCGCCGTCATGCCGATGCCGTTGTCGGACACCGTGATCGTTTTCTCCTCGGGGCTCACCTCGATATCGATCCTCGCCTTGTAATCCTCGGGCAGCGTAAAATCGCCCATCATGTCCAGCTTCCTGAGCTTGGTGATGGCGTCGCAGCCGTTGGAGATCAGCTCCCTGTAGAAAATATCGTGGTCGCTGTACAGCCATTTCTTGATAATGGGGAACATATTCTCACTGTTGATAGATAATGATCCTTTTTCTGCCATTTTTGTTGTCTCCTTTACTCTATGTAAGATTTTGAAATTCAATTCAATGAGGGCAGATCCATGAAAAATCTTTGCCTAACAGAGAGTTTAGTATTCCCAATGACAAATGTCAACATAAAATTAGCACTCA
>Ga0326513_10003324_pt1 | contig 11707 bp, 8 predicted proteins | sample 2_2465_0518_D_FD_203654 | JGI IMG/M metagenome (GOLD analysis project Ga0326513, IMG submission 203654) | Bovine rumen microbial communities from UC Davis, California, United States - 2_2465_0518 | ecosystem: Host-associated > Mammals > Digestive system > Stomach > Rumen | place: USA: California... | reverse complement strand
GACTCATCTTTTAGCTTAATCTCTTTATTTCTAACCTCTTCAAGAATCTCATTAAGCATATCATAAGCCTTTTCCTGACTGACCTTGTTATAGACAAGCAGAAACTCTTCACCGCCCCATCTGGCAGTAAAGCCCTTGCCAACCATCTGAGTTTTCAGAACCTTGGCAAATTCCTTAAGAACTATATCACCGGCATCATGACCATAATTGTCATTCACCTGTTTAAAGAAGTCAATATCACAGATTCCCACGGCAAATCTTACGCCAGAAGTTTTCAATTCTGCCAGTGCCGCATTTAACTTCTTTTCACCGCTGAGACGGTTATTAATCTGGGTCAGTGTATCAAGTTCAATCATGCCCCTCAAGCTTTTTCTCATGATTTGAACTGAATTTGCCATCTCACCAATCTCGTCTTTTCTTCCTATTATCTTCGAGCTAGGTTCTGTCTCTAGTTTTCCCTTACTTATGTCTTCACACACCTCGTTCAACTCTCTGATATCCCTAATCATGCCCTTATTACCCTTAATGATAAAGCTTGCAATAAGGAGCATGCTTCCAAGGATTATAAAGATAACCGGATAGAGCTTGGATAAGACATATTTTTCGACTTTATCTGCCGACTCCATAACTCCAATCATGCCAAATATGCTTCCATCAGAGTTGTATATAGGCTCATAGTGGCCAAAATACTTCTTTCCATCCACCTCAATATTGTCATAGAACTTAATCTGACCATTGACAAAAACTGAGCTTGACACATTACTGCCTATCTTGCTTCCAACTCTTCTGTTGCCATCAGAATCCTTGAGAGTTGTGATTACTCTCATATCTTTGTAAAAGACAGTGAGGTCTATATCATTGTCCTTGCAAATTTGGTCTATGTATTCATAATTGTTATTGAGCAAGGTATCGCCCTTATATATGGCAATCTTATCATCTCCAACTTTTCTATAATCTCCAGGATACTTCAAATCCAAAAGTTCAAGATAAAGATTAGCATTGTCATTGAGCTGTTTTTCAATCTCATGTACTACCGAAGTGCTTGCAAGCCTAAATGAGGCAATAAGCAAGACAACAAGGCAGAAAAATAGAGGTGTCATAGTTATCAAAAGTGTTTTTTTATAGAGGCCGTGTTTACGATTATCCTTCTCCATACAAACTCCCTATCATACTTATCATAATTATCATAATATCATGATTTCACGCTTACTTAAGCTGTCTGTGGCATTCCTTCAAGGCGTCCAGCACACTCACAGGCACTCTCATATTCCCCTTGCCTACGCCAAGGTCTATATCAGGTTTATTGGCCCCATGAAAATCCGAGCCGCCCGAAATCAAAAGTCCCATCTCATCAGCCAATTCCTTGACATAGATCTGATCCTTCTCCTTATGAGTTGAGTAAATAGCCTCCACAGCACTGATGCCTGCTGTCTTTAAAGCTTTCATCATATCTCTTAACTCTTGGTCATCCTTCTTATAAAGCAGAGGATGAGCCAAAACCGCCAATCCACCATTATGTCTTATAATCTCAATTCCCTTGACAGCATCTATTTTAACCCTGGGAATATAGCAAGGCTTATTATCAGCCAGGTAGTTTCTAAAGACTTCCTTTTTCGTGTTAACATAGCCTTTTTTTACTATATAATCAGCAAAATTTGCCCTTGTGATAACTGCCCCCTTATAAATTTCGATCATTTCATCGTAGTCGACCATAATTCCATAATCGGCAAATCTTAAGGCCATCTTTCTGTTTCTGGCCTCCCTCTCCTCATTCATCTCTTCAAGAATCTTTTTCATATGCTGATCCTGAATATCTAGGAAAAGGCCAACTATGTGAATTTCACCGTCCTTATAATCGCAGGCAAGCTCACAGCCAGGTATAAGTTCAAGTCCAACTTCGCAAGCCCTATTCTTTGCCCTTTCAATCCCACTAAAAGTGTCATGATCTGTCAAAGCAATGGCTTTCAAGCCCTTATCATGTGCTAAATCTACTACTTCTTCAGGGCTAAAGCTGCCATCCGAACATGTTGAGTGAACATGAAGATCAACCATGCCTTCTAAATCTGTAAACAACTTATCTTCCATTTTGTTCGTCCTCTTAAACTATATTGACTCTATAGAATTATAATATAGTCTAGCTCTAATTTAGTAATAATTTTACACTTTTAGCTATTTTTAGTCAATTTAAGAGCCGAGCAAAAAAACTTGCTCGGCTCAGATAATTAGGCTTTTATACAATTTTTTCAAATAATAAAAAAGCAAATATTCACTTGAAATTAGTGGTGGAATAATCTCATTCCTGTGAATGCCATAACGATACCGTGCTTGTTGCAAGCCTCGATAACATTGTCATCTCTGATTGATCCGCCTGGCTCAGCGATATACTTAACACCACTCTTTACAGCACGCTCAATATTGTCACCAAATGGGAAGAATGCATCTGAGCCAAGAGCTACATCTGTATTCTTAGCAAGCCATTCTTTCTTCTCTTCTGCTGTGAATACTTCTGGCTTAGATGTGAATACTCTCTCCCAAGCGCCATCAGCTAAAAGATCCATGTACTCATCACCGATGTAGAGGTCAATTGCATTGTCACGATCTGCCTTACCAAGATCAGCCTTGAATGGAAGATTGAGAACCTTTGGATTCTGTCTTAAGAACCAGTTGTCAGCCTTAGAGCCTGCAAGTCTTGTACAGTGAATTCTAGACTGCTGTCCAGCACCGATACCGATTGCCTGTCCACCCTTTACATAACATACTGAATTTGACTGTGTGTACTTTAAAGTGATAAGAGCTATAACAAGATCAATCTTAGCCTGCTCTGTGAATTCATTCTTCTCAGTTACGATATTATCAAAAAGGTCCTTGCTAACCTTGTAGTTATTTCTTCCCTGCTCGAAAGTTACACCAAATACCTGCTTTCTCTCGATTTCTTCTGGAACGTAGCTAGGATCGATCTTGATAATATTGTAGTTGCCCTTCTTCTTAGACTTAAGAATCTCAAGAGCATCATCATCATAGTCAGGAGCGATAACACCGTCAGACACCTCATGCTGAATAAGCTTTGCTGTAGCAAGATCACACTTGTCTGAGAGTGAGATGAAATCACCGAAAGATGACATTCTATCAGCACCTCTAGCTCTAGCATAAGCACAAGCAAGTGGTGAAAGCTCACCAATTTCAGGATCAACCCAGTAAATCTTCTTTAAAACATCATCGAGTGGAAGTCCTACTGCAGCGCCAGCTGGAGATACATGCTTAAATGAAGTAGCTGCTGGAAGGCCTGTTGCCTCCTTAAGCTCCTTAACTAACTGCCATCCGTTGAGGGCATCAAGGAAGTTGATGTATCCTGGTCTTCCGTTAAGAATCTCAACTGGAAGCTCTGCATTGCCTTCCATAAAGATTCTTGATGGCTTCTGATTTGGGTTACAACCATACTTTAACTGAAATTCGTTCATTATAGTCTCCTTTATTAATGATATAAAATCCGCATCCTGCGGTGTTTAAAGCTTTATCTAATTATCCTACTTATCTTCTTGATAATTACTTATTCTTGTTTATGATTCTAGTCTCGTATGAACCATCATCAATCTTTACAAATCTTACGAATAAAGAAACCTTATTAGCCTCATTGAGGTTGTTCCAGATAAGGTTTGTGAACTCGTCGATATTACCCTCGATCTTTACTGGTGTTGGCTCACCCTCAAAGCTTGGAAGTGGGTTGCCGTCTCCCATATATGTGTGGATGAAGTGACCCTCACCATTCTTTGGATTGTCATATGAGAATGTGTAACGGTTACACTCTGATCCGTCACCACGGTTGCTCTTTAAGATTGAAAGGCTGTAGTCATAGCCGTCAGCAAAGTTCATGATACCTGAAATTCTAGGTGTGAAGTTTGGTTCATCTGGCTCGAACTTTCTTGTTCTGAGTGCCTGCTCAAATGTCTTACCTTCCTTCATAAGGTCATAGATTGTATCTGTCTGATCACCGTTAGTAACAATTGTTGTATCACCAAGAACTCTTACTGGTGCATAGATAATAAGGCTTGGATCTGTGAGCTTGCTTGGATCAAAGGCCTGTGTTCTGATACCTTCGCCATCCTCAACAAAGACTCTGTTACGGCTGTTCTCACTTCTACCCATGATAAAGTAAGCTGATACTGCGTACTTTCCATCGCTAGATCTTCCAAGAACGATTCCTCTTCCTGGATAATCACATCCTGATAATTCCTTCTCAAGTAACTGTACTTCCATATTTACCTCCAATTCAGCAAAAAGACCGCCTGAGCAGCCTAATAATAGGTTGCCCAGGCGGTCGGCTTTTTTAATCAGATCAGTATCCTGACCGCATTGACATATCATACTCCCTGTGGGTTATCCCACACAAAATTATTATAATTTTGATTTCCGCCAGTCGTACGACAACTGATAAGATGATACATCATTTGACGAAAAATTTCTAGTCCTAATTAATAAATACTTTAATAATTACCAAGAAGCTTTATAGACTCAGCTTCCTCCTCGATTCCACGCATAGCATTCATAACGCAAGGGTCATCAATGTTTCCTGTAAAATCAACAAAGAACCTATAATCCCAATTTTTGCTCTCCAATGGTCTAGATTCGATTTTTGTCATATTGAGTCCGTTATAGATTATGTGGCTCAAGAGATTGTAGAGTGTTCCTGCCTCATTCTTGGTCTCAAAAACAATACTCATCTTGTTTGCTGTCTTTACAAACTTTCTCTTATTGGTAACTATCACAAATCTGGTTGTGTTATTTACATTGTCATTGACCTTTTCTTTAAGCACTTCCAGGCCATAAACCTTAGCTGCCTCCATACTGGCAATTGCAACATGGGTAGGATCAGCCTCATCAAGTACCTTCTTTGCAGAGAGTGCTGTGTTTGGTGTTGAGATTTTAACCCAATCCTTGTGATTATCAAGGAATTTCTCGCACTGCATAAGACCCTGTGGGTGTGAATAGACTGTTGTAACTTTATTGATATCTGCTCCCTTAAGTCCTAAAAGAGCATGCTCTACTGGGACATAAGTCTCTGCAACAATATAATTGTTGTACTCCTGCAAAAGATCATAGACTCCAGAAACTATGCCAGTTGTCGAGTTATCAATTGGAAGAACTGCATAATCTGCCTTGCCATCCTTGACATAATCCATTGCATCACGCCAAGTCTGCACATTGAAGGAGTCGACATCATTGCCAAAGAACTGTTTCATAGCTATGTATGAATATGCTCCTGGTACTCCCTGATATACAACCTTGACTCCATCTGTTTCAATTTTATCTACAGCTTCATAAGGCTCTCTCAAAGACTGAGTAGTCTCTTCCATCAAGCGATACTGACCCTTTCTGGAATTTGCCATAATCTGTGAGAAAAGGTCATCTACAGCATGGACATTTTCTTTACACTTGACCATCTTTGTGATGGACTCAAGTTTCTGCTTCTCCCTCTCTGGGTCCAATACTTTTTTTCCAGTCTGAATCTTGTACTCAGCAACCTCACCTGTGAGTTTCATTCTCTTTTCAAACAGGTCAACCAACTGCTGATCTATCTCATCAATCTGTGATCTAATCGCACCTAAATCCACTTTAATCCTCCTGCATGAGCCAAATGGCTTTTTAACTATATCTTTTATAATTAACCTAGGTATTTTAACATATACTAGGGCTTTTATGCTATAATATTTACACATAAAAACAATTATTGACGCCACATTTTTTAAATAGGGAGTTTTTAATATGAAATCAAAAACTAAAAAAATCATTATTTTGATAGTTCTTCTCCTATTCTTCATAGGAGATTTTGTTCTATACCAGTATCTACACCGTTTTATCTACAATAATGACACCGCAGTCGGAAACACCACCGGCAATCTCATGAATGGAGGCAGGTTCTGCGAGGTCGATGGAAAAATTTATTTTTCAAATCCAGCCGACGACGATGCCCTCTACAGGATGAATTCTGACTGTTCTTCAATCAAGAAACTATCTTCAGACAAGGCAACAGCAATCAATGTCTATGGCAAATACGTCTACTATGTAAAAAATAACTTTTCAAGAACTGCAATTGAGATGGGCACAAGAACTAATATGTATGGTGTCATGAGAATAAACACTGATGGTACAAGCCTAACTGATTTAGATGACACAAAATCCAAATCAGCAGTCCTTTCCGGCAATTATGTATTCTATGAACACTACAATGATACAGATGGCCTTAAACTCTATAAGGTCAAAATTGATGGAAAGAGCAATGTCCAGGTTCTCGACTACAGCATTGATACAAGCAGCATCTTTAAGAACAAGATTTTTTACATCAATAAAGAAGCCAAAAATAACATATATTCAATGGACACAAAGACCGGCAATATTTCCTTAGAATACGAGGCCAATGCTTTTAAGCCCGACTGTTCAGCTGATTATCTCTACTATATTGATTTGAGCAAGAACTATGCCCTTATGAGGGTAAACCGTTCCAACAAGACCCTTGAACAGGTCTACGCCTCTGACACAGACAAGGTTATAAACTATAACAGAAGTGAAAACAAAATATACTTTGTACTTGAAGGTGACAATTCCGGCCTATACAGAATGAACCTAAACGGCAGCTCTGTTGAAAAAGTCACTGGCGGCAATATTTCAGAAGTCTACTGCACTTCACAGTACACTTTCTTTATAGACTTTAAGGGTAATACCCTTATGAGAATACCGACAGATGGCCCTATCACCAAAATACAGAATTTTTACGTAAAAAACTAAAAGCAACTCAGACACCTTACGGTAATTCCATGAATTCAGCTCAGACACCTTATGGCCAGCCTCAGAATTTTAACCAGACTGTTAGCAATCCAGGCAATTACAATCAGCCAGGCCAGCAGCAGTAAGCTTTAAAGTCAAGCTAATTGAATTTAAAAATCCTATCAAAGAATTAAAGGCTATTAAACATTAAGCTTAATATTTAAAAAACAAAAAAGCAGAAGACAGGTCATTTAAAGACCTGTCTTCTGCCTTTTTATTTTCTAAAATAAAATCCTTTTATTTTGCGCTCAAGTACTCATCAATACCCTTAGCTGCAGCCTTACCAGCGCCCATAGCGAGGATAACTGTAGCTGCGCCTGTTACAGCATCACCACCGGCATAAACAGCCTCTTTGCTTGTCTTGCCATCTGCCTCGTCAGCTACGATACATTTTCTCTTATTGATCTCGAGACCCTTAGTTGTTGAACTGATAAGTGGGTTTGGAGATGTACCAAGTGCCATAATTACTGCATCAAGTTCGATTGTGAACTCTGATCCTTCAACCTCAACCGGCTTTCTTCTGCCAGATGCATCAGGCTCGCCAAGCTCCATCTTAACGCACTTCATGCCTGTAACATTACCATCATCGTCTGTGATAATTTCAACAGGATTTGTGAGGAGATCAAAGATGATACCTTCTTCCTTAGCGTGATGTACTTCCTCAGCTCTTGCTGGAAGCTCAGCCTCAGATCTACGATATACTACGTGAACTTCAGCGCCAAGTCTTAAAGCTGTTCTAGCAGCATCCATAGCAACGTTACCACCACCTACGATAGCAACTCTCTTGAATGATGCTATAGGAGTATCATAATTCTCATCAAAAGCCTTCATAAGGTTACTTCTTGTGAGATACTCATTAGCTGAGAATACGCTGTTAGCGTTCTCACCTGGTATACCCATAAATCTTGGAAGTCCAGCACCTGAACCTACATAAACTGCATCAAATCCTTCTTCTTCAAGGAGCTGATCAATTGTTACAGAACGTCCGATTACAACATTTGTCTCAATCTTAACGCCTAACTTCTTAACATTTTCAACTTCATGAGCAACTACTGTGCTCTTTGGAAGTCTGAACTCTGGAATACCATATACAAGTACACCACCTGGCTGATGAAGAGCTTCAAAGATAGTAACATCATATCCAGCCTTTGCAAGATCTCCAGCACATGTAAGTCCTGAAGGGCCTGAACCTATAACAGCTACCTTCTTGCCATTCTTCTCCTTAGCTGGCTCAAGTTCTACATTGTTCTCTCTAGCATAATCAGCTACAAATCTCTCAAGCTTACCGATAGAAACGGCCTCACCCTTGATACCTCTTACACACTTACCTTCACACTGGCTCTCCTGTGGGCATACACGACCACATACAGCTGGAAGTGCCGATGACTCGCTGATAATCTTGTAAGCCTGCTCGAAATCACCATTCTTTACCTGCTCGACAAATGCTGGGATATTGATAGATACTGGGCATCCCTCGATACATCTAGCATTCTTACAGTTAAGACATCTTGTAGCCTCTTCCATTGCCTCTTCCTTAGTGTAACCAAGGCAAACCTCTTCAAAATTTTTATTTCTGACATTCGGCTCCTGCTCTTTAACAGGCACTTTCTTTAAAACGTCCATTATATTGACCTCACTTATCTATAAAATTAACCATTGCACTGACCACATCCACCGTGATGTGTGTCACCCTCTGTAAGACGAAGCATAGCTCTGCCCTCTTCTGTCTTATAAGTTCTCTGACGCTTCATAGCCTGATCAAAATCAACTAAGTGACCATCAAACTCTGGTCCGTCTACACATGCAAATTTAATCTCTTCGCCAACCTGAAGTCTGCAAGCACCGCACATACCTGTACCGTCAACCATGATAGGGTTCATACTTACAACTGTTGGGATTTCAAGCTCCTTAGTAAGAAGACATACAAATTTCATCATGATCAATGGTCCGATAGCGATACATCTGTCGTACTTCTTTCCCTGATTCTGTACAAGATCTCTAAGTACATCAGTACCCATGCCCTTTCTCACATATGAACCATCATCTGTTGTGATATAGAGGTGATCACCTGCAACTGCTCTGAGCTCATCCTCAAGGATAAGTAAATCCTTGTTCTTAGAACCTACGATTACATCACAATTAACTCCATGTTCAAATAACCACTTAACCTGTGGATATACAGGTGCAGTACCTACACCACCAGCTACAAATACGATATTCATCTTCTTGAGCTCTTCAATATCAGTCTCAACAAGATCTGATGGGTGTCCAAGAGGTCCTACTACATCTTCAAAATAATCGCCAGCCTTTAAGTCTGCCATTCTTGTAGTAGAAACGCCTACGCTCTGGAATACAATAGTAACTGTTCCCTTCTCTCTGTCATAATCACAGATAGTGAGTGGAATTCTCTCTCCCTTCTCATCCATCTTTACGATTACAAACTGTCCTGGCTCACAATGTTCTACAACTCTTGGAGCTTCGACATCCATAAGATAGATCTTCTCAGCAAGTTTTTCTGCTTTTAAAATCTTGTACATGAACATACCTCACTTAAAAAATATTAATATTTAACGGCTATGGTCTTACTTCCGTCCGACTCAATCTTGTAGCACAGACCGTCCCTAACGCCTACACCGTAATATCCATCAACTGTTGTCGTGTTACCATCTCTGATATCCACTCTGATTGTGTAGATTTCAATGCCATCAATTATTGTCTTAGTCTGGTAAACAAAATTTGCATTTCCAGGCTTACCAACTAATCTGGCATTTTCATCTATTATGTATAACTGCTGCATTCTGGCCTTAAGCAGAGTCTCTGCCTGCTCATATGTATAAGCATTGCCAGATGTCACAGTGACACTCTTTCTCGCCACACTGCCGACCTTACCACTCTTTGTAATTACTACTGCTGAGAGCACATAGGAGCCTTCAGACAGCTTGAATCCCTCTTCAGTATACTTCTTAGAAGTCTTGTCAGGAGTAGTTCCATCAGTTGTGTAATATGCAACATTGCCAGTTCCAATATTTGTTATCTTGATCACAGTATCTGTTGTCAATACTGAATCAGATATGGCAAATACTGGTGCTGCAGGTCCCAGTGTTGAAATGATGTACTCCAACTCCAGCACTTTAGATGCTACGTTGTGCTCATCCACTGAGATTACTTTAACTGTTACCTTATTCTTCTTGATATCTATAGGTTTGTCATATCTTGTTGACTTTAAATCCGGCTCAGAGCCATCAATTGTGTAATAGATAGCATTGTTATTGTTATCTATAAAGGTCAATGAAAATGCATCAAGATAAGATCCTGACTCAATAGACGGTATAGGCTGTGAAACCTCATACATCTTTAAGTCAGATTCAAGGCTTGTCTCAGCGTAATCTCTGATTAATTGAGTCAGCTTCTCGCCTTCGTTATTGTCGTAATACAACTTTGCCAGCGCAGTCAGGGCCTTTTCATTATATTTGTCAGCCTTGAGTATAGTGCTTAAGACATCCATGGCCTCATTCTTTTTGCCAAGAACTGAATATGCTGTATATAGAGTGTACATCATATCCACATCCTGTTTTCCAAGAGATGTGTCATAAGCCTGTGAAAGGTACTTTACAGCACCGTCATAATCACTCTTGGTGTAAGCCTTCATACCATGTTGAGTGAGATATGCATATGAATGGCTTCTGTTAGATCTGATCATAAGCACTGTGGCAATCACCGCAAAAGCCATGAATACAAGAGCCAAAGTTACAGCAATCCAATACTTGTGTTTGCTCTCCTTATAAGGTGTGTAAGGACTTATGATAGGCCCTTGCTCATCTTCTTCAATGCTTTTATCCTTGTCAGAATTATTGCTTTGCTTCTGGTCCTTAAACTCATCTTGGCCTTTGCCTTGATTATTGTCCTGGGCTTTATTCTTAAGCTCATCCTGACCCATATATTTACTGCTAGAAGCACTTTCCGCTTCCTGTCCTATCAACTCTTTTGCAGTATTAATTTCGTCATCGACAAGTTTTGAGAGTGAATTCATAACCTGATATTCAAGCTCTTCTTCAGTGCTCTTATCAGTCTCACCTAAGTCACTGTCTTGTCCATAGCTAGCTTTGTTTATTGTGTAAGGTGCGGTCATATCCTTATCTTCATCAAACTCATTATAATTATCGTTTCTCATTATTATTAATATCTCTCCAATTCAAAAGACGATAAATTTGATTTTCTCCCCTAATCTCCCGTCCATACAATCATATAAAAGAATACAACTTTTAGCACATTTTTACAAGTCAATTAGGTATTTCCCCTTGTCTACATGTTAATTTTTTATTTATTTTAAAAACACAATTTAAACACAATTTGCATGTATTATAATATTCGATAGATGAAATCTATCTCCCCTCATATTAAGTTAGCAGAAAGCCATCGGATTCCTTCCGGTGGCTTTTTGCTATTTATATGCTATTTTTAAATCAAAAAAGCCCCTTGACTTATCTAAATCAGAAAGCCCCTTAACTTATCTAAATCAAAAAGCCCTTTGTCTTAGATAAAAAAAGCCCGCCTTTGCCTTAGATAAGCAAAAGCGGGCTTTTAGTTTTAATTAGTAAGCTGAAATAACCTTAACTGTACAATACATAGTCTTGTTATGTGAAACAGCTGTGATTGTCGTTGTTCCAGGTCTTCTTCCTATAATCTGTCCTGAAGATGTTATAGTACATACTCTAGGATTTGAGCTTCTCCATGTCACCTTGTCTCCGGCTTCAATTCCAATTACGTCCATGTAGTAGGAATCATACTGGCCAAGTGTAATGCTAGAGCGGCTGATTGCAAGAGAGTGAACTGTGCAAGATGAAGATACTCCATTTGCATTGCTTATAGCAACTACATCTGCAACACC
>Ga0326513_10003323_pt1 | contig 11707 bp, 22 predicted proteins | sample 2_2465_0518_D_FD_203654 | JGI IMG/M metagenome (GOLD analysis project Ga0326513, IMG submission 203654) | Bovine rumen microbial communities from UC Davis, California, United States - 2_2465_0518 | ecosystem: Host-associated > Mammals > Digestive system > Stomach > Rumen | place: USA... | reverse complement strand
AATTCCATCAGCGTCAGGAGCAGAACCATTGTATACGTCTGTAAGTTTTCCCCATTTGAAAACATCATGTGTAAGTTCATGCTGCTCAAGGTTTATAAGCAAATCTGCAAGGTCATCATCATTTTCACAAGTTGCATAGATATTTACATTGTCATCTGTCTTTTTGCTCTTTCCAGCAATTTTCCATTCACGAAGAATACGTCCAATCTGCTGCATTTGTTTAATTTCACTGTATGAAGTGATGAGAACTGAATTGAAAGACTTAATGTTTATTCCTTCAGAAATCATGTCAACTTGAAACACAATGATTGGTAATGTATCATTGAAATAATTATTTCCTGTGTCAAGGCTCTCAATCACGTCCATTGTCTCATTTACGTTTTTTTCAACTCCATCAATTTTTGATGTCAAATTCTTTATGACATTTTCATCATCAACAGTCTTATCTGAATGGAGAACAATTACATGACAATTTTTCAAATTATCACAAACAGAATGGATTGGATTTATACCTCTAGCACAAACTAAAAGTCGAGTTGAGAATGGAGCTGTATGGTTTTCATTCACCAGAGCAGACTCAACAGCAGAAAGCAAATATGAGTCATCATCTCCATAACCTCGAATAACATTCAAAGTTGGCTTACATATGATATTATCATTAAGTGCATCTTTTATTGAATATGACACACTTGGCCAATTTTTATGAATATCTCTTTGATATTCAGCTGGAGTTCCACTCATCAAAACTGTTGTGTAAAAATAATTTTTGAAGTCATCAATCACATCTTTTTTAGATTGATAATTGTGTGCTTCGTCATACACAATTGTAAGATTTTCACGTCCATAGCTAATATTATTTTTTAATATGTTTTTAAACTTTGCCTGACGAAAGATTGAGTCAAGTCCACCACCCCAAAGTGACTCATCACATGCAACAACAATGATATGGCTTGCGCCTGTGAGAAACTCTTCATCTGGTATTACTTTACGGTCTGAAATAACTTCAAAATCAGTTGTTGTATCAGAATTATACAAGATAATTTGTGTGTCAAAAACTTTTCTTTTTAAGATTTCTTCATGAATATCATAAGCTTGCTGCTTGCAAAGCTTTAATCGTGGACAAACAAATACTTGAAATGTTTTAGAAGAAAACTGGATTGCTCTCAACATTCCGTCAATTGCCAAAAGTGTTTTTCCAGAACTAACGCAACATGCAACAGAAAGATAATTTCCAAATGTTTTATTTTTTGCAAAGTCAACGATAATATTACTTCCTTTGACTTGATGCGGTCTAAGTGTCATTTTATTTTATTTCCCAATACTTTTGAAAAAAGCGTTTACATCCAAAACTCTCTGAATTTCTTCGACGATGACTTTGTCGACTTCGTCATCTCCTTCCATGCAGCGGTCCATAAGTTCTGTATATTTGTTCACATACCAGTCGAGCTCACCAAAGTTTGGGAATTGCTTGGTACTGAAGTCATCTTCAGGACATGCCTTTGAGTAGTCATAGATGTAGTTACGGATGATTAATCGTTCTTCGTAAGTAATTGGTTTTGCCATTTTTTATTTTCCTCTTTACATATATAATATATGAAAAATACAGTGAAAGTTCAAACTTTAAACTAAATTATTATGGAATTTTATAATGAAAACTGTTTTGATAGGCTCAAAAAGCTTCCAGAAAACAGTATACAATTGGTGGTGTCTGATGCGCCTTATGGCATCGCTTTTGATGCTTCACCACATATGAAAAATTCAGATTGGGATAAAATGTCCAAAAAAGAATATATTGAACTCATAACGAATTATCTTACTGAATGCAAACGCGTTCTCACACCAAATGGAAGCGCTTGGATTTTCTTCGGTCCATCCATGTTATTAGAATTAATCGAAGCTGTAAAAAATTCTGGTATGTACATTCATTTTGACCAGTGGAAATCAATATGCCGCCAAAAAGGAAGGGGAGCACAGAATAAGTTTAAGAGCCAAAGAGAAGACTTCATCTTGGTAACCAAACATCCAACCAACTTCGTGTTGAACAACATAGATGACTTATTTAACTACAAAGAAAACATCACAAACATCTTAAACTATTATTCTGGTGAGGTTGAACGCCCACCATTTAAGTTTAGTGATACGATATACAATTTCAAAATGCCATATTATTTGTCAAAGACTGAGAAGCAGATACACAGTTGCCAAAAATCAATTTTGCTTTTGTATGCTCTTATCATGAACTCATCACAAAAAGGTGACACTGTTTTTGATGGTTTTGCTGGAAGCGGAAGTTGTGCTATAGCTTCACAATTAGCTGAACGCAATTTTATCGGATGTGAGCTTGAAAGCGACATGTATGAGAAAGCACAAAATTGGATTTCTAAGTTTGACTATGATAACTATAAGAAAAATTATCTAAAAATAACAACATGGTTTGGGAGATTACACAGTGGAAAGAAAGCATAATTGGCTCAAATTTACACGAGACGAAATTACACAAGTTGCAAAAAACTATACAATAAATTTTGATGGCTGGATTTCAGTTCGTATCAATGATGACTTTCATGAATATCTTTATATTGGTGACAAAACTAAGTTTCATCAAGTAAAAATATTACGTCATGTGTTGGCGCCTTATGTAAAAGATGGTGAACCACGTGGTTGGTTTAAGGGAAAGAATGATGAGCCACTTCGTTGGACTGGAATTAGCAATATTTTCTATTTGAAAGGCGAACATGCTCAAGAAGCATTTGACTATCTTCTTGAAGCACTCGATAATGGGCAATTGAATGATGAATATGCTGTGCAATTTGAAGAAGACGGAAAACTTGTTATAGGTTTCTGTCCTCTCAAAAAAGCAGCACTTTGTTGTTAAGACTCACCAACTCGTTTTGGGAATACAATTTCACGTTCAGACATAACATCTTCTATAACAGCTTCTGGAATTTGAAACATATTTCCGTCAATCACTATGCGTGTTATGACATGATTTTGCCAGTTTTTAACGCACTCTTCGTAAGCTTCATCATCTTCCATGAGCATGTTATAGAAGTATTTGTCGTCTTTCTTTTCAACTGGTTCTTGATGAGCTGCATAGCCTTTCTGTTCAGACGTTTCAATTTCAATTGTCTCTTTTTTCTTACCGAATGCGATGCCAATGAAAGCGATAGCAGTTCCAGTTGCTATGCCTACAGCACCAGCTGCCATAAATTCAAGACTTTCATCTCCATGGACTGGGCATATTGGACCAGTTAGGCCAATACAAGCAAAAACTACACCAAGGACAATAAACCCAATTGAAAATAAAGTTGCCATTATCTGACCTCAACAAGACCGCTCATTGCGATTGCACCAATAGCCGCAAGTCCCATTGCATGTTTTGAAAGCTGCTCATACAAAGATGGACCCAATGTTACAACATAAGGTTCACAATCTTCATGTTCGTCAAGTTTCTGCTCGCCAAACTTTAAAGGCATATTGTCAATGTCATAGCGGTAAATGTGCATCTTGTTGTTGAAGTATGCTGGATTAGGATTGAAACATGCAATCTCACGAAAAGCTGTTGTATCAACGCGTTCAATTCCAGTCTCTTCCATCAGCTCGCGGATAGCAGCAGTTACAGGCGCCTCATTTGCTTCAACAGTTCCACAAGGAAACTCAATAGTCTTATCTTCAAGACCCCAACGTGTCTGCCTTACAACCAAAGTTCTGAAGTTTTTGTCAACAACAATCACCATTACCCAGTCATTACAATTGAGACCAACTGGCAAAAAATTTACGTCTTCAAATTCTTTTCGAACAACTGTAAATACAGGTGTATGCAAAAGCTGCTCTTCTTTAAGTTTTTTCATTTTATTCTCCTGCTATAGTTTTGACACTCCGATAATTTGAACATCTACATTGTCGCGGTGTTCTATATCTTTTTCAAGAATAGACTTTGCGATGTCATCTTCAAGACGTTCAAGGAATTCTTCCCATTCAGTTGCACTTCTATCTTCGCCGAAATACACAACTTTTTTGGCAAGACCTTCAAATGTGCGTGTATGCTGACTGAGGCCATGCTCATCATGAGCAAAGCGCTCTCTTTTTGGACAAATTTCAGTATACCTGTACTGATATAGAATAAAATATTTTGCCATGTCAGTTATCCTTCAAGGTTTTGTTTTCTGTAAAGCCATTCATCACAACTATGCAAAGCTTCAGCAAAATGTGTAAAGTGCACTGTGTATTCATCAATTTTTCCATTAAAGTCAGCTGATGCTTTTATGGCTGCATAGTTATCTTTGCCTTCTTCAACAATAACAGCAGTGCATTTTCCAAAGGTTTTAGAAGCAAGTGTACGTCTTCCATCCTTGTCCCCATTAACACCATTTTGGATAGCCCAACCATCAATATAAAATGCTTCCATTCTAATCTCCTGTTTTTTATTACATTAACCGGTTGTACCAATCCTTGTCAGACATATACATGTCACGAAGTTCTTCCATCAACATTTGTCTGACTTTTGAGGCTGAGCTTTCAACAAATTCTGAACCAAGCATCAAATGCTCAAATGGAATTTCTGGGTCAACGATGTCATAACCACGATTTGCAACAAGCAATTTTGCCATGCGAAGAATATCTTCATACCTGAACCAAGTTTTGAAGTTCTTGTAAGAGTCTTCACCAATGATGTAATACAATTCATCATTTGGAAATTTTCCTTTGAAATATTCCAAAAGATGGACAGTGCGCCAAGATGTGTCTTTGCTCTTCTCAATGGTATCGATCTCAACAGTGCCATCTATTCCTGTAAGGAACTCTTCGATGATTTCGCATTTTTCATCAAATGTGAAAAGATAGCGTTTGTCTTCACGGTAATAGTTGACAGTTGTTGGAACGATGATAACCTTATCAACTTTTTCAAGAGCTTTCTTTACAATTGCAGAATGCCCAAGATGCCAAGGGTCAAAAGTACCACCAAAAATACCGATTTTCATTTTATGTCTCCTTCAATTGGCTCAACTTTCATTGTTTCACGATTGTAACGGTAAATTGCTGAACCAAGTTTCTTAGCTGGGTAGCGGTTCTCAAGCTCGTAGAATGAGCCCCAATTCTTTTCAAACCATTTTGGTAGGTCTTCAAAAAATTGGTCAGCATCTTTTTCGTTTGCAAAAACCAAACTGAAATTTTCTGTTTCATAAGCATAGCCGCCTTTATCACGGCCTGTGAACTCAACTACCCAAGCTTCCATATTGGTTTTACTCCCTTGTAAGTGTAAGGTCTGTCAAAAGACTTCCTGAATAAACAATCGGTGTGATGCCGTTCTCTGTGAGGAAGCGGTCATAGTCAGCAACATACTGTCTCGGAACAACAAGGAAAGTTTCACCCATCTTGTAGATTTTTACAGGGTCTGCATCAAACTGAGCTTTCAGCGGCTTTTTACGTCTGTCTTCAACTTTCTGACGAAGTCCTTTTGCGAGTTCCTCATACTTAGCTGCAGTTTCGAGAAGCTGCTCATCTGAGTCAGCATATTCTCTCTCAGGCTGTGGTTTACGAACACGATTTCTGATTTTCTCAGCATCAATGTCGAGATTTTCATGAGCAATTTTTTCTTTTGCTCCAAAGATTGTTTCGAGAAGGTCATCAAGTCCCTCAACTCCATAAATATGTGCTCCCATATTCGAGCCTCCTTTCTTTATTTTATTTGTAAAGTTTATTCATGATTTGAGAATATTCTGTATAGTCATAGTCATCAGCAAATGTGCCAACCTCTGAAATATTTTCCAGTTTTGGCAATTCATCACTGTATGCATTCCAGATTATTGAATATTGGTCACGTGTTAAGTGCGCATAAAGAACTTCAAAAGAAGCTGAATACGTAACCAACTTTCTTCTGTGTGTTCCATTAAGATGGAGATAATGGATATTTCCATTCTCATCTTCTTTCAGAAGTCCAAATTTTTCATGTGTATCATTCGGGAAAAGCTGAACAATCTTCCATTTCTTCATATTTTTATGCCTCTTCAAAATAATTTTTCATAGGTGTGATGCTGTGAACAACTCTGAGATTATAAGTTGATTTGTTGTGACGGAAAAAAACCTTTGGGCATTTGGTAGGATTTCTCTTAAATTTGTTGAGAATGTCTGACGCTTCAAGACCATGAGCTCCAATACAGTTTGAAGGGTTTCCACCATTCAAGTCTTGCGCAATCTTTGACCTCATCTTGTAGTCATCACGAAGGTCTTCAGCATATACAATGTCTGTAAACTCTGCAAAACCAGTTGTTTCATCAATTCCTTTGAATTTTCCGATAACATCTTTACCGAACTCGAACTCACCATGAAAAGAATAGAGCTTACCGTTTTCCATTGTTTTACCTCTCAGCTTTAAGTTTGATTTACGTACATAATATATGAAAATTTTACAGGAAGTTCAAATTTTCACTTAGAATATTCTTACTGTTTTTGATACACCAAAAGCCAAAACCTCGTCTCGAACTGAGTATGATTCTCCGTCCTGTGTGTCAGCTTCAACATCATAGTCTCCGTAACCAGCTTCAATCAGTTCATTCAAGAAGTCACGCAATTCAGAAACAGTCATTGCTTTGCCTTTTGAACCTTTTAATTCCAAGGCATCAACTTTTGAACCGTCTTTAGCAACTTCATATGTGTATTTTGCAACTGATTTTGTCATTATGTTACCTCTTATTTTAAGTGTGATTTACAAATATAATATATGAAAAAAGCTGCTGAAGTTCAAAAAAAATGCCACTTTTTCAAGTGGCATTTGCAAACTATTATTTCAAGTTTTTATTGAGCTTTGTAAGAGACTCAGTAAGATTTTTCATAATCTCACCAAACTCTTTCTTGTTCTTAGCTCTCTTTGCGAGCTCGAGATACTGGAAAACATGTATCTCATCAAACTGCTTCTGCTCGATTGGTTTTGTTCCACGTGAGTGTGAGAACTCTTCCGGGCGGAAGTAGCGGCGTGCTCTGTCCTTGAAGTGGTTGAACTGAAGCTCGTCTGAATTGCGAAGATAAGGTTTGCTCCATTCTGTATTGTCGATGTCGAAATCACCTGCTTCACGAGCTTCAATTGCGCGTTTGAGAGCGATTGCCTGACCAATTACAGGGTGAACGTATTTTTCATCTTCTGAAATGTATGTGAAACCTGCGAAAATGCGTTTTGTCTTTTCATCATAAACTGCAGCGATGTAACCATAATGTGAACCGCGATTTGTCTGCACATATGTGTTTCCGTTCTGGTCTACAACAGTCTTTCCAATGTAACCGTATCTGAAAGCTTCGGTTGCGTAGCGCTCTTTCTTCGAAACTTCATCAATGAAGTCACGACTGTCACGAAGACTTGTAGCTGAATCCCACAAAGTCTTCATCTCACCAGCATTGAGAGCTGTGTTCTTTTCCTGAAACTTATCATAAGTTCCACCATTACGAATGAAAAGTTCTGCCTGTCGAAGGCTCATTTTTGTTTTCTTCTCGTATGCCATATTTTATTTCTCCTCCAGGTTTTCGTCAACCTGTTTATTGTAATTCTGTACCCAAGCTTGTGGCAAAACTTGTGTATTTATATATTCATTGATTTCTTTATGAACTGAATACAATTCACGAATATTGATTTTTACATCATCTCGCATACTGCATCCGATAACTTCAACAAGATACAATGAACGTAAATGAACCAAGCGTTCTTTAAGAAAGCGCTTCCAACGATTGTAAACAATCTTATATGGAATTGGCGCTCTGCTTTCAGTTATTCCACGAATACTGAGATACGGAAGCTTGAAAACAGACTTCCAAATCTTTCTGAGCTCAGCAGCTTCATACTCAACTTCGTGCTCGTTTTCGAACATCAATGGAACATATTCACATTCAAGAAGATACTTGAGCATCAATTTGATTACGCCATAATATCTTTCATAGAATGCTGCTTGGCACTTTCTCTTTTTCTGTGCTCGTTCTTTACATCGATTATGAAGTCCGCTACTCATACTTTATTTTACCTCTACCAGAACAACTGGTATAATCTGAATGCTGTTGCCATATGATGCAAGTCCAAACTGCTTAGCTACAAAGTTGGCAGCACATGCTGCAGCTCCAGCTGAACCAAAAACACGAGCTCGCTGAAGATATGGTGTAATTTTGTAGTCGCCACCATTCGGTTTGTTTGCAACATAACCATTGCCTTTTTCATCGCCTTTTACATAGATTACATGATTGCGGATTTTATTGTTAAACTTCATATGTGTTTTACCTCTCCGTTTTTATCACATTTCGTGTAGTATTTAACTGATACTTTGCTGTGTCTTCAATTGCAGGAATTTCAAACTTCATGACTTTATCATACAAAGCATCAATGTCTTCGGCTTTGAAAATGGCTCTGATTGGATGCTCATGAACCCAAGCTTTCATTTCAGCAATTTTTCTTTGCTCACCTACAACATCATCCTGTGAGTTCCAAATATATCCTTTCTCAAGAGCAGTTGTGTAGTAGTCATACCTTGCGTTAAGATTTGTAATTGTAGACGAGTTACTGCACTTAGCAATAATCAAAAATACACCAATAACAATAGCTGCTATACCAAATAGCCAAGTACGTACACAGTCAGAGTCAAACTCACCAAAAACAAAATATGTAAACCTTGAAATCTTATACTGAAGTTTTTCAATCTTCAAGTCGCGTTTTTTTCTTGGGTCTGTCTCATCTCTGATTGCACATTTGTCAACATTATGTGTTGTATAATACCAATCGTTTGAGATAAACTGACCAATGAAAACTAAACCACAAACGCTCAAAAGAATTATACATAAAATCATTTTTCACCACCTTAAAATTAGATTAACCGCCCTCATGGGCGGTTTTTCATTTTATTTTCCGCTCTTCAAGCGCCAATCAAGTGCACGCTTGAGGTAGTCAACATATTCAGCGCTGCGGCTCATTGTTTTACCAGCGTCATCACTCAACTTAGCAACATCCATTCCGTTTACCAGAACGACCTTTGCAACAATATTGAGAGGGTCGATGTCCTGAGGACCTGACCAATATGTACCAATTCCAAATGCAGGTTTTGCACGACCTTCAACATGGCGGCAAAGTTTATCCCACAATTCAAGGCTGTTGATGCTGTTGCTGAACAAAAGTGTTTTTGTTTTCGGGTCAATTCCAAGTGATTTGAAATGCTCAATCCAGTTATCTGCCCAAACAAACGGGTCACCAGAGTCATTACGAACTCCACTGAACAATGTTGCGTATGTTTTCTGCATATCACGGCGGCAAAGTTCATCACCAATTGTGTCAGTCAACCAGATACCGTTCCAAACTCCATATTCTTTAATCCAAGCTTCCATCGCAAACTTGTTGCTGTAAGCAGGATTGAGTGAAGGGTCACCCTGTCCAACACATTCGATAAACTCATGTGCACAAGTTCCAACAGGTGTTACGTTGAACATGCGGGCAAGACGAATGTTTGAAGTTCCGATGAAACCATAGAAAGGACCAGTGTATTTCTTTTCTTCAGCAAGGCGGCCAATCAGCCATTCTTGTGCCTCATAAGAAAGACGGCGACGAGCTCCAAATTCTGACCATGCTCCAAAGTGATAGTCACCTTCTTTCATTTTGGCAATTTTTTCTTCAGTGAGTTTCTTGTAATTTGCAAGAAGCTCATCATAATTGTAGTGATTGCGGTAGTATGTTTCTGCACAGATTTCAAGAACAGGAATTTCGTAGTACTCTACATATTCCTGCACACCAGCAAATGAGAGCTTGATACCTGTCTTTTCATCTTCTTCGATTGTGAAGTCTTCGAAAACTGGATGCCAGAACTTCAAGAAGTTGAGATAGTCTGTTTTAATCCAAGGACATTTGTTGCGAAGATAGTCAAGTTCTTCATCTTCAAAGCGAAGTGCACAATAAGCACGGATTTGATTTTTGATTTCTGTGATGTCTTCTTTTGTGTATTTTTCAGGATGCTTTGAGTTGAGTCCAACATTGCGGGCACGGAAGTCCCAAGTTGTCTTCAAATTACCAAACTGATGATGGTATGTCTGACCCATGCTGCCCTTATAAAGGTCAGTATCATCAAGACTCTTTACCATTGGCGGATATTTAAGGCCAAACGCTTTCATTACTTCTGCTTCATCAGAAGTTCTCTTTCCATTGATTTCCCACATATTAAACGGGACCTCCATTATGTTTTATATTTTTAGCAGCATTTCGACATACTGCTTTGTTTATAGATTAATAATTACCAATCAAATTCGTCTTCTTGTTTCTTGGCTCTGTCATGGACATAAATATGAAACTTGAAGCCGTTATTGATGAGCTCAAGAATTTTATCTTCAGCTTGAAAGTCCCACTCACCAATTGTATCAAGACAATACTGAAGCATGTCTTTCGCAACATTGATAGGTGTTTCCTGTGTTTCATATTCAAGTTTGATAGTCTTATCAAATTTGTCAATGTCTGCTCTGTAGTATTTTGGGCGGCAACAGTAATGATTGCTTGGTTTTCCAAACATATTAAGAGCAGGACCAGCACCCATTGGCACGTCATGTGAGTTTAATTGTGTATATCCACACATCTGCTCAATATAGCTTTCAATTGCTTTCTCATAAGCTTGAACTTTGTTGCTAGAAAGCTGTGAAAAGTCTTTTTCCATTTCTTCTAAGTCTCCAATAAAAAATTAGTCAGCTGCATTCAGCACAACTTCATTCTCTTCATGGTCAAACTTTACTTCATATGGACGATAAAATTCGGAGTTTACAAACTTACCGTTTTCTTTTTTGTAGATGTCAATACGACAATCAGCATCAGGCGGGCATTTCTTCAATTCAGCGATAACTTCAGCATTTGTCATACAATTTCTCCTTTCAAAATGTCGAGTGCTTTTGCAACTTTTTCATATGCAACTGCAAGCTCAAACTTTGCTTTATATGCGTTCAAAACAGCGTCAGGTGTTCCGTCTTCAGCAAGTTTCTTTATTGTGTCTGGGAAGTTTTTGATGAAGTTGGTTGCTTCATCCTCACGTATTCCCATCGTAAACTCACCAGAAATGCGCTCAAGGCGAAGAGCTGCTTTTTTAGTCAACTTCATATTCATCCTCATCATCGAGTTCGAAGGTATGGACAACTTCTGCGTTGTCATCTTCACTGTTTTCAGCAATCAATTCACGAGCAAGCTGCTCCCAACTCAAAAGTCCGTCTTCAACAGCTTTCAACAAAATTTCTGAACTTTGCATATCTTACCTCGTGTTATCGTTATTTACATATATAATATATGATGCGAATGCTAAAAGTTCAAAAAAAAAATGCCGCAGAAGCGGCAATTTTTCTATTTTGGAACTCTAACTATTGGTGAACCACGACGAGATATATAATGTGCTAATGGACAAATTATCCCTTCTGGCCCAACCTCATCACAATGTGTTAGATCCAAATTGACAATCGTATTTTCATTGTTGCCTTTCAAATCTTTTGCAATTCGTTCATTCAATTTTCCAACATCCAATGGAGCATATTTGAAACTGCCTTGCCACATGTTGAAATGGTTGTCTGTATCTTCTTTAATATAAGAAGAAATATACTTTGAAGCCATATCATCGAAAGTTCTGTCATCTCCATGACGTGTCTCATAAGTTCGTGACACATAATGAATGATATTTGTCACATGATTTTCATGAAGATAATTTTTAAATTCTTTTGGTATAGC
>Ga0326513_10003322_pt1 | contig 11708 bp, 9 predicted proteins | sample 2_2465_0518_D_FD_203654 | JGI IMG/M metagenome (GOLD analysis project Ga0326513, IMG submission 203654) | Bovine rumen microbial communities from UC Davis, California, United States - 2_2465_0518 | ecosystem: Host-associated > Mammals > Digestive system > Stomach > Rumen | place: USA: California... | reverse complement strand
CCTTGTTTTTGCTGTCCCGCCATGGTGGAGTATTGCCCCAATGTGCATTAAATTGATTCTGGAGTGACTGCATTTTTTTTCTTACGGCTTCTTCTGCATATTTTTGAAGTCGTGTGTCTAATGTGGTATATATCTTCAATCCGTCAGAATAGAGATTTAGCTTATTTGTCTCGTCATAACCAGGTATTTCCCTAATTTCGCACAGCATGTCAAGGTATTCAACCAATTCGTCACGGAAATAGGGGGCAGATTCGTTCTGTGTTTTTTCGCTGTTCTTCAGCGCCAATTCTATGGGGATTGACTTTAGAGAGTCAAGTTGTGATAAGCTTGCAGGAATTCCGTTAATTACGATATGGTTGTGGTCATATACAACATCAAGAACAGTGTTTCGTCTTTCCAGACTGTTTTTAGGGTTGTTCCTGGGGTTGTAGATGCTGGTAGCTTTTAATAAACCGACCAGGATGGCAGCCTGCTCATACGTGAGTCGGTCGGGGGTGGTGTTGAAATATCTGGCTGAAGCCGTTTTTATGCCAAATGAATTGTATCCGAAATCAACGGTATTAAGGTACATGGTCAGAATCTCTTCTTTGTCGAAAATCATTTCCAGTTTCGTTGCGACAATCCATTCCTTTGCTTTCATAATCAGGATTCCGACTCCGGGGATCTTTCCTAAAAGTCCCGTTTTGTGTTTTGTACGTACACGGAACATGTTTTTTGCTAACTGCTGGGTTATCGTACTGGCTCCGCGTGCGTGACCGGAGAAAATATCTTTAAAAGCTGAAAAAAGTCCTATATAGTCAATGCCATGATGATGATAGAATCTTTCGTCTTCTGTGTCAACAAGCGTACGAATAAGGATGGGAGAAATATCTTTATATTCAACTGGTGTCCTGTCCTCGTTATAATATCTGCCTATCAGTTTTCCGTCTGCACTGTAAACTTCAGATGCTTCACTGACGGTGGGGTCCTTTATTTCGTCAAAATCAGGTGTACTGCCAAACAGATAGAATAGATTGCTGTCGATGGCGAAAAAGAATGCCAATCCAGAAAAAACCAACGTACATATCCATACGGCTATCTTTTTGTACCATGGTCCTGTGTAAATTCTTTTTACGATGGACTTGAATCTGTTCCAAATGGCTGTGAGCTTCGGTTCCATAGCGTTGATTATATATGTGCTGTTATAAAGTCTGTTATTTCTTTCCCGTTGTCAGGAGAAAACCAATGTATATCGTTGTCGTGGGCGAACCATGTCATCTGTTTCTTGGCATAGTCTCTGGTGTTCTTCTTGATTTTTTCAGTTGCATAAGTCAAATCCCATGCTCCGTCGAAATATTGGAAAATCTCTTTGTAGCCGACTGTGTTTAAGGCGTTCAAGTGTCGATACGGGTAGAGTCTTCTGGCTTCTTCCAGCAGTCCCTCTTCTATCATATTATCCACCCTCTTGTTGATTCTGTCGAAGAGTTCGCTTCTTTCCCTTCTCAGGCCAATCTTTATTATCTGGAAAGGCCTTTCTTTCTTTTTGTGAATGCGAAAGGATGAATAAGTTTTCCCTGAGGTATAGCATATTTCCAAGGCATGAACGATTCTTTTAGGGTTTTTCAGGTCAACAATATTGTAGTATTCCGGGTCGAGTAACCTCAGCTCGTTTCTGAGTGGTTCCAAACCTTCTGTCTGCAGTCTTTCTTTTAGTTGTTCCCGGACAGCTGAATCAACATTGGGGATATCATCAATTCCGTTGCAAACAGCGTCTATATACATCATGCTTCCTCCGGAAAGCAGGAGGTTGTTGTGTTGGTGCTGTAGCTGATCGGTTAGTTGTAAGACGTTTGCCTCATATTGAGCGGCACTGTAGTAATCCTGAAGTTCCAGAATTTTTACAAAATAATGCTTGACTTCTTCTAGCTGCTCTCTTGTCGGTGCAGCTGTCCCAATGTCCATGCCTTTGTAAATCTGACGACTGTCACAGTTGATGACAGGACTGCCTAATAGTTTTGCAACTTTAAGTGACAGAGTGGTCTTACCAACGGCCGTCGGACCTAAAAGGACAAAGAGTTTCATTCGTTTATCTCGAATCCTTCCATGTCTAATTCACCCTCCTCGAAGTCGTCGTCTCCGTAAAATTCTTCCTCGGTTTCTTCGTCTGCGACTTCAGATGTGGGTTGTAATGTTAATTCTTCGTTTAAGTGTTGTATGGGTGGAGTGCCATGTTTCTTGCTTATCCTTCCCTTTGGTTCTGGCTGTCCGAATAACAATTCGCTAATTTCCATAAGGAAGAATCTTTTTCCTTCAGGGTCGAAAATATATGCTATTCTCTGTCCTTCTTCTTCGAGAAAGTCTCTAAGTGAACAGTTCTGCATCAGATTGATGTCTTCTTCGGAATCGATATCCCCGGTATAAGTCTGTCGTATATGGTCTTTTACATGCCATTCGTCATCACATATCAGGAAGCCATGATTGTTCATGTCCTGATAATTACAGGTGCTGATTATTAGATTGTGTAGCTCTGTAAATTTTGCCTCAGCATCAATTCTGGCTTCCATTACAAAGTCTTCTACCTCTTGGCTGAATATTGTTATTCTAAATGTCATTTGGTCTTTCTGTTTATTATCTGATAAATCCCCGGTTACTGGACCTGATAAAATCAAGAATATATTTGATTTCATCCGACATGGGTATTTCTTCTTCAACTCTGGCTAGCAGTTCGTTCAACTTACCAGTTCCCTGAAGAATAATCTGGTATGCCATGTGGATGTTGTCAATGATTTCTCTGTCAAAGTTTCTTCTTCTCAGACCTATTGTGTTTAATCCGCAGAATGAAGCCGGGTCTCTTGCACAGAGGCTGAAAGGCAATACATTCTGGCTGAATCTGGTTCCGCCTCCCACCATAGTATAGCTGCCTACTCTGCAGAATTGGTGCATCAAGACTCCTGCACTCAGGATGGCATTGTCATCTATCACGATTTCTCCGGCAAGCTTTGTGCTGTTGCCGATAATGCAGCCATTGCCGACAAGGGCATCATGGGCAACATGTGCGCCCTCCATTAAAAGGTTGTTGTTGCCAACGATTGTCTTTCCTTTGGCTGCTGTTCCCCTGTTGATAGTCACATTCTCACGTATCTTATTGTCATTCCCTATTTCTGCCGTAGTGTCTTCGCCTCTGAACTTTAAGTCTTGGGGTATCGCGCTGATTACTGCTCCCGGGAAGAATATGTTTCCGTTTCCGACGCGTGCGCCATAAAGCATGGTAACACTGTTCATGAGCGTGTTGTTGTCTCCAATAACTACGCCTTTGTCAATATAACAGAATGCACCGATTTCGCAATTTTCTCCTATGACGGCTTCCGGATGAATGTAAGCGAGGGGACTGATTTTGCTCATATCAATATCTTTATTTGTTTTTAATTACTTGGGCAGTAAAGGTTGCCTCAGCAACACAATTCTCACCTATGAAAGCATATCCCTGCATGCTTCCGATATTATGACGTAATGGTCCCAGTATATCTACTCTGAAAATCAGTGTGTCTCCGGGTACGACTTTCTGCTTGAACTTAACGTTGTCTATCTTGATAAAATAGGTGCTGTAATCAGCTCCATCTTCTAAGTTCTTGATTACAAGTATTCCGCCCGCCTGTGCCATAGCTTCAATGATCAGGACGCCTGGCATGATGGGCTCAGCAGGAAAGTGTCCTTGGAAGAAAGGCTCATCACTGGTAATATTCTTAACCGCAACTATACTGTCTGCTTTTATCTCAATTACTTTATCAACAAGTAACATCGGGAACCTGTGTGGTAGCAATTCACGAATCTGGTTAGTATCCATTATTGCGGGTTTGTTGGGGTCGTACTTGGGAGCCTGAATTTCGTGCTTGCGAATTTCCTTTCGCATCATGCGTGCAAACTTGTTGTTGATGGTGTGTCCAGGCTTAGTGGCAATAATACGTCCTTTGATAGGCTTGCCGATTAACGCCATATCACCAATGATGTCCAATAGCTTATGTCTGGCTGGTTCGTTGTCCCAAACGAGTTTCTTGTGTTGCAGATATCCTAATTCTGTTGCATCATGATGTTCGGCACCCGTAAGTTTGCAAAGCTTATCCAGATTTTCCTGACTGGTCTGTTTTTCGTAGATAACAATGGCGTTGTTCAGGTCACCACCCTTAATAAGTCCTGCAGTAAGAAGAGGCTCAATTTCTCTGACGAAGACAAAAGTTCTTGCTGCTGCTATCTCAGTAGCAAAGTCATCCATGTTGTCTAGCGTGGCAAACTGGCTACTCAGGAATTGCCCGTTAAAGGATATCATGCTGGTAATAGAGAATTCTTCGTCGGGTAGGAGAGTAATGCATGCACCAGTTTCCTCGTCCTTAAACTCCATCTTCTTTGTGATGTAGTAGAAATCCTTTTCTGCATCTTGTTCCATTGTACCGACGCGTAGTATTTCTTTTACATATTGCTCGGCACTTCCGTCAAGGATGGGGAATTCCGGTCCGTCTACTTGTATTAAAACATTGTCAACCCCCAGGGCATACAATGCTGCCATTGCATGTTCGATGGTACTACATTTGAAATTCCCTTTTCCCAGAACAGTTCCCCTTCTTGTGTCTATTACATTCTCTGCAATGGCATCTAATATGGGTTGTCCCTCTAAATCAACACGCTGGATTTTATAACCGTGGTCCTTAGGTGCTGGCAAAAAGGTGACGGTCAGGTTCAGTCCTGTATGCAGACCTTTTCCGCTTAGTGAAAAGCTATTATTTAATGTTTTTTGTTTCAACATGATTATTTCTTTGTTGCAAGCTCTTCTTTCAGAGCTTTAATCTCTTTTTTCATTTCGTTCATATCCGCCCACATCTGATACAAGTTTTTGAACAAGGCGCTGGACTTCCAGAATGTCTTGGCTTCTATCGCGGGCGTCCCTTGTACGGCAGTTCCTGGTTTCTTTATGTTGTTGGGGATGCCAGCCTGAGCTCCGGCCATGGTCCTGTCTGCTATGGTGGCATGTCCGGCAATACCAACCTGTCCTCCGAACATACACCATTCTCCTACCTTGGTGCTGCCAGCAATACCAACTTGTGCCGACATAACGGTATGGCATCCAATCTCATCGTTGTGTGCTATCTGGACCAGATTGTCCAGTTTAACACCTTTGTGAACAATTGTTTCCCCCATGACAGCACGGTCAATGCATGTGTTGGCACCAATCTCGACATCATCCTCGATGACAGCAATACCTATCTGAGGAATCTTGTTGTATCCGGTTTCTGTCGGCTCGAATCCGAAGCCGTCTGCACCAATAACACAACCTGCATGCAGGATACAGTTGTTGCCTACTTTGCAATCGTGATAGACAACGGCATTACTGTATATTTCTGTATTGTTGCCGACCTTTGCGTTTCTGCCAATGGTTACGTGGGGATGGAACACACATCCGTCGCCAATCTCCACACCTTCGGCAATGGCAACAAAAGGACCAATGTAGCAATCTTTCCCAATTTTTGCTGTCGGATCAATGAATGCCAGCTCGCTGATGCCTTTGCGTTTTGGCTTCATGCCTTCATATATCTGAAGCAGTTTTGCAACAGCATCTCTAGCATTGGCCACTTTTATCAGCGTAGCCTTTATCTCCTGTTTGGGCTCAAAATTATTGTTGACAAGTACGATACTGCTTTCTGTCTCGTAGATATATTGTTCGTATTTGTCATTAGCAAGGAAACTGATACATCCGGGTTTTCCTTCCTCTATTTTTGCGAAGTTATTGACTGTTGCCTTAGGGTCGCCCACAACGGTTCCTCCAATAAGGCCAGCTATCATTTCTGCACTAAATTCCACCTTAATATAAATTTATCTAATCTCTAATCTCTAATCTCTAATCTCTAAACTCTCAACTAACAGAGCCATCTGTGCCTGAACCTCTTTGGCTTTCTCGGCTGCAACAGTGGCAAAGTTTTCTGTATTATCTGCATATATAATGGCTCTGCTGCTATTTACAAGCAGGCCGCAATCTTCTATCATTCCGTATTTGCATACTTCCTCAAGGCTACCGCCTTGTGCGCCTATTCCGGGAACAAGTAAGAAGGCTTTGGGGGCAACCTTTCGGATATCCTTGAACATCTCGCCGCGTGTAGCACCCACCACATACATCATGTTATCGTCATTTCCCCATTCCTGACTCTTACGGATAACTTTCTCAAACAGACGCTCTCCGTCTTTGTCTTCTGTAAGCTGGAAGTCGAAGGACCCCTTGTTACTTGTCAGGGCCAGCAAGATTACCCAATGGTTTTTTGTAGCTCCCTCGCATTCGGAGAGGGCTGGGGTGAGGCTTTCCAAGAAGGGTGTGACACTGTCTTCTCCCATATATGGGGCAACGGTAAGGGCGTCCACATCATATTCACCAAAGAAGGTGCGGGCATACATCTTGCTGGTGTTACCGATATCCCCACGTTTGGCATCCGCTATGATAAACTGATCGGGGTAGTTCTCCTTCAGGTATTTGACTGTTTTCTCAAAGGCTATCATCCCTTTTACGCCAAAAGCCTCATAGAAAGCAAGATTGGGCTTGTATGCTACGCAGTAGGGGGCAGTGGCATCAATGATGGCCTTGTTGAAGGCGAAGATGGGATCTTCCTCCTTCAGCAGATGTTCGGGAATCTTCTTCAGGTCAGTATCCAAACCAACACAGAGGAAACTCTGTTTTTTCTTTATGTTTTCAAAAAGTTCTTTTCTTGTCATAACTTTCAACTTTCAACTTTCAACTTTACAACGCCGCTTCCTTCATTCTTTCTGCATTCTCTGCCACAATGAGGTGGTCTATGCAGTCTTGTATCTGACCATCCATAAAGGCATTCAGATTATATATGGTATAGCCAATGCGATGGTCGGTGATACGTCCCTGGGGATAATTATAGGTTCGTATCTTTGCAGATCTGTCACCAGTGGAAACCATAGTCTTGCGTCTTGATGCTATATCATCCAAGTATTTCTGGTGTTCTTTGTCATATATAAATGTGCGCAGGCGCGCGAGAGCCCGTTCCTTGTTTTTGGGCTGGTCGCGGGTTTCTGTACATTCAACAAGGATTTCCTCGTCCTCGTTGGTGAAGGGGTTGCGCCACATGTAACGGGCACGGACACCGGATTCTACCTTGTTCACATTCTGACCGCCCGCTCCGCTGCTTCGGAAAGTGTCCCATTTGATGGCACCCTCGTTGATTTCTACGTCAAACTCCTCAGCTTCAGGCAATACTGCTACAGTAGCAGCACTGGTATGTACCCGTCCCTGAGTTTCTGTAGCAGGAACACGTTGTACACGGTGAACGCCAGATTCATATTTCAGAATGCCGTAAACGCCTTCGCCAGTTACACTGAAGATGATTTCCTTGAATCCGCCGACGGCACCTTCCGAGAAACTGCTCACGGCCATCTTCCAGCCTTTCAGTTCTATGTACTTGCTGTACATGCGGAACAGGTCGCCGGCAAAAAGGGCAGCTTCATCACCACCTGTACCGCCTCGGATTTCCATGATGACGTTCTTGTCATCCTCGGGATCAGCAGGGATGAGTAATAGTTTTATCTCTTCCTCCAGTTGGGGGATACGTTTTTCGCTTTCTGCCATTTCCTCGCGCAACATCTCCTTCGTGTCCGCATCTTCCTCTATGGCAAGCATCTCCTTGGCATCCTCGATATTCTGCAGACAACCCACGTATTCTTTCCTGGCTGCAACGATTTTGCCAAGGTCCTTATATTCCTTGGTCAGTTTCACGTAACGCTTCTGGTCGGCAATCACAGAGGGGTCTGTGATGAGGGTGCTCACTTCCTCGTAACGCGAAACCAATCCTTCCAGTCTGTCTAATAAACTATTTTCTGCCATGCTTAATACTCAAAATCACCAAATTCGCTCTTTATGAGCAGACTCTTCTTTCCCTCCTCAATGCGACCGATTATCTGAGCATCAATATTGAAACTCTTGCTGATTTCTATCACCTTCTCGGCATCTTCGGGAGACAAGTAAACCTCCAGACGGTGTCCCATGTTAAAGACCTTGTAAGCCTCGGCGTAGTCTGTTCCACTCTCCTTGATGATAGCCTTGAAGAGGGGAGGGACGGGGAACATATTGTCCTTGATAACACGGCAGTTGTCACCCACAAAGTGCAGCACTTTTGTCTGTGCACCGCCAGTGCAGTGTACCATACCGTGAATCTTGGGACGGAGTTCATCCAGCAGCTTCTTCACCACAGGAGCATAGGTGCGGGTAGGGGAGAGAACCAGTTTGCCTGCATTGATAGGAGAGCCTTCTACCTCGTCTGTCAGTTTGTAAGAACCGCTATAGACCAGTTCTTCAGGTACGGCCTTGTCGTAGCTCTCGGGATATTTCTCAGCCAAGTACTTGCTGAATACATCGTGGCGAGCGCTGGTCAGGCCGTTGCTGCCCATGCCTCCATTGTATGATGTCTCATAGGTGGCCTGTCCGCAAGAAGAAAGGCCTACAATTACATCGCCCGGACGGATATTGGCATTATCAATCACATCGCTACGCTTCATACGACAGGTAACAGTGCTGTCTACAATGATGGTGCGAACGAGATCGCCTACGTCAGCTGTCTCGCCGCCTGTGGCATAGATGCCTATTCCCATATCGCGCATCTGCTGCAACAGTTCGTCGGTTCCGTTGATGATGGCTGAGATAACCTCGCCCGGAATCAGCATCTTGTTTCGTCCGATGGTGCTGCTTACCAGAATGTTGTCCACCGCACCTACGCACAGCAGGTCGTCGGTATTCATGATAAGCGCATCCTGGGCAATGCCTTTCCATACGCTAAGGTCGCCAGTTTCTTTCCAGTACATATAAGCCAGGCTCGATTTTGTTCCGGCTCCGTCGGCATGCATGATATTGCAATATTCGGGGTCGCCTCCTAATATGTCTGGTATGATTTTGCAGAATGCTTGAGGGAATATTCCTTTGTCTATGTTCTTGATTGCATTGTGGACATCTTCCTTGGCAGCGCTGACGCCGCGCATCATATATCTTTGGTTGCTCATTATTATATGTTTGTAATTGCCGTGCAAAGATAATACAATTATCTTATATACGCAAATTCCCCATGCATGTACATCCAATAATTATTGTTTTTTAGAAAAAATGTTTCTATCTTTGCAGACGCAAAACAATTCGGAAGAAGAATGAGAATAGCTCATTTCGTTATAGCTTTATTTCTGACTCAGGGCATTTTCTCTCAAAATGCTATATCTTTTAATGCTGAGGATATAAGGGCACGAGGTGTTTTTGATATCCGCGATCTGACGACTATTGTTCCGGGACTTTTTGTTTCCTCATCGGGTAGTGCTCATTCAACAGCTGTATTTATGAGAGGAGTGGGAAGTTGTGGGAGTTCACCAGCTGTAGGTCTGTATGTAGATGGCATACCTTGGTTGAATAACAGTTCTTTTAATACGAAGATTAACGAGATTGAGCAGATTCAGATTTTACGCGGACCGCAAAGTGCACTGTATGGCAGAAATGCAATGGGCGGACTTATCCGTATTACGACCAAGAATCCTATCGATTATCAAGGGACGGTAATAGAACGTTCCATGGCCAATCATTATGCTCATTATACCGCAGTATCTCATTATCAGCGTTTCTCGGAGAAACTGGGGCTTTCGGCTAGTGTCGCCTATCGTTCCGGAGGTCAGTATTTTAATCATAATATATCTGGTTTGAAGGTGGATGCAGACCGGTCGCTGCGGGCACATACAAGGTTACTGTACCGTCCCGATGAAGCGTCGAAGATAGATTTCTTTGCCAACTATGAACTTTGTTCACAAGATGCGTTTCCGTTTTATTTGGAGCGTGTTTCTGATGACGATTATTTCAAAGACCAGCTGACTCAGGATATTGGGCGTATAACAAGCAACGATGACAACACCTACCTGCGACACATGCTTAATGTAGGGCTTAAAGCCGAATACAATTGGTCCGGGGTAACACTTGGCAATGTGCTTGGATTCCAGTTGCTGAATGATGACCTGAAGATGGACGGAGATTTTACGCACCTTAGTCTAAGTACTGTTCAGCAAATGCAACACAGCCGTACATTAACCGATGAGATAACTTTAAAAAGCAGACCGGGCGTTTGGCGTCATTGGGAATGGAGCACGGGAGCCGGTTTCTCCTATCAGTGGTTGCATCAGCATTTTTCACCGGGATCAGGCGCATCCCGTCTTTTTGATACTCCAGCCAATAGTGCCGCACTATACCACCAAAGTAGGTTTTTCGACATCTTTAATGCAAAGGGGTGGGATGTTACTTTAGGGCTTCGGTTGGAATATGAACATGCAAGTTATTCTGGCGATAGCAACGACTGGTGGCAGCTGATGCCCAGCTTTTCGATGCAGTACTCCTTCGCAAAGGGAAATGTGTACGGAACCATATCAAGAGGTTATAGAAGTGGAGGTTATAACTGCCATGTATCGGATGTGCCTTCTTTGTGCCTGTACAAACCGGAATATGCTTGGAGTTACGAGTTGGGGACACACCTCAATCCTGTGAAGAATAAGTTCTTTATAGATGCATCTGTTTTTTTGACAAATGTGTCGGATTTGCAGATGGGTCAAACACGGCCTTTCTGGGTCGGGGAAATTACCCGTAATGCTGGTCGGAGCAGATCTTTCGGAGGCGAACTTTCTATGCGGGCTCAACTTTCGGACCGTTTACAGGCGCATGCCAGCTATGGCTATACGCATGCATCTTTTACGGAGAACAATCTTTCTTCTGGAGTTTCATGCGAAGGCAATTGTGTTCCTTTCACTCCTCAGCATGCTGTCGATTTGGGAGCCAACTATACTATATCCTTGCCTAAGATGCTTGGCCGACAACTTTTAGACCGTATGGTGGTAAGTGCCAACTGGCATGGATTGGGAAAAATCTATTGGACAGAAGATAATCAGGTTAGTGAACCTTTCTATAGTGCTTTGAATGCCAAAATAACTTTTTGTCGAAAGCATCTGGAGTTTGGGGTGTGGGCGGCAAACATTTATGACAGCCGTTGCCGAACATTTTATTTCCAGAGGATGAACAGGGGGTATGCACAGTTGAATAAGCCTTTCCAATGCGGGTTTGAAATGAAACTTGACTTTTAGCGGGATAGCTATTCATTCCAGAATTCCCAGCTGGCAAAAGCTTGTCGGTGCAGCATCTCCAGGCCGTTCTTGACCGTAGCACCTTGCTGTGCTCCCTTTTTCATGAAGAGTGTTGTTTCTGGGTTGTAGACCAGATCGTATAGTAGGTTGTCCGACGTCAGGAATTCGTAAGGTATGGCAGGACATTCATCTGCTTTGGGGAACATTCCCACAGGGCTACAGTTGACAATTACCTCATATTCCTTTAAGATTTCCTCTGTTATATCGTTATAGGTGAACATACCTTCACGTGGGGAGCGACTAACATACTTCCACTCCAATCCCAAGCGTGTGAGGCCTACACGTATGGCTCTGCTGGCACCGCCGGTTCCCAGAATCAAGGCTTTCCGGTGATGAGGCTTCAATAGAGGCTGAATGCTTCTGGTAAATCCAATGATGTCGCTGTTGAATCCTTTTAGACGGCCGTTTCGAATTTGTACGACATTTACTGCGCCGATTTCGCGGGCTTCATTGCTCAGTTCGTCAAGGAATGGAATGACTTCTGTCTTGTAAGGCAGTGTTACATTCAGACCTCT